>Ga0074044_10002131_pt1 | contig 17429 bp, 17 predicted proteins | sample BogForMeECP23OM1_FD_94443 | JGI IMG/M metagenome (GOLD analysis project Ga0074044, IMG submission 94443) | Bog forest soil microbial communities from Calvert Island, British Columbia, Canada - Bog Forest MetaG ECP23OM1 | ecosystem: Environmental > Terrestrial > Soil > Wetlands ...
GTACCGCGTGTTCAACCAGTTCGACGCGGCGTACTCCGTCAACGAGCTCGCCGAGACCACGGCTCGAGTGGCGAAGGAGTTCGGTCTCTCTCCCGTCATCGAGCATCCCCCCGACCCCCGGGTGGAGGCCGAGGAACACTACTACAACCCGATCCACGAGCGCCTACCGGCGCTCGGCTATCAACGAACCCGACAATTGGAGGACGTCGTGCGCGAGATCTTCCACGACCTCGTCCACTACCGGCGACGACTCGAGGCAAAGCGGCACGTCGTGCTGCCCACCGTTCAGTGGCGGTCGGTCGATAGCCGTCCGGCGATCCTCGCGCGATCCACGCCCTCCGGGCCTCCTCCCTCGGCCGGACCGAGCGAACCGACCCCCGAGGGCCCTCCGCTCTGAGCCGATCATGGAGGCTGTCGTCACTCTCGCGGGCGAGGGGACCCGGATGCTCCCGTGGAGTCGGGGGCTTCGGAAGGAGTTCCTACCGCTCTACGACCGCGGTGGCAACGACCAACCCGTTCTCAAGCCGGTCGCCCACTTGGTCGTAGAGGAACTGGTCGCCGCCGGCGCCTTCCATCTCACCATCGTCCACCAGCCGCGGGACGCGGAAGCGGTCCGCAATTACTTCACCATCGACCCGACGTTCCTGCGCCGGCACCGGCGCGTCGGGGAACGGCTCACCGAGACGCGCCGCTTTTACGAAACCCTCCGCCGACTCCGGGTCAGTTTCGTGGTCCAACCTCGGCCCGCCGGCTTCGGGGACGCTGTCCTGCGGGCCAAGGATTCGGTCGACGGTCAGCGGTTCTTCCTGCACGCCGGCGACGCGATCCTCCTCGAGCCGCACCGCGGACATCTCCTGCGCGCGATGGGAGCGCTCCTCGAACGCGACGGCTTGGACGCCGTGCTCCTGGTTCGGAAGGTCTCGGACCCACGTCGCTACGGTGTCGTGGAGGGAAGACCGGGTCCGGCCGTGCACGGCATCCGTCGGCTCGACGTCACCGACATGGTCGAAAAGCCTCCACGACCGAAGACCCACTGGGCCGCCACGGCCGTGTATGCGTTCGACCCTTCCATCTTCTCGGCCCTCGCGCGAGTGCGGGCGTCCCGGCATCCCACGGAGCTCGAGCTCACCGACGGCATCCGCAGCGTCCTCGCGAACGGCGGCCGGGTCGCGAGCCTCATCTTGGCACCGCGGGCCGGGGAGTGGTGGTCGGTCGGGTCTCCCGAGGGTTTCGGGCGCGCGCTCGCTCGCACTCGAGCGGTTGCCGGGCGACACTTCGCCGAACCGAACGATTAAAGCTCGCCCGAGCCATTCCGGGGAAAGCTCGATAGCCGTTCCGGGCGCGAACGGCAAGAGGGTACTCTTCCGATGAAACGACAGATGGTGGACATGCTCTCGGAGCTCGTCAAGATCCCAAGCGACCCGTTCTCCGACAAGCAGGAGGTGCTCGACTACGTCCAGTCGTTCACCGACCAGATCCACATGCGCAACACGCTCTTCGGGGACCCGCAGGCCCCCGCGCTGCTCGCCGAGTTCGGCCAGGGCGGTGTGGTCCTCTCGGGGCACCTCGACACACCTCCCGTCGGCGATTACTGGAGCTTCTCCCAGAGCCAGCTCGCCTCGGGTCGGATGTACGGGCGCGGCGCCGCGGACATGAAGGGCACCGTGGTCGCGATGCTCGACGCGGCCCAGGACCTGGTCTCTCGGAAGATCCCGGTCGTTCTCGCGTTCACGACCGACGAGGAGACCTCGATGCAGGGCGCGATGGCCCTCGCGAAGACGCTTCCGCTAAGACGCGCGAAGGCCGTCGTCGTCGGTGAGCCCACGGGGTTGCGCGTCGCCTACGCCGAGAAAGGGGTCCTCGACCTCGCGATCGAGACGCGCGGCAAAGCGGCCCACGGCGCGATGCCGCACCTTGGCGAGAATGCCATCGGAAAGATGATGCGGATCCTCCGCGGACTCGAGTCGTTCAAGGGGCGAATCGCACACCCCGAACTCGGCATGGTGACACTCAACATCGGTACGTTCGTCGGGGGTACCCGCATCAACGTCGTACCGAACAAGTGTACCTCCGAGGTCGACATTCGCTTCCCGCCCCCCTACACCCCGGACCAGCTCTACCACGAGATCGAAGAGCACCTGCGCCGGATCAAGACCCCCTTCACCCTCCGTCGCATCCTCACGATGCCCGCCGTTCAGATCGACCCGAACTCCGAGCACGTGAAGCTCCTGCGCGACGTCGCGCAGGCCGAGACGACCGTGCTCGTGCACGCGTCGGAGGCGGTCCACTATACTCAGGTGAACCCACGAGTCGTCATCTTCGGGGCGGGGGAAGAGGAGCTCTCGCACCAGGCGAACGAATACGTCAAGGTCGAGTCCGTTGCGCGCGCCACCGAGGTCTACAAGAAGTACGCCCAGCGTCTCGCCTCCATGCGAACGCTCTCGTGACGGCACCGACGCCACGGAATCCTCCCACCGGACCGTCAAGTAAGAGGAGCGCTACGCTCTCGCCGTGAAGGTCGCCCAGCTCGCGACGCGCTACCCGCCCGCGCCCGGCGGGGTCGAGCAGCACGTCGCCGAGATCGCTCCTCGCCTCGGCGCCCGGGGGCATTCGGTCGACGTCTACACGAGCGACCTCTATCGCGAGTTCCCGGCGATGCAACGCCTGGCCACGACCGTCCCGCGGGAGGAGCGGACGCCCTGGGGTGCGGTCCACCGCTTGTCGGTCTGGTCCTTCCCCGGGGAGCTCCACTACACCTTCTTCCGCGGTCTCCCCGACGCCCTTGCTCGCGACCGGCCCGAGGTCGTGCACGCACACACATACGGGACGAACCAGGTGGCCGCCGCGAACCGCCACCATCGTCGATTCGGAACCCCGTTCGTCCTCACGGCCCACTTCCATCCGATCTGGTCGATCGAGGGAGGTTGGCTGCGCCACCGTCTTCGGGGCTTCTACGACCGGCGGGTCGCCGGGGGCGTCGTACGGGACGCTTCGCGCATCATCGTGCAGACCCGCGAAGAGGAACGACTCCTGCGATCGTTAGGTCTCACCCTTCCATCGCTCGAGATCATTCCGCCCGGTTACCGGCCCCTGCCGCCCCCGGTTCCCGGGAGTCCCTCGTTTACCGACCGGTACAAGATTCCGGGACCGTTCGTACTGTTTGTCGGGCGCCTCGCCTCGAACAAGGGTCTTCTCGACCTCGCGGAGGCCTTCGCGGTCGTCGGCAGGACCGACCGCTCCGCTCACCTCGTGGTGGTCGGGGAAGACGGCGGTCAACGCACTCCCCTCGAGGCCCGCGCAAAGGCGCTCGGGATCTCCGACCGGGTCCACCTCATCGGGCACGTTGATGACGACTCGACCCTCTCTGCGGCCTACCGGGAGGCCCGGCTCACCGTCCTCCCGAGCGAGTACGAGGCCTTCGGGTTGGTCCTGTTGGAATCCCTCGCGGCGGGCACGCCGGTCGTCGCCTCGAAAGTCGGGGGCATCCCCGAGTTCGTCGAGGACGGAAAGGCCGGCCTCCTGGTCCCTTCGAAATCGCCGGCCGCTCTCGCCGACGCGATCGGACGGGTCTGGACGGACCGGGAACTCGCGCGTCGTCTCGGGGAGTACGGGCGGGACCACGTCGTTCCGCGATACACCTGGGACGCGCTCGCCGACCGATTGGATGCGCTCTACCGGGAGGTCGTTCCGCATTGAAAGTCGCCCATGTCCTGCTCCGATTCGACGCTCCGGGAGGGGTCGAGACGAACGTCCGGGAGGTCACGCGCCGTCTTCGGGCCGCCGGCGAAGACGTGGAGGTCTACGCGAGCGACCTCTACGACGAGGGGCGTTGGGAGCGCCGGTCCAACTTCGCGCCGGTGGTGGACGGGGTTCCCGTCCACCGCTTCGCGATCCGCAAGCGCCTCGTCCCCGGCCTGACGATGCCGATGATGATCGGGCTCATCGACGCACTCTCGGAGAGCGGAGCCGACGTCATTCACGCTCATTCTCACCGGTACGGTCACGTGCTCGAAGCCGCGGCGGTCGCCGAACGACTCGGGATCCCGCTGGTCGTGTCCACCCATTACCATCCCGCGGACCGCCGCGAACCACCCCTCAAGCGCGGCCTCCTGCGGATCCAGGACGTCGTGTTCGGCATGACCGCCTACCAGATCGCGAAGGCCCTCGTCGTCCAAACCGACCGGGAAGCGGCGCTGATCCGGGAGTTCGCGCCCCGCCGGAAGCTCCGCACTATCGCGCCCGGGATCGACCTCGGCGCCTGGTCGACTCCCGAGGGCGACCGGCCCGAGGGCCTCGGGCTCCCCGCCGAGTATTTTCTCTTCGTGGGGCGAGTGGCTTCGAACAAGGGCCTCCCGAACCTTCTCGAGGCGCTCGCTCGACTGGACGCGGCCTTTCGACGGCCCCTCGTCCTCATGGGCCGCGATTGGGGCGAGCGCGCCCATCTCGAGGCACGCGCCCGCGAGCTCGGAGTTTCGGACCTCGTCCGATTCCTCGGACACGTCGAATCCCCGGCCGCGTACCGAGGCGTTATCCGTCGAGCGCGTGCGCTCGTGCTCCCCTCCGAATGGGAAGCATTCGGGCTCGTGCTGCTGGAGGCGATGGCGGCCGGGACCCCGATCGTCGCGACCGCGGTCGGCGGAGTTCCCGATGTTCTCGACGGAGGTCGGGCCGGACGCTTGGTCCCGTACGGAGACACGGCCGCGCTGGCCGAGGCGCTCCGTTCGGTGACCACGGATGCCTCCGAAACGGAACGACTTCGGGCCGCCGCCACTCAGCGAGTGCTCGGGTTCGATTGGTCGGTGACGGTCGACCGCCACCGCGCGCTCTACCGTGAGGTCACCGGTCGCTGAGACCGGCGCGCTTCGAGGCGAACGAGCTCGTTTCCCACGTGCTCGAGGTCGTCGCTCCCGTCGGCCACCTGGAGCCGTCCGACGGCACGAAAAAGATGGCCCACGAGGCCGACGATCATGCGGTCACCTCACGGGCGTAGTCGCCGAAGATCTTGAGCCCGGCGCGAAGATTCTTTCGCGAGGCGGCGAAGGAGAGCCGGAGGTGCGAAGCGCCGAGAGAACCGAACGCGTCGCCGGGCGTCGTGATCAAACCTCGGGCGAGCAACGCCTGGGCGACCTCCGTGCTCGACCGGGGCCAATCGAAGCGCGGGAACGCGTAGAAAGCGCCCTGCGGCGGCACGAGCGAAACGCCGGGAATCTTTCCGAGGAGTTGCGTCACGATGTCGCGGCGGGCCCGGAATTCCTTGACCATGTTCCGCAGGGACGAAGCGCCATCCGAGAGTCCGGCGAGAACGGCGATCTGCCCGGGAGTCGACGGACAGGCGAGGATGTGGTAGTGGATCTTGTTGAGCGCGACCGCGAAGGCCCGCGGCGCGACGAGAAAGCCGAGGCGCCAGCCCGTCATCGCCAGCGTCTTCGAGAACGAGTTCGCGATCACGACGCGGTCGCTGCGACCCCAGAAGGAGGTCGCCGGGGCGTCGTAGACGATCTCCTCGTACACCTCGTCCGAGATGATCGTGAGGTCGTGCTTGTCAGCGAAGGCGACGATGCGGTCGACGACCGAACGGGGGAACACCGCGCCCGTCGGGTTCGACGGGCTGTTCACGACGATCGCCCGCGTCCGGGAGCTCACGAGCTGTTCGAGCTCGTCGAAATCGGGAAGGTACTTTCGCGCCGCGCTGAGACTATACGGGATCGGTATCGCCCCCGCCAGTCGCGCGTGGGGGGAGTAGAGCACGAAGCCGGGGTTGGGGATCAGGACCTCCGTCCCCGGGTCGTAGAACGCGAGGGCCGCGGTCATCAACCCCTCCGAGCCGCCGGCCGTCACGATCACGTTGTCGCGGCGCGTTCCGGGGTCCAGCTCGCGGTATCGTTCCGCAATCTTGTCGCGGAGCTCGGGGAGTCCGGCCGAGGGACCGTAATGGTTCATGCCGCCCCGGACGGCGGCGCAGAGCGCCTCGATGACCTCGGGAGCCGGGTTGAAATCGGGCTCCCCCAGGCCGAGGTTGATGGAGTTCGGAGGGGCGGCCTCGAACATCTTGCGGATGCCCGAAATCTCCACCTCCCGCGTCCGCTGCGCCACCATTTCGTCTCGGACCACGACTGTGGTTCTTAGAGTTATCCCGTGCTACGCGAGCTGTCGCGTCGCGCGACGCGTTCCGGGTCCCAAGGCAAAAGGCCCATCTACCCGAACGCATCGGAGGACCGGGAGGGGAGATCGACGACCGTTCGAATCGTAGTCGGGGCGCAATTCGGGGACGAGGCGAAGGGGAAGATCACCGATTACCTCGCTGCGGGCGCCCGTTACGTCGTTCGTACCGGAGGCGGGCCGAACGCCGGTCATTCCATCCACCTCCCCGAAGGGTCTCTTGTCCTCCACCAGCTCGCGTGCGGAGTCCTACGGCACGGCGTCGTCGGAGTGAGCGGCCCGGGAATGGTCATCCAACCGATGAAGCTCGAGGCCGAGATGCAGGACCTCGAACGTCGAGGTCTCTTGCGCGGTCAGGTGGTCCTCTCCGACCGAGCGCACGTCCTTCTCCCCGTGCACGAGATCGAGGACGCCTGGGAGGACGACCTCCGGGCGAAGGTCAACCCCGGGGCCGGCCTCGGAACGACCCGCCAGGGAATCGGGCCCGCCTATGCGGACCGTTCTGGCCGCTTTGGCATCCGGCTCGGGGACCTGGCGCACCGGGCGCGGTTGCGCGAGTCTCTCGAACTCCTCTACGCGACGAAGACGCACCTTTCGAACCTTCCGTCCCTCGACGGGCTCGCGGCCGAGCTGGCCGAGGTGGGCAGTCGGCTCGCGCCGCTCATCCGCCCGACCGAGCCGATGCTCTGGGAGGCGATCGCGCGACGCGAGACGATCCTCCTCGAGGGAGCGCAGAGCGCGCTCCTCGATGTCGACTTCGGGATGTACCCCTACGTCACGAGCTCGCACCCGACCAGCGCGGGTGCCCTCGTCGGCAGCGGCATCCCTCCGACCGAGGTAGACGAAGTGATCGGCGTCGCCAAGGCGTACTCCACTCGGGTCGGAGCCGGCCCGTTCCCCACCGAGGATTCCGGCGAGCGGGGCGAGTACTTGCGACGTGTCGGAGGGGAGCGAGGAGCGACCACGGGCCGGCCCCGGCGTTGCGGTTGGCTCGACCTCGTCCTGCTTCGGTACGCGGCGCGGCTGAACGGGTTCACGTCGTTCGCGATCACCAAGGTCGACGTGCTGGGCGGTCTCGAGGAGATCCCGGTCTGCACCCAGTATGTCCTGGCGGACGGCTCGACCGTTCGCGACGTGCTCCCCTCGCAGGCCGACGACCTCGTCCACGCCCAGCCGGTGTATGAGTACCTCCCGGGTTGGCCCATGTTCCACCAACGGCTGAAGGACCGGATCAAGAGCGAAGGAGCGATGGCCCTCCCATTGACGCTGCGACGCTTCTTCGACCGTATCTTGGAGGAGACGCGCGTGCCGGTCCAGTACGTCGGATACGGCGCCGAACGGGACGAGACGGTGGCGCTGCCCCCGCCGTTCGAGCACGCGCGTCGCCCGGCACTGACCCCTTGGACCGGCTGAGCCGGGACCGTGGCGTTCGACCCGTTCCTTTACGTCGCGTTCGGGATCGGTCTCCTCGCGGGCCGGCTGACTCGCTGGCGCAGCCCCTGGATCCCCCGCGCCACGATCCTAACGGTGATCGTGCTTGTCACCTTGCTCGGCGCGTCGCTCAATGACGTAGGTGTGGGGTCGCTCGCGCTGATGGTGCCGGTCGCCCTCGGCTTCGCCCTCCTCGTGCTCGGACTGACCGCGGGTCTCTCCCTGCTGATCACGCGATTCCGGCCGGAGCTCCCGCCCCCGGCCGAAAGCGAGGCCGCGAGGGAACGATTCCCCTTGAGCCTGGTCCTCGTTGCGGCGGTCCTCGCGGGCTTCGGGGTCGGGAGGCTCGTCGCGGTGCCCGCCGCCACAGGGATTACTTGGGACCTGTACGTCTTGCTCGCGCTGGTCGCGTTCGACCTCCCGCTCAAGTGGGCCGGCGTTCGCTCGGTATGGGTACCGCTGACCGCGGCCGTGGTCGGCGCTCTGGTGGCGGGCCTTCTCTTTGCGGTGGTTTCGGGCATCGCGCTACCGGTGGCCCTCGGAACGACCCTCGCGTTCGGGTTCTACACGCTCGCGGGCCCTCTCGTTCTGGCGCGGGCGGGTGCGCTCCTCGGCCTGCTCGCCTTTCTCACGAACTTCCTCCGGGAGAATCTCACGATGGTACTCTCTCCAGTGGTGGGCCGACGCCTGCGCGGCGAGGGACTCACCGCCCTGGGAGGGGCGACGTCGATGGACACAACCCTCTTCTTCGTCACCCGGTACGGCGACCGGGACGCCGGCAGTCTCGCGCTCGCGAGCGGCCTCATCCTCACGGTGGTAGCGAGCCTGGTCGTTCCGCTGGTCCTGGCGCTGCCCTTGTAGAATTGCTTAAGGGGGGCCGCCCATCGGCTCCGTCGTTGGGCTCGTGGTCCAGCGGTGACGACGTCGCTCTCACACAGCGAAGACCGCCGGTTCGAATCCGGCCGAGCCCATTTCCCTCCCGGGCGAACGGCCCGTCGAAGGTCCCTCTATAACCCGTAGCTCTGTTCGCTGCCGGCGAAGGGTCCCGTTCCGGACACCACCAGGAAATAGCCCCCGTTGGTGGGGTTCGTCGTACCCATGTCGATGGAGACGGTCATGGTGCTCGAAACGAGGGTATTCGGGGTGCCCACGCCGGAGGTCCAAACCTCCTCGACTGGCCCGGTGGCGTACACGACGACCTGACCCTCCACGTTCAGGATAGCGAAACCGACCGAGGGATACAGGGTCTCGTTGGGGCCATTATTCCCCAACACCTCGATCTGGAAATCGGCCGGCGAGACATTGTCGGAGGCGCTGGTTACGGAGAGCGAGTAGCAGTAATCCCCGCTCACGCATCCCTGGCTTGCCACGGTCCCCCCGGTCCCAGGGCCGCGAGTAAGTGTCGGGTTACCGAGCGAGAGGGCCGAACCGATCGGCAGGGGGGTCGGGCCATTGCAAGTGCCCGATGTCGGGCTCTGCGGGAGGACGTTTCCGCTGCTCGCGTTGACTGCGGCGGAGAACGTAGAGCCGGCGGGTCCGCTCGGGGGAGTCCCTGTGAGGTCGAGCGGGCAGGTCGAGTAGGCGAAGATCCATTCGGGGCTCGAACTAAACTGTGGGGGAATCAGGGTGCCGGGGAATAGTACCATCTCCAAGGAGACACCGCTGGAGTGGGCCTGGAGGAATGCCGCCGCGCCCGCGGCGGCGACCGCGGACGCCGCGGCGGGGCTGTCGACGATCGTGCTGGGGATTGGGGAAAGGGTGCCGTTCAGATTGGAACACGACGGTCCCGAGAGCTCGAGGACGAGATTCGCCACCCCGTTCGTCACCGCGACCGCGAGCTCCGAACCCGTGCCGGGCTGAAGGAACGAGAGGAGCCATTCCGAGGCCACTCCGCTCGCCAAGTTCCCCGTGAATGCCGGGATCGTCAGCGAGCTCGGAAGCGGACCCGAATAGGGGGTTAGCGTGCAATTCGACCCAACCGTGACGTTGAGAGGTACGCTCGTCGCGTTTGCAAGGTCGACACCAATCGCGGTGTAGAGGTTCCACGTCCCGTGAGGGGCGCCGGCTTGGGTTCCCAAGCTCCGCGCCGACGAGAAGGGAACAGCCGCACCCGAGCCGGCGGGCGTATCTTTGCCTCCGGGCCCTCCGGATAATGCCAAGCTGAGCAAAAGTAGCAGAACAACAGCGATTGCCACGACGGCGATCGTGAGTCCGGGTTCCCAAGGAAGACGAAGGCGCCGAGACGGGGCGGGCGGCGGAACGACGGCGGGCACCGGAGGCGGTGGAGTTACGGGCGCGGCGTCATCGCCCATATACTATCAAAGGGGCCTGAAGCGCTTCAAGCCTCCCTATCGACCCTCGCCGCGAACGGCCCTCCCTCGAGGTCCTTACCATGGAACGACGAGGCCGCACTCGCGGTGGGAAAGGTCCGCACACGAGGCGACGAAGGTGGAATCAAAAGCCTCGGAACACTTCGTAGTCGATGTCGTCTTCGGGCACGTGCAACGACCCGCCCAGGGTCGTTACCATCTCCTCGACCATTTCCGGAAGCCCCGCGACAAAGAACTTCGGACGGGCCAGGGGCCCGGCGATCTCCCGGATCCACGCCTCGTCGATCCGCCCGACGCGACCGTTCCATTTCGTCGGGGACTCGGACGGGCGCGTCACGGTGTAATGGACCTGAACGTGAGGAGAGGACCGAGACATTTCGTCGAGCTCGCCGCGGAAGACGAACTCCTCGGGAACCCGCGCGGAATAGAGAAGACGGCGAGACTCGGTAACTCCCGTATCGGCGGCGTAGCGCAGCATTCCCCGAAAGGGAGTGATCCCGATGCCCCCCGCGATGAAGACCGCCGGTCGATAGGGGTCGTAGAGGAACAGACCGAGGGGACCGTAGACCTCGGCGGTCTCGCCGGGTCGCAGGCGGGCCAGGGCCTGTTTGAACGGAGTATCGGAGATCTTGCAGGTCACGGAAATGTGACCCGGCTCAGAGGGGCTCGACGAGAGCGAGAAGGTGCGCACCGCGCCCCAAGGGTCCTCTACCCCGGGCAGAGCAAGGCGGATTGCTTGATTCGAGAGGTACTGGAATCCCGTTCCCTTCGTTGAGAATCGGAAGGTCATGGACGTCGGCGACTCCCGTCGGCTCTCCAGCAGGGAGAGGACGAAACGACCCGGTCTCGGTACGTCGGAATGGGTGCTCCCGGGGACCGACACGAGCCCTCCGTCCGCCGAGCAGGTATAACGAGCTAGCTCGGTGACTTTCGGTCACGACTACACTCGGGTCGACCGAAGCCGTGCGACCGCTGGTTCTATACCCTCGAAAACCCCGTTAATTCCGGGCCGGGTGCTTCGACGGTTCGTCGAATCCGGCGAAGCGAGCGCAAGGATTCCGAAGGTGGGAGACCGATGAGCGAACATCGCGTCGGGCGACGGGTTGGATCCTGGGTCGGAATGGTCGTCGTATCCGTAGTTCTCCTCGTCGGTGGGTTCTCGTTCGTCGGCGTCGTCACCGCCGGCGCCGCACACGCCGCCCCGGCGGCCCGTGTCGCCATTGCACCCGGGGCTACTCCACCGCTCACGATCAACAGCCTTACCGTCAACCCGAACTCGGTGACCGCGGGCTCCCAATTCTCGGTCGAAGCCCAGGTATCGGGGGGGGTAACTCCGTACACCTACAATTGGGGTCCGCTCCCCGGAGGCTGCCCCAACCCGGGCAACACGGCGAGCTGGGGTTGCACTCTCAGTTCGCCCGGCGAATACTCGGTCGGGTTGAACGTGGCGGACAGCGGCGGTAACCACACGTCCGCCTCCCGGTCGTTCAACGTCACGAGCGGCGGGGGAGGCGGGGGCGGAGGCGGCAAGAGTGGGAGTTCCAACGGCAACGGCTCCAACGGATTCAACCTCTCCTCCTTCGGACCGTTCCTGCTCTACGGACTCATCGCCGGAATCATCTCGTTCGCCCTCCTGGTCGCGCTGACCGTCGGCGTAATCGCGATCGCAGTCATCCTCTCGCGCCGCCTTCCCCGGCCACCTCGCGGCAACCTCGTTTGCGGAAAGTGTCAAGCGGCCGCTCCGGCAGGGTCGAAGTTCTGTCCGGCGTGCGCCGCGCCGCTCACGTCGCCAAAGGCGGAATAGCGACTTCCGGCCGATAGAACTCAACTTCGCCGAGTTCCCTTATCTCGGGGGTACGCTCGGCGGGTGCGCGGTCGACGTTCGTTAAGGGTTTCGACGCTCCCTCGCTGGCACGGTCGATGAAGACGGGCTCCCTTCTCTCCGCACTCGAGTGCCGTTCGTGTTGCACCCAGGTCGATGCGAATGTCGTGGCACGTACCTGCCCCACGTGCGGTCAAGCGCTCTTCGCGGTCTACGACACCGCCCGTTTCGACGGGCGAGCATGGTGGAGTCACCTTTCGGAACGTCCGTCCACTCTCTGGCGGTACCGGGAACTTCTTCCGGCGCAGGAGGTCGAGAACATCACGACCCTGGGGGAAGGGTTCACCCCTCTACTGGACCTCGGTGAGGTGGCTGCGGCACCGGGGGTGCGGGTCGTCGTCAAGGACGACGGGCTGATGCCGACGGGCTCGTTCAAGGCTCGCGGAATGGCCGTCGCCGTTTCCCGGGCCCGGGAGCTCGGACTTCGCGAGCTGTACGTCCCGAGCGCGGGGAATGCCGGGACAGCCCTGGCTGCCTACAGCGCCCGTGCCGGCATCACCGCGAGGGTCTACCTGCCCGAGCGGACCCCGGAGGCGATGAAACGAGCGGTCCGGTCCTACGGCGCGGAAGTGATCGAGGTCCCGGGAACGATCCGAGAGGCGGGGGAACTGGCTCGGTCTCGGGAAAAGTCCCGGGGGTCGTTCGACATGTCGACGTTGCGCGAGCCCTACCGGGTCGAGGGGAAGAAGACGATGGGGTTCGAGATCGTCGAACAGTCCGGCCCGAATCAACTGCCGGACGCGATCCTCTACCCGACCGGGGGCGGCACCGGCTTGGTCGGCATGGCGAAAGCTTTCCGCGAACTCAGGTCCGTCGGCCTTCTCGAGCGGGGCCCGAGACTTTACGCCGTTCAGCCCGAGGGATGCGCGCCGGTGGTTCGGGCGCTCCAGGACGGGGCATCGAAGGTCACGCCCTGGCCCGACCCGAAGACGGTCGCCCCGGGACTGCTCGTTCCGGCCCCGTTCTCCTCCGAGCGGATCCTCGAATCGGTTCGCGAGAGCCGCGGGGGTGGCACCACGGTCTCGGACCGGGAGATTGTGGGGGCGATGCGAGAACTCGCGAGCGGCCACGGGATTTCGGCTTCCCCGGAGGCGGCCGCGCCCTTCGCGGCGCTTCCGAAACTTCTCCGGGAAGGGGCGATCCATCCCGGCGAACGCGTGCTGCTCTACCTGACGGGCACCGGGCTCCCGTTCTCGGTCGACGAGCTGGAACGCGCGCTCTCTCCCTAGGCCGGAAGGGGTCCGAAGGCGCCGGACTATTTTCGCAGTAGTTTGAAGGCGATGTTGAAGTTCCCGAGCCCAGCCGCGGACTTCACCCACAGGACGCACAGGGACTCGAGCTCCCGGGACCCTTCGATCCCGCCGATGTCGATGACCGAGGGCCAACCGAAATCGTGGAGGATCTTCTCGACTTGCTTCTTCGCCGTCGCATCGTTCCCGCAGATGTACATGTCCGGAGGTCCGTTTGGAAACGTCGGCCGGAACATGTGCGCGTTACCGACAATGTTGAAGGCCTTGACCACGCGCGCCTTCGGGACCGCCTTCTGGTTCTCTTCTCCCGCGGACGTGGTGAGACCGATCGCGAGGCTCGGGGCCCCCTGCGCGGAGAAGGCGAGAGGATTCGTCGCGTCGATCACGATCTTCCCGTCGAAGTGAGAAACGCCGGCGAGCCGGATCGCGTCGGCCGTCGCGACGCCCAACGTGGCGAGGACGAGGACCTCGCCGAACGCGGCGGTGTCGGCGAAGGTTCCGGTCGAACCCTTGCCGCTCGTTCCCTTTGCCCACCCGACGGTCTTCGGGTTGTCGGCGCTCCGGCTTCCGAGCCGGACCTCGTGGCCGAGGGTCACGAATCCCGTCCCCAGCGCCTTCGCGACATCTCCGCTTCCGAGAATGCCCACTTTCATACCGTTCCCTCGGGCGGGGAACACTTCGTTGAGAGATGAAGGCTCGGGTCCGATCAGAGGGCCAGGGCGTCCAAGGTGCGTCGGCCGGACATGAATCGGAGGGTCTTCACGCGATGGCAATCGCGGCAGACCGTCTGGAGGTTCGAGTACTCGAGCGCGGCACCGCCCGCGGCAATCTCCACGATATGGTCGACGTCAAGCTGGCGCGCCCTTCGGCGGCCGTGGCAGATCTGGCAGGTGTATCGATCCCGGAGCATCACGTACGACCGGGCCGAGTCCCAGAAATAGTGACCGTGGAATTGCCACCGACACCGTCGCGAGCAGTACGGGCTCCGATGGTTCGGGAGCTCCGTTCTGCATTCGACGCAGCGGCCCGCGCGACGGGCTTCCGATCGACGCCGGGCCCCGTCCGAGAACCAAGCGGCCGAGAGCGAGACGATCCGGCCGTGGGGGCCGACCACCACCGACGCGGGTGAGTCCGATCTCGGCATCTGTCTCGGAGCCGACGGGCCGATTCAATAGGATTCTGGTGCACAGGAAACGACCCGATCCAGGGCCGGTATACCCTGCCTCGAACCCGACCGCCTCGCCCGGAAGTACGGTTTATGCGGCCCCCCCTACGGGGATCCAATGCCGTTCCCGCTCGGCGAGTGGATCGATAGCCACCCCGGCTGCCGACACAACCTCGCCGAGAGCGGGATGCACGGCACGATCCCGCCCCCGACCCCCTCCGCGTCGGAGATTCGGGCCGCCGACGAGGGTGAGCTGAGACGGCGGCTCGCCGAGGACCTCTCCGTGGACGCGCGTCGGACGTTTCTCACCACGGGAGCCAGCCAGGCGAACGCCCTGGTGGTCGCGTTCATCGCCAGCCTCCACAGCGGGGAGGCGACCCGGGCGTGCCGCTTCTGTCCACCCGAATACCCGCCGCTCTTCGACACCGCCCGAGTTTCGGGATTCCGGCTGACGAACGCCCCCGGTCCGGCGGAGATCGCCGTCGTCTCTCAGCCTCGCAACCCCGAGGGGGACCTCTGGGACCGGGCCCGTCTCCTTGATTGGGCCTCGGGAGCACGCTTTCTGCTGGTCGACGAGACGTTCCGCGAGTTCGCGGGGACCCGCTCTGTCCTCGGCACCGAGCGGCCCGGGCTCTGGACGACGGGTTCGTTCACGAAGTTCTTCGCCGGCGACGACCTTCGCGTGGGGTTCCTCGTCGCTCCGCCCGAGAGCGCTTCGGAGTTCGCCCGATTTCATGGTCTCGTGACGAACCGACTGGCGCCGTTCTCGGTCGCCGGTGCGCTTCGGGCGCTTCGGGAACGCGAGACGACGCGTCGGAGGGTTCGGGACATCCTGCGGACCAACGTCAAGGCCGCTCGTGCAGCGTTCCCGGACCGGCGGCCACCGCAGGCTCCGGTGATGTTCGACCGGGTCGAATCGGGAGAGGAGGGCGACGCCCTCGCCCGGCGGGCTCTCGACGCCTCCGTGCTCGTTTGTTCGGGGTCGTTCTTCGGGGACCCCTCCGGCGTCCGCCTCTGCCTCACTCGGCGAAGTTTTCCCGCGGACCTTTCCGCCTACCTCGCGGTCCGCAGCTCGGCTCCGAGAGACCGCGATTCGTCGCGAAGGGCGAGGACCATTAGCGGTCGAGTCGCTCGACGGCCCCCTGGGGGAATCGGCCGAGCGAAAGCCGCGCCATCGTGACGTTGTGGACCGACTCGACCCGCGAAGGGGGGAGCCGGCCCGCGCGCTCCCTCAGAAACGTGGTGGCGAACTGTAGCGCTTGAGCCGGGTCGGATTGGTGGGCGAGCAAGAACCCCCGGGCGAGCTCGGTGAGCACCGCTCGCTCCGGCACGACCTCGTGGATCGCTTCGACCTCTTCGTCGAACGACCCACCGGTCCTCTCGTCCGATGGGGCCATTCCGGGGGAACGACCCGAATGCGCGGCATAAAAGCCGACCCTCCAAAAGAAGCCGGGAGGTCAACCCGGCGAACCGTGACCATTTTACCCTTGCTCCGGCCTTCGCGTCTCCGAGTCCCATGAGCGAGAGCACTCCATCGTTCGTTCCCTCCGCTGCCGTGCCGCCGTCCGGCAAACCGAAGCGCGGGGTCGTGCTGAAGACCCCGGTCCCGGGCCCGAAAGCCCTGAAGGTGATCGCCCGCGACGCTCGCTTCCTGATGACGAGCACGAAGACGTCGCCCGTCGTGGCAGAGTCCGGGGACGGTGTGTGGATCACCGACGTGGACGGGAACCGTCTTCTCGATTTCGCGTCGGGGGTCGCGGTCCAAGCAGTCGGGTACTCCCATCCCGAGGTCGTTCGGGCGATCCGCGAACAGGCGGGGAAACTGACCCATTTCGCCGGGACCGACTTCTACTACGAGAACCAGACACTCCTCGCCGAAAAGCTCGGGCAGATCACCCCGGGAACGTACGAAAAGAAGGTATTCTTCACGAACAGCGGGACCGAGAGCGCGGAGGCCGCCCTCAAGATGGCGCGCTGGAACCGCCAGAAGCCGATCGTGGTTGGCTTGCTCGGTGCCTTCCACGGGCGGTCGATGGGAGCCCTCACGATGACCACTTCGAAACCGGTCCAGCGGGCCCGGTTCGGTGCGTACGTCGGCGGAGGTCACCACATCCCCGCGCCGAGTTGCTATCGCTGCCCGTACAAGCTCGAGTATCCGAGCTGTGACCTCTACTGCGCGAAGATCCTGAAGGAGCTCTATTTCCAGACGTCGATCCCGCCCGAGGACGTCGCTGCCTTCATCGCGGAACCCGTGATGGGAGAGGGCGGTTACATCGTGCCGCCGAAGGGCTGGCACGCGGCCCTCAAGACCATCCTCGACGAGTACAAGATCCTCCTGATCGACGACGAGGTCCAGGCGGGAATGGGCCGGACCGGGAAGTGGTTCGCGATCGAGCACCACGGGGTCACTGCGGACATTACGACCATGGCGAAGGCGCTCGGTGGGGGCCTGCCGTTGGGAGCGATCGCGTTCCGCAAGGAGCTCGACTTCACGACCCAAGGCGCCCACTCGAACACGTTCGGGGGGAACCTCGCGGCCGTGGCCGCGGCGATGGCCACGATCCAGGTCATCGAGAAGGAACACCTCCTCGACAACGCGCGCGACCAAGGAACCTACCTGCTCGCCCGGCTGCGCGAGCTCCAGTCGAAGTTCGAGGAGATCGGAGACGTTCGAGGGATCGGCCTCATGACGGCGACCGAGTTCGTCTCGGACCGAAAGACGAAGGAGCCCGCGGTGGCGTTCCGCGACCGCGTCCTCAAGGAGGCGTACCAGCACGGCCTCATCCTGCTGCCGTGCGGCAAGTCCTCGCTCCGCTACATCCCGCCGCTCATCGTCCGTCGCGAGGAGATCGACGAAGCGATGGAGATCCTCGAAGCCGCTCTTCGGGCGGCTCGTACAGCGGCATGAGGTTCGGTAAACTCTCGGGTGCCGGGACGGTCGTCCTCGAGGAGCGACCCGAGCCCACGCCGGGCCGGGGCGAGATCACCGTGTCCCTCGCCGCCTGCGGGGTCTGCGGGACCGACCTCGAGAAGCTCCGGGGAAACTATCGTACGGCCGGACTCATCGGACACGAGCCCGTCGGACGGGTCGCAAAGGTCGGGGAGGGCGTCGCCGGCCTCACGGTCGGGGACCGAGTCTTCGTCCACCACCACGTCCCGTGCTACGCCTGCGAGGTCTGCGCCCGGGGAGACTACACCTTCTGCCCGACCTA
>Ga0074044_10002132_pt1 | contig 17421 bp, 13 predicted proteins | sample BogForMeECP23OM1_FD_94443 | JGI IMG/M metagenome (GOLD analysis project Ga0074044, IMG submission 94443) | Bog forest soil microbial communities from Calvert Island, British Columbia, Canada - Bog Forest MetaG ECP23OM1 | ecosystem: Environmental > Terrestrial > Soil > Wetlands ...
CGAACGCGTGGAAATTCCGCGGCGGGCCTTTTGGCGAACGATTGCCGTTCTGGTTCCTATTGGCTTCGGGTTGGATTTTTTCTTCGCCCACCGGTTCTTTGTTTTTCGCAATGCAGGCGCGACCCTGGGGATCAGAGCTCCCGCCTTGAGCTCCCCAGTTCCGGTCGAAGAGTACATCTTTTACTTCACCGGCTTCCTTTGCGTGTTGCTGATTTACGTTTGGTTGGACGAATTCTGGCTGGCGGCCTACAACGTTCCCGACTATCCGGGTGAATCGAAAAAGATTTCCCGCCTTTTCCAGTTCCATCCGACGTCGGCGATTGTGGGAGTTGTGCTGATCGTGACCGCCCTGATCTATAAGAAAATGTTCTCGCCGGTTCCAGAGGGCTTTCCAAGTTACTTCACATTCCTGGTGCTTGGCGCCTTCGTTCCCGCCATGAACTTCTTTCCGACGGCCCGGCCGTTCATCAATTGGCGCGCCTTCAGCCTGACCCTGTTCATCATCGTGCTGGTCAGTTTGCTGTGGGAGGCAACTCTTGCCGTGCCTTATCAATGGTGGGGCTTTCAGCCGACGCAAATGACGGGCTTGTTTATCGGCGCTTGGGCTGGCCTCCCGATCGAAGAAGTCTGCCTCTGGATTGCGGTCAGTTACTCGACGGTGATTGTGTTTGAGATTTTCAAGCTATGGCAAGCCTCGGGCAGAACGGCTAAACATGCGTTTCTGGGCAGAAAATGAAATTCTTCGTGGCCGAAGCGTAGATTTCAGTTGCTTCGCCTACAAGATTGATGCGAATCCTGCCGAGCTTTGCTCGGCCACCCGGACGAGGGCGTCCGGGGCTACGTGGGCATCGTGAAAAGGGCTTGAGTCTAATCCTCGGCGGTCGAATTGGAGGCGGTTACTTCTTCGGGCTCTTCGTAATCTCCCGCCAGGCTGAAATCGTTTTGTCCGAAGTCGTCGTTCTCACCGGGGACGCCGGATTGTTTCTCCAGCTTGCGCTGCTGGCGTTTTTCTAATTTTTCGCGCTGCTTGTCCTGACGCGAGCGCTCCTTCTGGCGTTTGTTGAAGCTTGAACGACTTCGACCAGCCATACCGACCTCCAGGGATGATTTTGCGGGTTGCGATCCATCCGAACACTGCCTAATACCGAACTATTGCGCGGCCGGTTCAGGATGGGAGGCAGATTTCACCTTCTTGCGCACACCCGCTGGTTTAGTTTTGGCAGCCTCGGCCTGGAGGAGTGCATGAGTTCGTAGCCGGCGCTGAATGTTCTGCTTCCGTACACGATGGGCTCGGGACTTGTCTCCATTGATTAACGACATAGATATCTCCCCCCGGACCTCGGCTTTTGAGTGTTCTCAATCGCGAAGGCGCAGGGCTGGTTGCGAAATCTTCGTGGTTAAGGGCTGACTTCAGTATACGCGATTTATTCTGGTAAGGAGAACATTACGTTGGGGCTGACGCACCACCAGGCAGCTTCATTTTGACGTTAAGCGGCAGCTGCTAGGGACGTCCAATATTCACATTCCATAGGGCAGCGCTAACCGTGGATTCGACCGAACGTCTATAGAGTCTGTACAAAGGATGCAACCATGCGCGCTTGCCTTTTGCTATGCCTGGCCTTCCTGTTTCCCGCGCAGTACGACTCGAAGACCGCGCCCTCGCAGGTGGGTGAAAAGACTTCATCCACCCAAACGCCGACCTATACGGAGGATGGCCGCCTCCTGTTTCCGGCAAACTATCGCGAATGGATCTATCTGACCTCCGGCATCGACATGAGCTACAGTCCGAACGCCATGGGGATGGATCACTCGATGTTTGACAATGTTTTTGTGAACCCGGATGCGTACAAGGCATTCCTTCAAACCGGAACCTGGCCCGATAAGACCATGCTGGTGCTCGAGGCGCGCGTGGCGGGAAGCAAGGCCTCGATTAACAAGAGCGGCCACTATCAGACTTCGGACGTGATGGGGCGCGAGGTGCACGTTAAAGATGAATCACGCTTTCCCGGCAAGTGGGCTTTCTTTGGCTTCGAAAGCGACAGCCCAGCGAAACAAGTGCCCAAGGAAGCGTCCTGCTACTCGTGCCACGAGCAGCACGCCGCAGTGGACACAACGTTCGTGCAGTTTTATCCCACTCTGATCGAGATCGCCAAACAGAAAAACACCCTGAGCGCGAACTACCTGAAGGACGAAGCCGCCGACGCGAAGAAATGATGGAGAACGGGCGTCTCGCCCCTTAGGCCGGGCGGGGACGCCAGGCCTCCATCGTTTCTGCTCACCACACCCGGCAGGCATTCTCCCGCACCATGGCCTGCCCTTTGTGGCAGCCGAAGGCCTTGGCGAACTCCGGCATGTTCGAGACCACATTGTTGACGCGGTACTTGTCCAGCGGATGCGGATTCATGAGCAGGATGGTCCGCATCATTTCCGGACGCAAGTTGCCGCACCAGATGTTGGCGTAGGAGAGGAAGAAGCGCTGCAGTGCGGTCAGGCCGTCTTCTCCCTTGGTATCTAAGGTTTGGCCTTTGGCCTGCAGATCCGTATCCAGCGCGGATAACGCCAGATGGATTCCGCCGTTGTCGGCGGTGTTCTCACCCTGAGTCAAGCGGCCGTTTTGCTGCACGCCGGCCTCGGGAACAAACTCGGTGTACTCGTCGGCGATGCAGTCGCCGCGTTTGTCGTAGGCCTTGGCATCGTCAGCGGTCCACCAGTCGCGCAGATTACCGTTCTCGTCGAACTTGCGCCCCTGATCGTCATACCCGTGAATAGTTTCGTGCCCGATCACCGCACCGGCGGCGGCGTAGTTGACCGAATCGTCCTTGGTGGCATCGAAGAACGGCGGTTGTAAAATCCCAGCGGGGAAGTTGATGGTGTTGGTTTGGGGATCCTCATAAGCATTCACGGTTGGCGGCGTCATTCCCCACTCAGTTCGGTCGAGCGGCTTGCCAATCTTGCGAAGCTGACGGTCAAATTCAAACGCAGCCGTGCGCTGTACGTTGCCCAGATGATTGTCCGGGCGAATCTCCAGGGCCGAGTAGTCGCGCCAATGGTCGGGATAGCCGATCTTGTCAATCTGCGCGGCCAACTTCACGTGCGCCTGCTTCTTGGTTTCCGGGCTCATCCAGTCCATGGAATCCATTTCCTGGCTCAGCGCGACTTTGAGCGCGTTCACCATCTGCTGGACGCGCTCCTTGCTCTCCGGTGGAAACGCACGCGCCACGTAGGCCTGCCCTAGCAATTGTCCGATATCGCGATCTTCAGACTGAATGCATCTGCGCCACAGAGGCATAAGTTGTTTCGCGCCGAAAAGCGTCTGAGGGCCAAAGGTAAAATCTTCGTTTACGAAATCGTCGCTCATTGCGCCTGCCAGACCGTTCAGCAATTGCCATCTCAAATATGCCTTCCAATGATCGAGAGATTCGCTTTGGATTAACTGCTCGGTTCCACGAAAGAAATCCGGCGAGGTCACGATGAAGGTTCCGGTTGCGGGAGCGCGGACTAATTGCAAATAGCGGGTGAAGTCGAACGACGGAGTCAACTTCTGAACCGCGTCCAGACTCATCTCGTTGTCGAGGTTCTTGGGATCGCGCCGCTTGACGATCTCCATCGCGGACTTCGCCATCGCCGTTTCCATTTGCAATACGACTGCGGCATCCGTCTTTGACTGAGCCGCCGGCACGCCAGAAAGTTCGAGCATGCGGGCAATGTGGGCGACGTATTTGGTTCGGATCTCAACCGACTTGGCGTCATCATTCAAGTAGAACTCGCGGCCGGGAAGCGCCATGCCGCCTTGATCAAATTGCGCGATCACGTGCTTAGTGTCGTGGAAGTCCGGCTGCGCTCCAAAGCCAAACAAAGCCGCGTACGTCTCGGGATCGGCGGGATTCCAAGCGCCGGGAATCGAACGATGGAGTTCGGCCACGACGTCGACGATCTGACTCTTGCTGGACATGGCTTCAATCCGCTTCAACTGCGGCTGCAAGGTGGAGAGGGCAGTCGCATTTCTCTGTTTCTCATTGGTGCATGCAGACCAGTAATCACCGACCTTCTGCTCAACCGGCGTGCGCTCCGCCGCTGGTTTGGCCGCGACCTCAAGTACGGTCTGGTGGAGAAAAGACTCGTTCCACAACTGCAGCTTCCCGAAGGAGTCCCAGAAAATTTCATCGGGAGGAACGGGATTGTCCGCGATCCACCGATTGCACGAGTACTGGTAGAAATCGGTGCAGGGATCGACCGAAGTGTCGACCTTCTTGGGATCGAAGTGATCAAGTTGCGGTGCGGATTTGCTGGAGTCTTGCGCGGGGTCGGTTTGGGCAAGCGCAAAGCGCGCGAAACCGGGGAATGACAAAAAACCGAGCAGAAAAACCTGTATAAAAAACAATCGCATCTTAAGAGCCCTCTGAGCTCTGGTTTACTGGAACGGACAGAAAGCTTACCACGTGATGTCCATTACAGCATCCCACAAACCCTGCCAATGCAACGATTTCCTAACAAAACATAATTAGACAGTTTTGTGACAAGAGGAGGGGCTGAGTGAGAGGACGGAGAGGGCAACGCTCTGGATATGGCAAAAGCAAGAACTGGGATAAATGAGCGAAGGCCGCTTATGTCTTTCGCTGCAACTTTCCGGCTACTGGCTAATGATGACTAGCACCCGAATGTCCCCCGCTGGAATGCCCGGCTGAGGCACTGCTTGCGCTGCCGCCGTGCCATCCCCCACCGTTCGCGGCTGAAGAATATCCGCGACTCCACCAGCCGATTCCTATGGGCGCGGTGTGAACTTTTGCCGTAATGAATCCCTGCTGCTGCACTGTGCTCGATAGCTGGTTCAGGTTCTTGATGCCACCGCGCGGGATTCCGAGTCCCGCTGAGTTCCTGGCGATTTCCATCCGGTTGAACGACCTTCCCAGTTGGATCGGCATCGGGCCCCGGTTCACTGCGACTGTTCCGTGCCCCGGATTTGACGGCGGCTGCGGCGAGAGAAAATTGGTCGGGGGGTGGATTGTCCTTGGCCCGGTCCATCCCGCCCAGGTTCCGCCGGGCTGCCAGGCCCATCCATATGTAGGCAGATAAGCCCAGGTGCCGTAGTGGTACGGCGTCCAACCCCACGGGTAGCCGGAGACCCAGCCATAACCGAAGCCGGGAGAAAAGGCCCAGCCGCCGTTCATGAACGGATCCCAGCCAGCGCCGGCAAAATAAGGTTGCCACATCGTCCCGTAGCCGGGAACATTAAAGAAACTGCCGTAATAGTTGAGATCGCTGGTGCCGTAGGCGTATGGGGAGTAACTGCTATAGGCGTTGCTGGCGTATTGCTGGTGATATTGATCCTGCTGCTTGTCCCAGGCGTCAAAAGGATCGGGCTGCAGATCTTTCGCCACGGTGGAGCTGTCGCCATCCGTCAGGTCGAACTCCGCAGTGTGATTCTTGCTAACGTTCACACTCCCCGAGTCGCCTTCGATCTGCAAGTCCCCCGCGAAAACGGCTAAGGTTGCGGTGACGTCCGCCATTTCAATCCGAAGATGCGCTGAGTGGGTGAGCGCGACCTTCTCATGAGCGAAGGTCAGGGTGAACTCGTCACCCTTCGCCCCAGCGAAGTTGATGTACGCCGTGCCTTCCTGCAGATGCACCGCCGAAACCTTTGCCCCGGAATCGCGCAGCGAGAGCTGCGGAAATTCGATCACCGTATCCGGTGTGATCCGCAGCGTGCTGCCGTCTTCGAACTCCACCTCGGCGCGGCCATCACTTTTGGTCTGCAACTTAACGCCCTGGGTAATAGGTAAATTCAGGAATGCCTTCTCATAACCTTGTCCGAGGTTACGATCAATCTTTACATCACCCTGCACCTCGCTCAAGCGCACCACGCGGACTTGCGAATCGGCAAAGGCGGAAACAGCTAGAGAGGTAACGATCAGAAGAAGAGCTGACACTGCGACCGCCGCCATTAGTAGCTTGACGCTGAACTTGGTCATGGAACACCCCCGGGATGGCCCCTCTTGCTCTATTAGAACACCGTTCGGGCGGTTTTTGTTGCCCGAAAATCACACATATTTGGTTACCCGTCACTTGCCACCGTTTCCCACAGGCTGCAGCAGGCGCTGGGCTCGGGCTCGCACCACCTTGATCACGGCCGGATCATCCACGATCTTTTGCAGGACGGGAGCCACCGCCGAGATCTCTTCAAGCTCATGGCTGTTCGACATTTCTTCCATCTTTTTCAGCTCTTCGTCCAGGGCAAGCTTCTGATAGTGAAGGTAATAGTCGAGGCGATGGCCGAACTCCAAAGTAGTGGACAAAGCCTGGAAAAAGGCAGTCAGATCTTGAACTGCGGGCACGGGCGAATAGTTGTAAGTGGCGCGCGTACTTTTCTGGGCATCTTTGTAGGTCAGAGTCTTGGTCCCGGTGGAAGCCAGCTTCTTGTTCTTGGAATCAATCTGCCCTTCGAAATAATGCGCGCGCTTGGTGAGATCGAAAACACGAGTGCTCGCGGCCTGGGACACAGTGAAATCTAAATGGAAAGGATCAGCCGTTTCAGATTCCGGGCTGAGCTTGCTGTCGGAATCGTAGGAAGCCCGGCCGTCGTCGGACACGGAAATGACATAGTGATCGGGTTCAGAGCTAGGAAAATCGCAAGTAAAAGTCACCGTGGCGACAGCCGTTTGCTGACCCTGCGCGTGAACAACGCAACAGAAGAACAAAGCTGCGACCATGGGAGCGTAGACCACAAAGCGCCCCCCGAACGACCACGGGGCCGGACACCCTTGTCGCTCGGTCAGACAACGCACGGGTCGGAACTGGCTAAAGAACATGGACAAAGAATTATGCCAAAATGTTTGCGTCGGCGTGTAATCACCTTATGCCCGCTGGCGTTCCAGTGTGGCTGCGGTGTGCAAATGACAGATCGCAATGGCGAGCGCATCGGCGGCGTCTGCCGGTTCGGGAATCTCGGCCAGATTCAGCAGCCGCGTGACCATGTGCTGCACCTGCTGCTTCTCTGCCCTGCCGTAGCCAACTACCGCAGATTTAATCGACAGCGGCGAGTACTCAGCAACTTCCAGCCCCGCCGACGAGGCGGCCAGCATGGCGACTCCGCGCACCTGCCCGAGTTTGAGCGCTGACTTCACATTCAAGGCATAGAAAACGTCTTCGATGGCAACCCGATCCGGCCGGAATTCCACGATGATCGCGCCCAGACGGTCGAAGATCGTCGACAATCGCGCAGGCATAGGCTCACGAGGAGAAAGCTTGACCGCGCCACAGGCGACGCAAATCAAACTGCCGTCGTGGCACAATTCGACAACACCGTAGCCGGTGTACTCGGTGCCGCAATCAATCCCAAGAACGCGCATCAAGCAGAGTCTAGCACTGCGAACAACGAGCGCTGTTTACTCCTGCTAACAGCATTTTGGCCGGCGGGCCTTGATCCGCTCTTGTTCGCGCAGGAATGCGGCGTAGGCGCTCGGGCAAGAACTCATTTCATGCCGCGAAAGAAACCGCGAATAGGCAGACTCATCAAAAATCTCGCGGAGTGCACAGACAAACAATCTTGTCGCACCAACGAACCACGTAGGGGCGGACGCCCTCGTCCGCCCGGCCGAGTAACGCTCGGCAGCCGCGGTCGAACTCGAAGTCGATTCGGATTCTGCAAAGCTCACCCTTGTTCCTCCGCCGCAAAACGACTCGCCACAAACGGCGCTTCCTTCACCCGCGCCTGCATACGGCCCGAGAGCACGCTCACCCACAAAAAGACCGACTCCAGCAAAACCAGCGCAACCATGCAGACCAACACCCCCGTGACCGCGGCGTCGAGCCGGTCATTGAAGATTAACCGCGAAATCTCATGACTCGGCCCAGCGGAAGAAGCCAGCTGTCGCGCATGCGCCAGAAATCCAATCCGTGCGTTGGAATTGAACATCTTCTCCCATGACGCCGTAAACGTCACTGCAACCAGCCACCCGAGTGGGACTAAAGTCACAAGCGAATAGCGGGCCTTCTTCATTTTGACGATGATGGTCGTGGCCACGCACAGGGCCACCGTCGCCAGCAATTGATTCGAGATTCCAAACAGCGGCCACAGTGAATTGATTCCGCCCAGCGGGTCTTTCACTCCCTGCCACAAAAACGATCCCCAGGCAGCCACGATCAACGCGCTGGTAGCCAGAATTGACGGATACCAACTGGTACGGCCAAGCGGCTTCCAAATATGGCTGAGCGCATCCTGCACCATGAAACGGCCTACGCGAGTTCCGGCATCGAGAACAGTAAGAATAAACAACGCCTCAAACATGATGGCGAAGTGATACCAGATCGCCATCACCGCCTGTCCACCCAAACTGCTGGAGAAAATGTGGGCCATCCCCACGGCGAAGGCGGGCGCGCCACCGGTGCGATTGAACAAGGTCTGCTCGCCCACAGCCTGCGCCAGCGCATTCATGCCGGCGGCCGTGACTGGGAATCCCCAACCGCTGATGGTTGCAGCCGCGGCTTCCGGCGCCTGGCCCACGATTCCCGCAGGACTATTGATGGCGAAGTAAATTCCCGGCTGAAGCACGCAAGCGGCAATCGTCGCCATAATCGCCACCATCGATTCCGCCATCATCGCGCCATAGCCAACCATGCGAGTTTCGGGCTCGCGGCGAATCAGTTTCGGAGTCGTGCCGCTGGAGATCAGAGAATGGAATCCGCTGATGGCGCCGCAAGCAATGGTGATGAAGGCGAAGGGGAAAATGCTGCCGGCAAAGATTGGTCCGGATCCGTCGATGAACCGGGTCAACGGCGGCATGTGCAGGGTGGGACGCAGCGCAATGATTCCCACTGCCAGCAATCCGATCGTCCCTAGTTTGACGAAAGTGCTCAAGTAGTCGCGCGGCGCCAGCAGCAACCACACGGGCAAGGCCGAAGCAGCGAATCCGTAAGCAATAATGACAACGGCAAGTGTCGACGCGGTGAGAGTGAAGCAGGGCGCGATGGCAGAACTCTGCGAAACCCACTGGCCGCCCCAAATGGCAAGCATGACCAGAACGAATCCGAGAGCGGAAACTTCGAGCACCTTGCCGGGCCGCAAGCGGCGCAGGTACAAACCCATCAACAGGGCGATAGGGATTGTCATCGCGATGGTAAACACGCCCCACGGGCTGGCTTTCAAGGCGTTCACCACAATCAACGACGCAACACCGAGCAGAATTACGATGATGCTGATCACCGCAGCGTAGGCCACGAACCCGCCGACGATTCCGATTTCCTCACGGGCCATTTCGGTGAGCGATTTTCCGTCCCGCCGCACCGAGAACAGCAGGATGACGAAGTCTTGCACGCAGCCGGCAAATACTGCGCCGATCAATATCCAAAGCGTTCCGGGCAGATAGCCAAACTGCGCCGCGAGTACCGGCCCCACCAGCGGCCCTGGCCCGGCAATGGCGGCAAAATGATGCCCAAACACCACCCATTTGTTGGTGGGAACGAAATCACGACCATCGTCCAATCGTTCGGCGGGGGTGGCTCGCTGCGCATCGAGCGCCAGCACCTTAGCCGAAATGAATTTGCTGTAGAAGCGGTATCCCAGTGCGTATGCGCACAAGGCCGCAATCACCAACCACATTGCGTTGATCTGCTCGCCGCGGTGCGGCGCAATCGTGCCCAGCGCCAGCGCGCCAAGAATGGCCACGCTCAACCAAAGCAGAATTCGAATGGATTTTGTCATTCGGTTTTAATCAGCGCCTTTCCCTCGATTGAGTTGGCGGACTCAGCATGTGACCCGTAAATAAATCCGCGTGGACAAAGCCAAAACTCCGGTCTCCATGTTCACGAAAATGGGCTCTCAACTCCTCCTCGACCTGAAGGCTGGCTCGGTTGGGCTGAAACGCGGAGATCACCCACACCCGCTCGTAGCTTGCGATAATTTTATCCAGCAACTCAGGGCTGGGCCGCGACGGACGGAGCGTTAGTAATTCCAAATCCGTCTGCTCTGGAAATTCGTGGATCTCAGGACCAGTCAGGTGCAACTGCCGCTGGTATTCGTCGAAAGCCAGTCTTTCCTCACTATAGCTAAAGAGAACCGCGTCGCCCGGCTCTGCTTCTGACAAAATATCCCGGGTCGCATCGCGCCAGTCGTCCGTGTGCTCGGCGTCCGCGCGGCCCCGATAATAGGCCGATAGGCCACTCAGCGAAAGTGCGAGCAGAATCATCAGCGTGACGGAGAAAAGAACTTTCGAACGAATTCGGCTCACGCCATCGGCCACCAGCAGCACCAGCGGAGGCACGCAACCGATCAGGAACCGGGGCTCAAACACAGGCCAGCGCAGGGAAATGGCCAGAATCACTGCGATGGGTAGAATCAACCAGGATAGAAGGAGCCAATAATTCCAAAGGCCAGCAGTAGCGGATTCAGATCTGAGGCGATTGAAGCCGGCTGCGACCGCAACCAAAGCCAGCGCCAGATACGCTAACAGAAGCAGCGATCCGCCTCCTGCCATATCGAGGCCAAACTTGTACAAATCTTGCAGCGTAGGCTTTGTCGCCCAATAAAGCTGCGACCGGTCGGAAACGAAAAGCAGGCAATAGGCCAGGGGAGAGATCAAGAAACAGATCGCCGCAGCGCTGAAGATGAATTCCTTACAACGAACGTCGCGCCGCCGAAAAAATAACGATGCCCACTGCGCCACCAGCACCCAGCCGCCGAAAACCTGGGCATACACCATCAGCGTGCTGAACAATACGTAGCCGGCCCAATTCTTGCGCGAGGCATGTTCCATACCCCGTACAAGAAACAAAGCAGACAGAATTGCCAGCAACACAAACAAGCTGTAAGCGCGGGCTTCCTGCGAATATCTGATGTGAAAGGCATGCACCGAAAGCAGGAGCGCAGCCACTCGTCCCGCTTTTGCTCCAAATAAACGCGCGCCGAGCAGATATATTGCCGGGATCGCCGCCACCCCGGCCGCGACGGTAAGAGAGCGTATGACAAACTCGCTGCTGCCCAGCCTTATCCAGCCACGCAGAAGCAGGTAATAGAGGACCATGTTGGCCTGGCGGTGGATGATTGCGCTCAGGAAAACGTGCCTGTTCACCTGCGCCAGAACCGCAGTGGTTGCTTCGTCGAGCCAGAAACTTTTTGTTCCCAACCGGAAGAGCCTTAGTGCCGTCCCCACAACCATCACGAAACCAAGCCAAAGTCTCGAATTCAGTACGCGTGGGCTTCTGGTTTGGTCCATCTGGGAAGGATGCGCAGTCACGTTGCGAGAGCATAAACGATTACCTTCGGTGAAGCAAAATGGCTTGTAATCGCTCACCAAGCATTAGAATCAAACAATCTAACCCACAGTTACCATGCACCTTCAGATGGCAATCCATGCGTTGGCCGCAGCAAATACCGCGCTCCCGCCCGCCTGGCAGCTGCGGTTGGCAAATAATTCTCTCTGGCTAATAGAGTCTGTTTTAGTCGCCGCCACAGTTGCGATGATTCTGCTGCGGCCCCCGTCCAACGCAGCGCCACTTTTCCTGGCAATCGAACGCTGGTTCGCCCGGCTGGCACGAAGAAAAACTTTATCCGTCGCCAGTGTGGGACTGCTCGCGCTGTGCCTGCGGGCAGCCCTGATTCCAGTCCTAGGCATTCCGAAACCAATCGTCCAGGATGAATTCAGCTATTTGCTGGCGGGCGATACTTTCGCGCAGGGTCGCTTGACCAATCCCCCACATCCCATGTGGGTCCACTTCGAGTCCTTTCACATCCTCCAGCACCCAACCTATATGTCGATGTACCCGCCGGCCGAAGGTATTGTGCTGGCGTTCGGGGAACGTCTCGGACATCCATGGATTGGGCACTGTCTGGTGACGGCTGCCATGTGCTCCGCGCTGTGCTGGATGCTTCAAGGGTGGCTGCCTCCCGGCTGGGCCTTGCTTGGCGGCATGCTGGCGCTGCTACGCTTGGGCATCCTCAGTTACTGGATGAACACCTACTTTTCGGGCGCCTCGATAGCAGCCTTGGGCGGCGCGCTGGTACTCGGCGCGTGGCCGCGGCTGAAACGTCATTCCCATATACGGGATGCAGTTGTCATGGGATTGGGACTGGTCATTCTCGCTAACAGCCGCCCTTACGAAGGCTTAGTTCTCAGCCTGACCGTAGCGGTGGCTATGCTGAGATGGCTGCTTTGGCCAAACCAGCTGCGGCCAACGACTCCGCTTAAGAGCGTAGTGGCCCCGATTGCCGCGATCCTCGTATTCGGTGCAGTGGCAACCGGTTATTACAACTATCGTGTAACCGGAAGCCCTTTGCTGATGCCCCTTGAGCTAAATCGAGAGGTGTATGCCCCCGCACGCTATTTTATATGGCAAAACCCACGCCCTGAGCCGTTGTACCGTCACGCGGTCATGCGTGCCTTTTACGAAAATGAATTTCGATACTACCAGACGGGGCGCACTATTTCGGGCTTCCTTCGCCATGCGTGCGCCAAGTTTCGACTGTTTTGGATGGTCTTCCTGGGTCCGGCTTTGACCATTCCGTTATTAGCCATGCCCTGGGTGATGCGGGACCGCAAAATGCGCTTTCCGTTGCTTGCAGGCGGCGCATTTCTTTTCGGACTTGCGGTCGAAACCTGGACATTCCCGCACTATTTCGCCCCTGCGACCGGGCTTCTGTACCTGATTCTGGTGCAATGCATGCGTCACATGAGATTCTGGCAATGGCGCGGAAAGCCAGTAGGTATTTCACTTCTGCGAGCCATACCACTGATAGGTTTGGCCATGATCGTCCTGCGGGCCAGCGCAGTTATGGCTCACGTCCAGATTGAGCAACCCTGGCCTCGCGGCAATCTTGCCCGGGCAAGCGTGCTCAGAACCCTGGAGCATTTACCAGGAGAACATCTGGTTCTGGTCCGATATAGCGCAAACCATAACTTCGATGTTGAGTGGGTTTACAATCTGGCCGATATCGACGCCTCGAAGGTAGTCTGGGCGCGGGATATGGACGAACAGGATAACCAGGAATTGCTGCAGTATTTCAAAAATCGACGGGTATGGCTGGTTGAGCCAGACCAGTCCCCGCCAAAACTTTCTCCGTATCCCTTAACAGTCCACGAAGACCCACCGAAATCCCAATTGGCGACTGCAGGTGCCGCCCGAGCTACAACGAAATAAGCGAGGAGTCATTTCTCAGGGGGGCTTTATTTCCTGAACAGGAAAGTCAACGCTTCTGGAAAGCGTTTCGCCCACTCGCCCTCACTGTGAGTTGCTCCCTCATCAATCCTCACCCGCAAGCGGCGATCGTCCAGACCCGCGCGCCGCAAAGTCCGCTCCAGTTCGCGAACATCTTCCACAACCTGTTTATCTTTATCCTCACGGCCCGCCTCACGCGTGCCTATTGCCAAGAACACCTTCTCCGGCCACTGCCGAACCAGACGGCTGCACTTCGAGAGTCTTCGATGGGAAATAAACAGCGACGGGCTCTCCAACAGCAGGCGGCCGAACACGCCCGGCCGCTCGATGACCGTGTACAGAGATATAAGTGCCCCCATCGACGACCCGCCGAGCCCTCTATTTTCAGGGCCGTTTGCGATGCGGTATCGCTCTTGCACGAACGGCATGACCTCGTTCAGCAAAAATTCAGGATAGCGCTTCCCTTGCGGCCGCAAAATCGGGGGATGAAACGAGCGGCATGGCAAATACTCTTTAATGCGATCGCCCTGGGCATTGTCAATGCCCACGATAATCAGCGGCGGAATTACCTCTTGGCGGATCAGGCGGTCGGCGGTTTCGTCTACTTGCCATTCCACGCCGCCAAAAGCCGTCGCCCGGTCAAACAGATTCTGCCCGTCGTTCAGATAAAGCGCAGGGTATTCGCGCGTGTTGTTGTCCGGAGCGTCGTATCGCGGCGGCAGCCATATCCGCAGCATCCGCGAGTTGCGAAATACCCGGCTACGAAATTCGTGCAGGCGAAGGTCCCCGGTGACAGAAGGGTTCGTCGGGGTAACTTGCGTTTGACTGATTTCTTCCATCATCCAATGTAGGTGCGGGCGACTCCGCCCGTGCTGGAGCGGCAAGGAAACCTGCGGCCGCCTCTTGCGTCAACCCCGGCGCATAGACGATGCCGCCAGAAATGACGCAAGCGCCGTAATCAGAAAAATCAACGTCAGCGACGAAAGACACAAAATGCACCACGTCGCCAACACGAACTTCTCGATATATGTGAGATAGAGAGCAAAGCCCAGCCCCCCGGTCGACGCGATCAACAGCAGCAGCGGAGTTTCCGCTTTCGTGCGATAAAGCGTTGCCAGGCCAAGAAGGAGGACGTAACCAAGAACGCCGATCAGCGCATCAGGAATGCCGAGCACCGTCGAGTAAACGCTGCGGTTGACGATGTCGCAATTGAAACTGGTCCCGAAATCACAGTAATTGGTTTGCGAAGTGCCGTAGTGATGATGCAGCGAGACCGAAGAGACTATGATCCCAGCCAAGGCCAGAATAGCAATCACCGGAAAGATTCGCCGCGCAGCGGACGTCATGGCAGGCTGCATCCGGTCTGCTCAGCCAGAAATTGCAACTCGTGCTCGCCCTCGACCCGTGTGCCATCCGCGAACACCCAGGTAGGAAATCGTTTGATGCCGGCCTCGGTGCAAACTGGTTCAATGCCCTTGGAACCTTTGATTCCACACTCAATATAGGGAGCGTACTGAAACGACGATCCAAACTTTTCTTTCTGGGCCTCGCAATGCGAGCACCAAAACGCGCCGTACATTTTGGCTTGCTTCGCCGTCAGGCACCGGGCAAAAGCGTCCAGACGACTGGTTTGCCTGTGCCGTATGAAATAGTAGGCAACCGCAAAGACAACCACAATTACGATGGCGATAATAACGTAGCGCGGCACTGGCTTCGTTTGGCTGACTCCCTGCCGCTCCTGTTGCCGTTTTCTGCGCTCTTGTGACATGGGGATAAATTCTTATACCACGACCCGCAAAGCGGAGGGCAGCACATCCAATGTCAGGCACTGTAATGTCAGCACTTCACCATCCACCATCACATCCACCGGAGCCTCCAGATGGAACTCGATCTGTTTCGCGTCCCGCCTTTCGGCCATGGGATGATGAATGTGCGTACCGTCATAAAGCGTCGGCAGGTTACGAATGAGCCCCAACCGCCCAATGGGCCCCCAGCGCACATATTCAATGAGTCCATCATTTACCTCGGCTTTGGGTGCGATCATCATGGTTCCACCTGTAAACTTACTATTGCTGAAAGTCAGGAACAGACAAGCGCGGCGGTCGATCTCTGATTCCCGGTCGACGCGCAAAGGAAAAGGCCGGCGACGGAAGCGAGCCAGCGAAATAAAGATGGACGATTGATAGCCCAATTCTCCCCACCCGCTGAAACGCCGAGCCCGCAAGGCCGCAACGTCCGCGGCAAAACCCATGGCCAGCAGATTGATGTAGTAGAGAACTCCCTCCGCATGACGCAATCGCAGGACGTCACAAGGTTGCGATCGCCGCGCCAGCAATGCTTCGATCGCATGTTCTACTCCGCGATCGCTGAATTCGCGCAGAAACGAGTTGCCGGTTCCTAAGGGAAGAAATGCGAGAGTGGCAGGTTCGTCAGATTCTCGACGCGGAAAAAGTCCGTTGACGATCTCATACGACGTGCCATCGCCGCCCACGGAAATAAATTTGCGATACCCGCGGGCATAGCCGTCGCGTGCCAAATGCGCTCCCTGGCCTGGCGCAGTGGTTTCGACCACCTCCAACTTGATTCCGCCCGCTCGTAAACGATCCAGCACATCGGGAACAAGTTTGCGACACCGTCCTCCGCCCGCCGCCGGATTCACGACGGCAAGGAAAGTGTCCGCGGCACTCACAGTTCGACCACGGCAGCACGGGTCAGACTCTTGCGGACCTCTTCGGCCAGCACCGTACGCTTGATTTTCATGGATGCGGTTCGCGGAAAATCTTTGCTGCACAGTAAGTATCCGCCTAGCCGCTTGAAGTCTGGCAGACGGCGATTGCGCACGATGATCTCCTCTTTCAGCGCGTCAGTGAACTCCTGGTTTTGCTCCAACCGCAGAAGAAGAACCAGCATCTCCCGGCCCAGAGTCTTTGCTGGCCAAAGATAGTTCGCGGCGAAAATGCAGTACTCTTTCACCGGCAGCCCCTCAAAGGCGGTTTCAACGTCTTCGGGATAAATGTTCTTGCCGCCTTCAGTCACGATCATGTTCTTCTTGCGGCCAAAAAGTTGCAGATGCCCGTCACCGTCAAAGCGCCCCAGATCGCCTGTTACCAACCAACCATCTACAATCGTCTGCGCCGTCAATTCGGGATCGTCCAGATAATGCGACATCACAGTCTTGCCGCGAACCGCAACTTCGCCGATCCCCTCGGCGTCAGGATTGAGAACCCGCAGTTCAACTCCCGGCAGCGGCTTGCCCACGGAGTCCGCGCGAAACGGTTTAAAATCGTTCAGCGTGAGCGAGGTGCCAGCCTCCGTGAGGCCATACCCGTTGGCCACGGGAATACCGAGATCATAGAAGAACTGTAGCGTTGAAGGCTCCATGAACGCGCCGCCGGTAAACATCGCTCGCAATTCTCCCCCAAATCCCTGATGAACCTGTGCCAGAAGTTTGCGGCTAAGGCGAACTTTCGGCTGCTTGCGAGTGAGAGATTTATTCAAAGCGATCATTCGACGGAGCAGGAAACGTTTTCCTCCGGACAGTTCGTCGAACTTCGCGCGCAGCCCACGTTCCAGGTTCTTGAGAATCATAGGAACCAGAGAAACATAAGTAATTTTGTAGCGCACAAAAGCGTCGCGCACGAATTCTGGCCGCAGCGTCCGCAGGTGCACAACCGCGGCGCCGCAAGTGAACGGCCCCAAAAAACCCACCATGAAATCGATGGCGTGGTTTGTAGGCAGGATGCTGAGGTAGCGCACCCCGGGCCAGAAGGGATACCAGGCCGTCAACGACATGCACTGCTCCAGATAATTCTCGTGCGTCATCATGCAGCCCTTGGGAGTTCCGCCCGTGCCGGAAGAATAGACGATGCACGCAAGATCGCCGCGCTGGCGTGGCACAAACGCAGGCTCGCCGCTTCCTTTCGCTTCTTCCCAGCGATGCGCGCCGGCAAGATCGGCATTGCCCGGCGCTTCCGTTACGAATACGGTTTTGACGTTGCTGGCTTCCGCGCGTCCCGGCGACGCGCAGAGTTGCCGCCAGATGCCGTATTCGGTGATGAGGATGCTGGCGCCGGAATGCTTCAGCAACTGCCACTGCTCTTCGGGCTTCAATTTGTAGTCGAGCGGCACCAACGTACCGCCACAATAAAATATTGCGTAGGCGGAAATCAGCCATTTGGACTGATTGGTCATGATGATGGAAGCGCGGCCGCCAGCAGTGAGGCCCGTCTCTTGTAAGGCTTTGGCGAAGGGCAGCGCGCGTTCCTTGAAATCGCG
>Ga0074044_10002133_pt1 | contig 17418 bp, 10 predicted proteins | sample BogForMeECP23OM1_FD_94443 | JGI IMG/M metagenome (GOLD analysis project Ga0074044, IMG submission 94443) | Bog forest soil microbial communities from Calvert Island, British Columbia, Canada - Bog Forest MetaG ECP23OM1 | ecosystem: Environmental > Terrestrial > Soil > Wetlands ...
GCACGCTGCACATGGCGATGCTCGGCATCCGCGATCTCTCCGTGATTCAGACGCCGCCGCCGGACCGCCAGGCGATTCGCACCTTCGTCGCGCATTTCGACGACGCCACCATCCGCGATTCGATTCTTCGCGAGCTCAACCGCGGCGGCCAGGTGTTCTTCGTTCACAACCGCGTTGAGAATATCGACTACATGGCCAGTCATCTGCGCTCGCTGGTGCCGGAGGCCAGGACAGCGATCGCGCACGGCCAGATGAAGGAGCGCCAGCTCGAGGACGTGATGCGCGACTTCATCGAGAAGCGGGTCAACGTGCTGGTCTGCAGCGCGATCATCGAATCGGGTCTGGATATTCCCAACGCGAACACGATGATCATCAATCGCGCCGATCATTTTGGTCTCGCGCAGTTGTACCAGTTGCGCGGGCGCGTCGGCCGTTCGCGCCAAAAGGCGTACGCATACCTGCTTATTCCGGGCGAACATATAATCACGCGCGACGCCAAACGGCGAATCGATGCGCTGCGTGAACTGGTCGAGTCCGAGAGCGGCGGCGGCTTCAAGCTCGCGATGGCCGACCTGGAGCATCGCGGCGCCGGCAACCTGCTCGGCCACGAGCAGCACGGAGAGATCGCGGCGGTCGGGTTCGAGCTCTATACTGAGATGATGGAAGAGGCGATCGCCGAGCTGCGCGGCCAGCCAAGCCGCCCCGACTTCGAGCCCGAGCTCCGAATCGCAGTGCCGGCGTACATCCCCGAGGCCTACGTCTCCGACGAGAACGAGCGGCTGGTGCTCTATCGGCGGCTGGCGCGCGCGCAGCGCGAGCAGGCTCTCGGCGAGATTCGCGACGAGATGCGCGATCGGTTCGGCCCGGTGCCGACGCTCATCGAAAACCTGATCGCGGCGATGAACGTTCGGCGCCAGATGAAGCAGCTCATGATTCTGAGCGCGATTCTCAAGGGCTCGCAACTCGAGGTCAGATTTCATCCCGACGCGCCGGTGGACACTGTGCGGCTCGTGAAGCTCGCCGATCAGAATCGGCGCACGATGCGGCTGACGCCGTCGTACCAGGTGATCGCGCGCATCGAGCCCGGGGAATACGAGCAACTGTTCGCGCAGCTCGACGGCATCTTGCAGGCCCTGGCGGGCTGTGAAAAGTTGGAAAACTGGCCGGCCGTGAAAGTCGGGCCGGCTGTCAACTAGACTGATGCAGAACGAAAGATTGTTCCCGCGTGCCGGCGCGCGATGCGCCGTGGCCGCGGTGTTGGCGGCGTCGTTGGGAATTGTCCTGGCGGGCGCGGTTGGGGGATGCTCGATAGACCTCTTCAAACCTGAGTCTTACGCTTTTCTCAAACAGGCGGCCGCGGCTGCCACCGTGACGGCCCCCGACGCATCGGCATCGCCTGGAGCGGCCAACCCGTCGCGTGCGCCGAAGCCGGCTCCGGCGCCGAATCCGGTCGCTGAAGCGAAAACCGACGAACCGTTGCCGCCACCTCCCCCAGTCGAATCGCAACCCGACGCTGAGGCGATGGAAGCGAGCGCGCCGGCGCTGGATCGCGTCGTCGCCAGCGTTGACGGCGAGCCGATCACCATGCATGAGGTCAAAGATTTCGCGGCGCAGCACGGCCAGCCGATCGAGACCGACGACTTCGCTTCTTCGGACACCGCCAAGGTCGCGGTGAAAGCGTTGATCGGGGAGAAATTGCTCGAACAGGAAGTGAAGAAGTACGACGACAAGGTCGACGACGCGCAGGTTGACAAGTACATCACGCAGTTGCGGATGGACAAGCACATGAGCGACGCGGAGTTTCGCGCGCAACTCAAGGCGAGCGGGATGAGCTACGATGAATTGCGCAAGCGCGCACGGATGGATCTCGAAAAAGCAATGATGATCGACCAGGAAGTCCGCGCGAAAATCGACGTGCCCGATGCCGACATCAACGCATTCTATAGCGCCCACAAGGAAGACTTCACCATTGCCAAGGAGCGCCTCAAACTTGCGCAGATTCTGATCGCGCTGCCGCCCAACCCGACTGCCGCGCAAGTCTCCGCCGCGCAAAAGAAAGCTGAGATGATTCGCGCGCGGGCGGCCAAGGGCGATGACTTCGGCGACCTCGCGCGCGTATATTCGGATGACGAATCAAAGTCTAACGGCGGCGAACTCGGCTGGTTCGTGCCGTCGGACGTCATGGACCAGATCCTGGTCGCGGTGAAGCCGCTCAAGCCCGGCGAAATTGCGCCGCCGGTCCGCACCAGCCATGGCATCCATGTCGTCAAGCTCGAAGAACACGAAGTGCCCGGCATCGTGCCGCTCAGCGAAGTCAAGGCGCCGATTCGCGCTCAGCTGATCGATCAGAAGTCCAGCACCCAGCTCGAGAAGTGGGTTGAATCCGATCTTGTCAAGCAGCATTACGTCGAGACCATGTACTAGACGATGACCGCGCTCGGAAGAAAGACGCCGCCGCTGTTGGCGATCAGCATGGGCGATCCGGCGGGCGTTGGGCCCGAGGTGATCCTGAAGGCGGCAGCGGCGCTCGCGAACCGCCGCGGCGCGCCATCGATCGCGCTGCTCGGCGACTTGTCCGCGATGCGCGCGGCTGCCGCCCGCCTGAGCAATGTGCCGGCTCCATTCGAGTGGCATCGTGGTCAGCCGCCGATTCGTCTGACAAAAGGGCTCGGCGTACTCTCCATGTCGAGTTTGTCGGCGCGTGCGATTCGCCCGGGGCATCCCACGATTGAGGGCGGTGGCGCCGCGTATGACTACATCGTAACTGGCGCGCGGATGGCGATGAGTGGCGAGGTTGACGCGCTGGTGACGGCGCCGATCAGCAAGGATTGGATGAACCGCGCCGGGCATCGTTTTCCGGGGCATTCGGAACTGCTCGCGCAGTTGGCGCGAACCAGGCTGTGGCGGATGATGTTCGCGGGCGGCGAGCTGACGGTCGCGCTGGTGACTGCGCACATCGGACTTGCAAAAGTGTCGTCTGCACTGACGCAGCGCAGTGTGCTGGACACGATTCGCCTGCTGTTCTCGCATCTGCGCGGCGCGCTTGGCGTGGCCCGGCCGCGAATCGCGGTGCTTGGATTGAATCCTCATGCGGGTGAAAGCGGGATGTTCGGCGGCGAGGAAATCCGCGTGATCGCGCCGGCGATTCGACGCGCGCAGCGCGAAGGCATCGACGCGTACGGTCCGCTCGCGCCCGACACCGCGTTCATCCGCAGGGCGGGTTCGTTCGGTTTCGACGCGGCAGTTGCGATGTATCACGATCAGGGCTTGATTGCGCTCAAGTCGCTGGAGTTCGATCGCGCGGTGAACGTCACGCTCGGATTGCCATTCGTTCGGACCTCGCCCGATCACGGCACGGCGTTCGACATAGCCGGGAAGGGAGTTGCAAATCCCTCGAGCATGATCGCCGCGATCGAATACGCGTGGCGGGCCGCGGCAAGCCGCGAAAAGACCGGGCGAAGGGCGGCGGCGTAGTCAACGATGGCCGATCGGATCGTCATCAAGGGCGCGCGCGAGCACAATCTCAAGAATATCGATCTCGAGATTCCGCGCGATCGACTGGTCGTGATCACCGGGCTCTCCGGCTCGGGCAAGTCGTCGCTCGCGTTCGACACGATTTACGCCGAGGGTCAGCGGCGCTACGTCGAATCGCTGTCGGCGTACGCGCGGCAGTTCCTCGAACAGATGGAAAAACCCGACGTCGATTCGATCGAAGGATTGTCGCCCGCAATCTCGATCGAGCAGAAAACCAGCTCGCGCAATCCACGCTCTACCGTCGGCACTATCACCGAAATCTACGACTACCTGCGCCTGCTGTTCGCCCGGGTGGGGCATGCGTTCTGCTACAACTGCGGCCGCGAAATCACGCAGCAGAGCGTGCAGCAGATCGTTGACCGAATCATGGGATGGCCCGACGGGGCGAGGATTCACGTGCTCGCGCCGATTGTCCGCGATCGCAAGGGCGAGTATCGCAAGGAGCTGTCCGAGATGAAGCGCGCGGGGTTCGTGCGCGTGAAGATCGACGGCAACCTCCATGAACTGGGCGAAGAGCCGGCGCTCAACAAGAACCAGCGCCATACCATCGAGGTGATGGTCGATCGGCTCGCGATCCGCAAGGGAATCGAGAAGCGCCTGTCGGACTCGCTCGAAGTCGCCTTCAAATACGGGCAGGACCTGCTCAAGGTCGAGCGCCTGGACGGTCCCAGGAACGAGAGCGAGATCTATTTCAGCCAGCGCTTCGCCTGCGTCGATTGTGGAATCTCGTATCCGGAAATCGCGCCGCGGATGTTCTCGTTCAACAGCCCCCACGGCGCCTGCGTGGAATGCTCGGGGATCGGATCGATTATGTATTTCGATCCGGAACTGGTCGTGCAGAACGAGGACCTGAGCATCGCCGATGGCGCGATCGCACCGTGGGCGACGATGAACTATCTGCAGCCGGTGCTCGACGCGCTTGCCAGGCACTACAAGTTCAGCCTCGATCAGCCGTGGAAGGAAATTCCGGCAAAAGTGCGCAAGGCGATCATGTACGGCTCCGGCAGCGAGGAGATCGAGTTCGCCTACCAGCGCGGGCATCATCGCGCCGAATACTCGAAGACGTTCGAAGGCGTGCTGCAGTGGCTGGATCGCCGCTACAAGGAAACCGAGTCCGAAGGCGTGCGCGAGTTCCTAGAGGCCTACATGAACATGCGGCCGTGCCCGACCTGCAACGGCGCGCGGCTCAAGAAGGAAAGCCTGTTCGTGCGCTTCAACGGCAAGTCGATTTCGGAACTCACTGCGATGTCGATCAAGCAGGCGCTCGCGTTTTTCGCCGCCCCGAAGCTGAGCGCGCAGGAAGCCGAAATCGCGCGGCTCATCTTGAAGGAAATTCGCGAGCGGCTGACTTTTCTCGCCGACGTTGGACTCGACTATCTGACGCTTGATCGGCCGTCAGGGAGTCTCTCCGGCGGCGAGGGCCAGCGCATCCGTCTCGCCACGCAAATCGGGTCGAGCCTCGTCGGTGTGCTCTACATACTGGACGAGCCGTCGATCGGACTTCATCAGCGCGACAATCAGCGCCTGCTGGCGACCCTCAAACGCCTCAAGGAACTGGGCAACACCGTGCTGGTGGTCGAACACGATCGCGAGACGATGCTCGAGGCAGATCACCTGATCGACATGGGCCCGGGCGCCGGAATTCACGGCGGCTACGTCGTTTCGCAGGGCACTCCCGAGCAGGTGATGCGCGATGAAAGCTCGCTCACCGGCAAATATCTTTCGGGACAAGTCGAGATTCCAGTGCCGTCGCGGCGCCGCCAGCTCTCGGGCCGATGGCTGACCGTCAAGGGCGCGCGCGAGAACAACCTGCGCGATCTCACAGTCGCGATTCCGCTCGGCGTCTTCACTTGCATCACCGGCGTTTCGGGTTCCGGCAAATCGACGCTCGTGCTCGACACCATGTATCGCGCGCTCTCGCAGAAGCTGAATCGCAGCCGCGAACGCGCGGGCGCGTACAAGACGCTCGAGGGCGTCGAGCATCTCGACAAGGTCATTCACGTCGATCAAAGCCCGATCGGGCGCACGCCGCGCTCGAATCCCGCGACCTATACCGGCTTGTTCACCCATATCCGCGAGCTGTTTGCGCAATTGCCGGAGGCGCGGATGCGCGGTTACGGCCCGGGGCGATTTTCGTTCAACGTCAAGGGCGGGCGCTGCGAGGCGTGCGAGGGCGACGGCATCATCCGAATCGAGATGCACTTTCTGCCGGACGTTTACGTCACCTGCGAGGTCTGCGCAGGCAAACGCTACAATCGCGACACGCTGGAAATTCAATACAAGGGCAAGAACATCGCCGAGGTGCTCAACATGACCGTGCTCGACGCGGTCGAATTTCTCGGCTCAGTTCCGCCGATTCGCCAGAAGCTCGAAACGCTGCGCGACGTCGGCCTCGACTACATCCACCTCGGTCAGTCCGCGACGACCCTGTCCGGCGGCGAGGCGCAGCGCATCAAGCTTGCCAAGGAACTCGCGCGGCGCGCGACCGGCCGCACGTTTTATATCCTCGATGAGCCAACGACCGGATTGCATTTCGACGACATCAAGCGGCTGCTCGCGGTGCTCGGCCGTCTCGCCGACGCGGGCAACACCATCGTCGTGATCGAGCACAATCTCGACGTTATCAAGACCGCTGACTACCTGATCGATCTCGGTCCCGAGGGCGGCGATCGCGGCGGCCAGGTCGTCGCGAAAGGCACCCCCGAGGAAGTCGCCGGCGTGAAGGCGTCGTACACTGGCGGCTTTCTGCGCCAGGCGCTCAACCATCGCGCCGCCGCGTAATCTGCAGCACTCACGATTCCTTCGTAGCCGCCCCGTCATAGACGATGCGTCCGTTGACAACGCGCGCGAACGGCGCGAGCACGTGCGGCGACAATTTCCCGGCTGGCATGATGTGCTCGACCGTCCAATCGCGAATCACAAGATTGTCCGAGATGATTCGCCGATGGCATCGCCACCATAGCCCTTCGGAACACATGTACGCAGTTCGTGCACCGGCGGCGGCTTGCGTCAGTTCGCCGATGCCATCTTCGAAATCCGCACTCTCCGTGTAATCGGCGTACGATCGGAACGCGGGATGCTCCCATGCGGTATGCGGCGAGTCGTCGCGCTTCGAGTGACGCCTGCCGCCGAGCCGCGCGATCCATCGATACTCGATTCCTGCGCGCGCGAGCGACGCGGAGAGTTCCGCCTGGTTGAATTGCGGCCATCGCTTCGAGCTCGGGAACGATCGCACGTCGGCGAGGGTGGCGATGCGATGCTCGCCGAGCAATTCCAGGCAACGCTCAATCGGATGCGTCGAGTGCCCGATCGTGAAAATCAGCGCCGTCGAGTCCTGCCCATCGGCGGCCTTATTGTGCGCTGCTGGCGTCGGCCGCCTTCCCCATCTGCGAGGTTTTGATCTTTGCTTCGCGCTGGTTCGCGACCGCGACCACGACCATCGAATCGGGATGCAGATATTTCTTTGCAACCGCGAGCACGTCGTCCCTGGTGACCGATCCGATCAGCTTCGGATACTGCTCGGCGTAGTCGAGTCCCAGGCCGTAGAACTCGACCTGCACCATGAAGGACGCGATCGCGCTCTGCCGCTCGATCCCCAGCGGGAAGCTGCCGATGAGAAACTTTTTCGCGCCATCCAGCTCGGCGTCGCTGACCGGCTTTTCCTGGATCTCGCGAAGCTGCTGCAGGATCAAGTCGATCGCCTCGTTCGAGCTCTGGTTCTTGGTTTGGAGGCTGACGGTGAATGCGCCCTGGAACTTGCCCGGCTCGAAACCGCTGTTGACCGAGTAGGCGAGTCCATGCTGGCTGCGAACGACCTTCACCAGGCGCGAGGAAAATCCGCCGCCGCCCAGGATGTAGTTCATCACTTTCAGCCGGTAAAAGTCAGGATTGGCACGCGCCACGCCGCCGGAACCCATGATGATGTTGGCTTGGACGACGCTTCGATCGATCAGTTTTACATCCAGGCCCGGCGCGACCTTGATTGGCGGCGGTTCAGCTTGAGGCGGGACGGAACCGGCAAGGCCCGTCAGCTCTTTCTCGAGTGATGCTTTAACTTCGTCCGCGGTCACATCGCCCGCCACCGCAATGATCGCGCCGCCAAGCTTGTAGTGGTCGCGGTAGAAATCGCGCACGTCATCGTTGGTGAGCTTCGCGACCGATTCGGATGAGCCCGCACCCGGGTGTCCGTATGGCGAGTCGCCGAACAAGTCTTTTATGAATTCCACATCCGCGGTGTAGCCCGGTTGCTCTTCCGCCGACTTGATTTCGGCGACCTGCTCCAGCCGTTTGCGTTCGATATCGGCGTCGCGGAGTCGAGGCTCCGTCAGGATTCCCGCCAGCAGCTTGAGCGTATCGCCCTGGTACTTTTTCAGCGACGTCATCTCCGCGGTCGAATAGTCGCGCCCGGCCGACACTGCGACCGAGCTGCCCATGAAATCGACTTTCTGATTGAACACCGGCGCCGTGAGTTCTTTGGTCCCCTGCGAAAGGCATCGCGCCGTCAGCTCGGCCAACCCTTCCTTACCCTTGGGATCGCGCCGCGTTCCCGAGTCGAACGCGATCATTATCGTCACCATCGGCAATCGATGCTCTTCCGAGACGAGCAAGACCGCGCCGTTGCTGAGCGTCATCTTTTTGATTTCGAGTGCATGCGAAGGCGTGGCCACGAAGGCGAACGCCGCGATTGCCGCGAGCCCAATGAAAACAAAAGTCTTCGTCCCCGCGACGCTCATCGCACCACCTCGGCGGTCTCGCCGATCGCGGGAGCATGCCGCAATTCTCCGCCGCTGAGTCCGCCTCCTCCATGCGGTAGCACTCCCGTCGGCACCAGCACGCCTTCGGTCATGTTGGACGCGACCAGGTAAGTCTTCGCGACGCGCTGCACGTCAGCCGCCGTCACCTTGTCGATTCCATCGAGATATTTGTCAACCATGTGGTAGTCGCCCAGCATTTCGTATATGCCGAGCATCTCGGCCTCGCGCATGATCGAGTCCTGTCCGAACACGTATTGCGCCTGCTCGAGATTCTTGGCCTTCTGCAATTCCTCGGCGCCTACCGGAGCATCGCGCATCGCGGCGAGTTCCTTCTCGACTTCGACCTGGGTGTCCGCCGCCTTGACGCCGGGCCGCATCTGCGCCGACACGATGAACAATCCCGGATCGAACGAAGTCATCTCGTAGCCGGCGCCGATATCGACCACCATCTGCTTTTCGACGACCAGCTTCTTGTAGAGCCGCGAGCTTTGCCCATCGCTCAGAATTTCCGACGCCACTTCGAGCGCGTAACTGTCGGCGCTGGAAATATTCGGCACGTGATACGCCTCTTCGAACGCCGGAAGATTGGCCGCGTGCTTCAGTCCGACGTGCCGGGTTCCCTCTTGCTGCGGTTCGAGTTCCGTCACCGGCGGCGCCTTGGGACCGTTCCTGATTCCCGCGAACGCTTCGCTGATCTGCTTGAGCACCTGGTCGGCGTTGAAGTCGCCGACGGCCACGATCAGCGCATTTTGCGGCGAGTAATAAATTTTGTGATACGCCATCGCGTCCGCCAGCGTAAGCCCGTCAACGTCGTGGAACCATCCGATCACCGGCCAGTGGTAGGGATGCGCCACGTACGCCTGCGCGCGAACCATCTCGTCGAGCGCGTCCTCGGGATTGTCGTCGGTGCGCAGGCGCCGCTCTTCGAGCACGACGTGCTTCTCCTTGTCGAAATCCTTGGGCTCGAAGTTGGCCATCCGATCGGCTTCGAGCGTGATCGGCACGTCGAGGTGATCCTTGTTGATCGTCTCGAAATAGTCCGTGAAGTCGGACTCGGTGAACGCATTGTCCATCCCGCCGTTTTGCTGAATGATTTGCGAGAACTCTTCAGGCCCCAGCTTCTTGGTGCCCTTGAACATCAGGTGCTCGCACAGATGCGACAGGCCCGTCTTGCCGAACTGCTCGTTGCGCGAGCCGACGCGGTAGAAGACGTTGAACGTCGCGAGCGGGGCCTTGTGATTTTCCAGGACCAGCACTTTGAGCCCGTTGGGCAGCGTTTCGGCCTTGACCGCGTCCGCGATTCCCGCGCGCGCGGGAGCCGAAGCGATAAGGCATAGAAGGGTGCCGAGCGCCGCAACAGGAACGAGGCGGCGGTGATTGCCAGGGGTCGTGATGCGCATAGCTTGCGATCATCTAAGTCCGCCGCTCGCGAGCAAGTCAAGGAATAAATGCCGAACCCGGACTGTCGCGCGTCCCGGCCAAATTGCATCCATCCATCGGTCTAAGTAACAATCATTATTACGACGATGCCGGAAGTTGCCGAGAAAGCGCAGGACCTGTTCGAAATCAAGGGCGTGCTGACGAAGTTCATGCGGATGCTGTTTCCGCTTGAGTTCCGCATCGACTCGCTCGCGAACAGCGGCCCGATGCTGCCATTCCACTATCCGCTGCTGCCCGGCGAAATGATCTATCTGCCCGAGCGGCTCGAACCGTTCGGCACTCGCGGCGACGCCTATATCTATTATTTTGTTACCACTGCGCATCTGGCGGCGCGCCACGACTTCGGCACTTTCAAGCTGAAGCTCGCGGACATCGTAGGCTTCGAAGAGCGCGGCGAGACCGGCGTCGAGGCGATCGACAGCTTCGTCGCGTCGTTCGACGACCCCGGCCTTGCGGGCGCTCTGATGCGGCTGGCCGAGTCGGCGCGAATCGACGCCGAACTGGCGCGCCGTTATCGCGGACTCGCACCGCGCATCGCGGGTCTCAATCGCTCGCTGCTGGACCGGCTCCACCCCGAGTCGCTTAGCACGATGCTGGTGCGTGCCGCGCTCGATCTCGAGGCGCCAGGCGAGGTGTTTGATTCGCCGTTGGTGCGGATGGCGTCGCATCACTTTGCGCCCGTCCGCGCGCGCGGCGCCGACGTCATGACCAGCGTCCGGCAGGTCAGTGCCCTCTACAATTGGCTCCAGGATCTGATTCGACAGGCGCGCGAACGCGGCGAGGGCGATCCGCTCAGCGAAGAAGAAGCGGAGCGCATGCGCAACGACCTGATCAAAGGAATGAAAGGCTCGGAATCGCAGACCACCGGCGAAGACGGCGAGCAGGGTGAGGGCGGCGGCGAGCCCGATCAGAACATTCAGATGGACGTCTCGGGCAAGCAGTCCAAGGGCGGACAGGGCAGGGCGCTCTCGCCCGAGGAATTGCGCAAGCTCATCGAACAGGGCGCGGAGATCAAACCGTCGCAAGGCGACGGCAGCGCCGACGGCGACGGCATGTACCTGACGCAGCTGACCGGCAAGCAGCTCAGCGAGCTCGAGCAGATGCGCGAGCAGCTCGGCGAAGTCGGCGCCGTTTCCGGGCAGGGACGATTGACGATCGGCCGCGGGCGCCAGGACTCCTACTATACTTACGACGAATGGGATTACGTGCTGAACGACTATCGCCGCAACTGGTGCCGGCTGCGCGAAATTCCGCTGGCGGGAGACGAGGGCGATTTTTTCGAGAGCACGCTCATTCGCTACGCCGAAATGCTGCCCGGCGTGCGCCGCAACTTCCAGCGCATCCGCCCGGCCTCGTACCGGATGGTCCGCGGACTCGAGGACGGCGAGGAAATCGACCTCGACCGCACTATCGAGGCTCGCGTGGCGCGCCTCATGGGCGAAACGCCCGACGGCCGATTCTACAAGGCTCGCAAGAAGGAGGCGCGCGACGTCGCCACGCTGTTCCTCCTCGACATGTCGGCCTCGACCGACGAGCCCGTCCATCGCGAGCCGCGCAAGCATACCGACGATGACGACACGGATGACTGGATGAAGGCGTGGCAGCGCCGCCCGCAAACCGCCAATCGCCCGCGCCGCATCATCGACGTCAACAAGGAAGCGCTCGTCATCATGGCGCAGGCGCTCGAGGAAATCGGCGATGCGTACGCGATCATGGGCTTCTCCGGACACGGCCGCGACAACGTCGAGTTCTACGTGATCAAGGAATTCGATCAGGAACTCAGCGACGAGGTGAAGGCCCGCGTCGGCGCCGTCGAGCCCAAGCGCTCAACCCGGATGGGCGCCGCGATTCGCCACGTGCGCGAGAAATTCAAGGACGTATCCTCGCGCGCCAAGCACATGATTCTGCTGAGCGACGGCTTCCCGCAGGATTTCGACTACGGCCACGACCGCCGCTCCAACGCCTACGGCATCCAGGACACGATGGTCGCGCTCAAGGAACTTGAGCTGGCGGGAGTGCTGCCGTTCTGCATCACGGTGGACAAGACCGGCCACGACTACTTGCGCCAGATGTGCCAATCGTCGCGCTACCTGGTCATCGAGGACATCGCATCGCTGCCGCGCCAGTTGCCGAAGATCTACGAGCAAGTCATCCGCTGGTAGCTCCGCCTTCTGTCTCCTCTGTCAGGGAGAGGATGAAGGTGAGGGTCTTTATGCAGCGCGCATTTTTCACGCGCCAATTGTCATCCTGACGATGGGAGCAACGCGAGCGGATGGAAGGATCTCGGACAGCTTCGCGCCACGCGAAGCCGGTTCCGGTCTTTCGGTCGCGCGTTTCACGCACTTCATGAATCAGCGCGCAGTAGCGATCCTCAGATCGCGCCCCGTCATCTCGGCAGGCACTTTCACTTCGAGCATCGCGAGCAGCGTCGGCGCCACATCGGCGAGCGTCCCGCCGTCATTGAGCCGTCCCTTAAATTTCGGATCGTAGAGGATCAGCGGCACCGGATTCGTCGTATGCGCGGTGTGCGCCTGCCCGGTTGCGGGGTCGGCCATGAATTCCGCGTTGCCGTGGTCCGCCGTGATGAGCGCGACGCCGCCGCGCTTCTCGAGCGCGTCGATCACAACGCCCAATGCTGCGTCCGTCGCCTCGACCGCGACCACCGTCGCTTCGAAGTTGCCGGTATGCCCGACCATGTCGGGATTGGCGAAGTTCATGATGATCACGTCGAACTTGCCGCGTCCGATTTCCTCCGCGACCCGGGTCGCGACCGCCGCCGCTTTCATCGCGGGCTCCAGGTCGTAGGTCGCGACCTTCGAGGAGGGAATCAGCGCGCGCTCTTCGAGCGGGAACGCCTTCTCGGCGCCACCGTTCAAAAAATACGTCACATGCGCATATTTCTCGGTCTCCGCGACGCGCAAATTTTTGAGCCCGGCATGCGCCAGCACCTCGGCCAGCGTGTTGCGCACGTCTTCAGGACCGAACGCCAACGGCAGCGCGAACGAGCGATCGTACTCGGTCATGCACACGTAGCCGGCTCTCGGGACGCGTGGGCGCCGGAAGCCGGCGAATCCCTCCAGCGCGATTGCGGCCGTCAGTTCGCGCGCCCGGTCGGCGCGAAAGTTGAAGCAGATGACCTGGTCGCCGTCCGCCATCGGCGATCGCTCCCCGATCACGCGCGGCTCGACGAACTCATCGCTCTTGCTGGCAGCGTACGAATTCTCGATCGCCTCGCGCGCGCTTGACGCCGCCGAGCCTTCCCCCTCGACGATAGCGCGCCACGCCCGCTCGATTCGCTCCCATCGCTTGTCGCGATCCATCGCGTAGTAGCGCCCGCTGACCGTCGCGATTCGCCCGCGCCCGAGCTGCTTGAGCTTCGCTTCGAGCTGATCGATAAAGGCGAGCGCCGAGCGCGGCGGTTTGTCGCGCCCGTCGAGCACCGCGTGAACCGCAATCCGGCGCGCGCCGTTCGCCGCGGCGACGTCGAGCAACGCCATCAGATGATCGATATGACTGTGCACGCTGCCGTCGGAAAGCAGTCCCCAGATATGCAGCGTCGTGCCGAGTCCGACGGTCTTTTTTATCGCATCGACCAGCGTCGGATTGCGTGCGAAAGCCTCGCTCTCGATCGCTTTCGTGATTCGCAGCAGGTCCTGGTAGATGACGCGGCCCGCGCCGATGGTGAGATGCCCGACTTCGGAATTGCCCATCACGCCCGGCGGCAGTCCCACCGCCTCGCCCGATGCGTCGAGTTGGGTATGAGCCTGCGTCGCGTAGAGCCGGTCCATCACCGGAGTCTTCGCCGCGGCGATCGCGTTCGACGCGCCGCTCTGGCCGACTCCCCATCCATCGAAAATCACCAGCGCTGCAATCGGCGGCCGCTTGGCCATTATGACTTCCCGCCTGCCGCACTGCGCTTGAAAGCCGACCCGCCAGGGTACTGCGCCTTGGCGCCGAGCTCTTCGGCAATTCGGAGCAGCCGGTTGTATTTCGCGGTGCGCTCGGACCGGCTCATCGATCCGGTTTTAATTTGCCCGGCGCCGGTGGCGACCGCCAGGTCCGCGATGGTCGTGTCTTCGGTCTCGCCCGAGCGATGCGAAATTACGCTGCTGTAACCCGCCGCGCGCGCCATCTCGATCGTGGCGAGCGTCTCGGTCAGCGTGCCTATCTGGTTGAGCTTGATCAGAATCGAATTTGCGACGTGTTCATCGATCCCGCGTTTGAGGAATTTGGGATTGGTGACGAAGATGTCATCGCCGACCAGTTGCGTCTTCGCGCCGAGCTCGCGCGTCAGAATTTTCCATCCCGCCCAATCGTCTTCGGCCAGCGGATCTTCGAGCGAGACGATCGGATATTTCTTCAGCCAGGCTGCGTAAAACGCAACCATCTGCTCCGCGCTGCGCGCGCTTTTGTCCGAGCGCGCGAACACGTACTTGCCGTCCTCGCAGAACTCGCTCGACGCCGGGTCGAGCGCCAGCGACACGTCGACGCCGGGACGGTAGCCGGCCTTCGCGATCGCTTCGAGGATCACCTCGATCGGCTCCTCGTTGTTCTTGAGATTGGGCGCGAATCCGCCTTCATCGCCGACGTTGGTCGAATGCCCGCGCTTCTTGAGCACGGCCGCCAGCGCGTGAAAAACCTCCGCGCCCATCCGAATTGCGTCGGCGAAATTCGCCGCTCCCGCCGGCACGATCATGAACTCCTGCATATCGACGTTCGAGTCGGCATGCCGGCCGCCGTTGACCACGTTCATCATCGGCACCGGCATCACGCACGCGTCAGGATTGAGGTGCCTGTACAGGGGCAATCCATTGGCGGCGGCAGAGGCGTGCGCCGTCGCGAGCGATACGCCCAGCGTCGCGTTGGCGCCCAGCTTCGATTTGTTCGCGGTGCCGTCCAGTTCGATCAGCGTCCGGTCGATCGCGCTCTGATTCGCCCCGTCCGCGCCCTTGAGCTTGCGGGCGATCGTCTGGTTGACGTTGGCGACCGCCTTAAGCACTCCCTTGCCGCCGTAGCGTTTCGGGTCGCCGTCGCGCAGCTCGAGCGCTTCGTGGACCCCGGTCGATGCGCCCGACGGCACCGCGGCGCGGCCGAGCGCGCCGCCGCCAAGCCGAACGTCAACTTCGATGGTGGGGTTTCCGCGCGAGTCGAGAATCTCGCGCGCTTTTATCTCGACGATTTCCGTGGGTGCCGCCATCAACTCAGCCTCGCCGCATTTGAGGTCCGCATTCTAGAGCAGGCTGGGCCAGCTTGTCACGCACGATCACCTCGCGATGTGCCGCTCCGCCATCCGCGCTTCGCCACCCCGATAGAAATACGAGCCGCCAGCGCCATCCCTCCACGATTCGGTTGCGGTCGTCAGGCCGCGCGAGTTTGGATTAATATGCAACGCGGAAGTCGCAGTTAAAATGCTCTCGGTCAATCGCACTTCTATCTTCGCGATAATTTGGCTGTTGCTGCTCGCCGGGACATTCACAGTCAACGCCGGCGACAGCGTTGCAAACGCCGGAGCGCCGGACGCCAAGCCGACCTTCGGGGTTTTCACCCATCCCCAACCCGTTGCGATTGAGGGCTACAGCCGGGACGCGATGGAGCCGTTCATCAGCCCCGACGGCAACTACCTGTTCTTCAACAATTCGAACAGCGCTCCAGTTACGGACCTTTATTATGCGACGGCTGTTGACGAGACCGGGTTAACGTTCCAGTTCCAGGGCGAGATCGGCGGCCTGAACTCTGGTACGCTGACCGCCGTTCCCTCGATGGATGTCAACCAGACTTTCTATTTCATCTCGGACAGAAGTTACATGGAGACCCTTTCCACCGTCTTCTTTGCGACGTTCTCGAACGGGAGCGTCTCGGGCGTCGCGGTAGTGCCGGGAATTTCGAAGCAGCAAGCGGGGTGGGTAAATTTCGACGCCTGCATCAGCCCGGACGGCAGCACACTCTACTTTGTGGACAGTTTCTTCGGCACTGCCGGCCAGCCACAAAATGCGAGCATCGCGATCGCGACGCGCGACGGCGATCACTTTGTGCGGCTCAAGAACAGCGCCGACATCATGCGCAAGATCAACACGCACGGGCTCAACTATGCCGCAGACATCTCGAAGTCGGGGCTGGAATTTTTCTTCACCCGGTTTAGCGGGACCCTGCCTGCGATCTACACGGCAACTCGTGCGAACACCTCAAAGCCATTCGGGGAGCCGGTCAAAATCAAAGCGATTACCGGATTCGCGGAAGCTCCCGCGCTGTCGCCGGACGAGAAATCACTCTACTACCACAAGGATGTAAACGGGACGTTTGTCATATACCGGGTGATGCGACCGTGACCTGGACGCACTGCTACACCGCGCCGCTGTCGCGCAGCGCACCGATCTCCTCCCACGTGTAGCCGAGCTCGAGCAGCACTTCCTCGGTATGTTGCCCGTGTTCGGGCGCGGCCTCCGCCACCGTCGTAACTTCGCCGTTGATCGTCACCGGCGTGCCCGACACAAGCACCTTGCCCGCCACCGGATGGTCGAGTTCGAGCAGGTAGCCGTTGACGCGCGCCTGCTCGCTTTTCAGCATCGTGCGGTAATCGACGACCTCGGTCGCCAGGATGTCGGCCTCGGTGAGTTCCCTGAGCCATTCCTTGCTCGTCTTCCTTGGGAAGATCTCGTCGAGCACTTTCTGAATCTTGTCGCCATGGAAATTGCGAATCACGTTGTCCGAGTACTCGGGATCTTTCTCCAGATGCTGAATCCCGACGATCCTGCAGAATGACGGCCAGCGCTTCTCGTCCACGCCCGCGATGCAGATGTGCCCGTCGCGGGTGGGGAACGCGCCCCACACGCCGCGCAGAAACTGATGCCCGCGGCCGGCCCGCTCGGGCTCGACGCCGGTGATCGACGTATAGTTTATTTCCATCCCCTGCATCGCGATCATCGTGCCGTAAATCGACGCGTCAACTTTTTGCCCCTTGCCGGTGCGCTCGCGCGCGAACAGCGCCGCCAGGACTCCGCTCGCCAGGCTGAACGCCCCCGAGTGATCGGCGATCAATATCCCGGCCGCCAGCGGCGGGTCTGCCGGCATCCCCGTCTTCGCCATCACGCCGCTCGCCGCCTGCGCCAGCGTGTCGCGGCTCGGCCGTGTCACCCACGGCCCCTTCGGCCCCCACGAACTGCCCTGCGCGTACACGATGCGCGGATTTATTTTGCGCGCTTCGTCGTAGCCGAGTCCGAGCCGGTCGAGTACGCCCGGCCGATAGTTGGTCAGGAGCACGTCGTACGATTTCACCATCCGGCGCACCATCTCGATCGCGTCGGGTTTCTTCAGATCGGCGGTGATACTCCGTTTGCCGCGATTCATCGCGATGAAGTAATGCGACACCGTCGCGTTCCTGACCTCCGGCCCGCCAATCAGCGCGGCCAGCATCCAGCGGCTCAGATCTCCCGTTTCCTTGTTCTCGACCTTGACGACGTCGGCGCCCATGTCGGCCAGAATCAGCGACGCAAATGGCCCCTGAATTTCCTGCGCGATCTCGACGATCTTGATTCCCTCGAGCGGCTTGCTCATCGTGGCTTTCCCCTAACAGGGTGTTGAAAAACTCAATGCAACTCGCTTATTTGATTTCGCCCGCTTCAACACCCTGCGTAAAAGTTGTCCTCTTACCTACAACATCTCCCCCCTTTGGGGGAGACAAGAGAGAGGGAGC
>Ga0074044_10002134_pt1 | contig 17411 bp, 16 predicted proteins | sample BogForMeECP23OM1_FD_94443 | JGI IMG/M metagenome (GOLD analysis project Ga0074044, IMG submission 94443) | Bog forest soil microbial communities from Calvert Island, British Columbia, Canada - Bog Forest MetaG ECP23OM1 | ecosystem: Environmental > Terrestrial > Soil > Wetlands ...
CCAGCTACGGTCGGAGTTCACCGTGCTCGCGATGCAACAACCCCCGGACGTTGCACCCGGTCGGCACTGCACCGATCCGGTCACTTGCGAATTCTATGATCGCTGCAACCCGCTTCGCCCTAACGACCACATCGGCTACCTCCCGCGCATCCACGCCAGCGCGATGGAAGAACTTGAGGAGATGGGCATCGAGTCTATTCGCGACATACCTGACGACTTCGATTTGAGCGAGATTCAGCGGCGTGCGGCTGACTGCGTGCAGATGGGAAAGCCGTGGTTCAGCCCGGAACTTGCGAACGAGTTGGCAAAGCTGAAGTACCCTCTGCGATTCATGGACTTTGAAACGGTGAATTGGGCAATTCCTCGCTTTGCGGGCACTCATCCGTACCAGCAAATTCCCTTTCAATGGTCGGCTCACATGCAGCAGCGACCCGGCGCGGAACCACAGCACTACGACTTCCTCGCCACAGACGCGAACGATCCACGGCGCGAGTTCATCTCGTCACTCTTTGCCACACTAGGCGAGACGGGGAGCATCGTCGTGTATTCTTCGTTCGAGTCGCAGAGGCTAGGGGAGCGGAGGGTCGTCAATCTCACTCATTTCGTTCTGCGTGGTTTGCACCATCTCGCGCAAAGCGTCTTGCACGCTGCCATCGACTGGCACCAGCACGAAGTGCTGCCCTTCGTTCTCTTCCAAACCGACGCCAAATTCTGTTGCGTTAACGCTCTTGAAATCGAAGGCTACACTCATTGCTTCACCTCGAAGTAGACCGTGTCGCTAAGGCGGTACGCAATGATGTGTTGTCCCGCAGCCAGCGCTACTCGTGGAGTGATTAGAACTTGGCTGATCCTCCCACTTAGTGGATTTTCGTCCTCCGGTGGCGAGACCGTGAAAACACGATAGCCTCGGATGGCGAACAAGATGTTCATGTAGTGAAGGTTCAGGTGCCAAAACAGAAAGACAACAAACGCGAGCGCGGAGAGTAATGCAGCAAGGTCTCTCCATGAGCCTGTGTCTATCGGATAAAACGGCAGCAACATCGCGAATAAATAGACGAGCAGATGGTCGCGATGGTCTTCCGCCGATCCGATTACCAACTCCCTCTTCTCCTGCAATTTTTGTGCTGTTCTTATTCGGAGCCACAAGAACAGATTAGGGAAGACCACCATAGCGCCACAGAAGGTGAGCAAGTAGGGGTCGGGGATGATTTTGCTTCCCCTGATTGCCCAGAGAATGAACAAGGGCGACACGCTGCTCAATACCATCAACAGCCTTGCGATCTTCAAGCCTTCGCCTTGTGTTGTGCTTGGCATCTATGATCTGGGAGTGTATCTCAACGCCAACTCTAGTGTAGCTCATGTAGCGAACAAAAGGCGAATATGCTACGCTGATTGGGTGGATGAAGGTCGCAAGCGCGTCCTGCTTGACGAAGGAACAGCGCGATCTCATCGAGCAGTTCGAAGCCGACTACAATGCGGTTGACCGTTTCATCCGAGGGGCACTCGACGCCGATGACCACATCGGGTTTGCCAAGCTCGTTCGTAGATACCTAAACGGGCATGTCGGCTGGACTGACGCTGAATTTCTCATAACGATTGCCAAGGTTCGCAATCTGATCGTTCACGAAAGAACCGATCTGCATCGGCATGTGGTCGTCCCCACACGTGCTGTTGCTGAGGGGCTGAAGCACTGCAAAGAACGGCTGATCAATCCCGCTCGCGCCGTGCCGACCTTTCAGCGTACAGTTGAGACAATCTCAATCCATGACAGTTTGAGCCGTGTGCTGAATGTCATTGAGCAGAGGGACTACTCGCAGTTCCCGGTGTATGACGAGAAGCGGTTTCAGGGCTTACTCACTGAGAATGGAGTCACGCGCTGGCTGGCTCGGCACGTCTCTCAATCTATTTCCTCCGTCAGGCTAGGCGACATCCCCGTTTCGCAGGTGCTCCTGAATGAAGAGGAGCGCAAGAACTATCATTTCGTGCCGCATGATATGCAAGTGGACGAGGTGACTGCGCTTTTCGCGAAGCAGGCTTTGTTGGAGGCTGTCCTCGTCACACCGAGTGGTGATAAAGCGGAAAATCTCCTTGGGATTGCCACTCGTTGGGACATCCTTCACCTCCTATGATCGGTTAATCTCCGTTCGGAAATTCCTGAAGCAGGAACATCATCCCTTCCATGCTGTTCAGGTAATTGTGCGCGTGGATGGCATCGTTCTTTTCCTGCCACTCGCTGATGCGAGCTTGTATCCACTTCCAACCCTCTACGCCTTCCTTCAGTTTAGCCGTGACGACCTCCTGAAAGTCGCGACCGAAGATCGCCTCCAACACCGGACGCTTCCCCGGGAGGTGCTTCTCTTCTTCTGCTTCCTTAACGGCGACGTCGGCTGCGATCCTTGCCTGCCGCTTTGCCTCTTGTTTCTTAGCGTTGGCTTCGATGGCGGTCTCGATGGGGGCGGCAGTCGTCGTGGTAGCGGCTGCCAGAACGACGGAAGAAGTCGCATCGGTTTGCGGCTTCCGATTGTGTTGGTCGATGCACACTCCGTAGGGATGGCGGTGCGTCTCACAAAACGCGTCTGCGATCCAGTTTGACGTGTACATCTCTTTCTCGTCCATCCACTCATAGAGCCGCTCGGCTTCTTCATACGTCCAGTCCGGTCTAGCGTCCATGATGGTCTCGATTGCATCCTCTCGTCCCGCTGGAATCGACAGATCAAACAGTTGCTTGCGTACCCTGCGCACGAGTCCGATGAGGGTCACTGACTTTTTCGCCATGTTATTTGCTCTTTCATGTGGGCTACCGCTTCCCATCGGTGCCCCTGATCTGTTCGATGAGCAAAAGTTTCAGAAGGTGTCAGTTGTGGTCAACGTTGAGGCTTGCGAGGAGAGTTGTTCACTACCGTTTCCTACCGGAAATTTCGGCTTGGAAGGGTCAGATTGGACGTAGCAGGAGGTTAATTAACCTCAAGTACCGCAAAACACTGCACCTTGCTGATACGCTTGACCTGTGGAAAGGGATTCTGGAAAATCCCCCTCCCGGCACCAGAATTTCCTCTTTGTTTCGAGCAGGCTACGGGTTGTCCAGATCCGACTTGCTGAGTCTGCCTCCGCCTGGCGCCTCTCACTGTAGTAAAAGTGTAGTTGTTGCTCCACGGCGTGCGAGTGTCGCGTGCGAGTGTCGATGAGTGTGTCAGCAGGAGGGAACGTGCCGCCAAAAAGCGCAACAGTTTTCTGTACGGAGAAATCCAAGCGGCTGTATCAGCGGGCGAGTGGCCTTCTGGTCGAGGGCGGAAGCTCGAATTCCCGCGGGCCCGCCAACTATGGCGAATATCCGATCTTCATGCAGCGTGGCCATGGATCCCGCTTGTACGACGTGGACGGAAACGAATATATCGACTGGATGATGGGATTCGGCGCGCTTCCCTGGGGACATGCGGACCCGGAGGTGACGCAGGCCATCGCGGAGGGAGCGGCTACGGGCGCCCATTTCGCCACCGCCACCGAAATTGAAATTGAAGTGGCCGAGTTGCTCCGGCAAATCGTGCCCAACGCCGAGGTCGTCCGCTTTGCGAACACCGGAACCGAGGCGGTGATGGCAGTCATCCGCCTGGCGCGAGGCTACACCGGCAGGCCGAAGATACTGAAGTTCGAGGGCCACTATCACGGCTGGTACGACGATATCCTGGTGGCGTCGAACCCAGCGCCGCCAGGAGTTGTTGGATTGCGCAGCGACCCCGTCAAGATTGCAGACAGTTCCGGCTTGAATCGGCACGCCCTCGACGACACGATTGTTGTCCCCTGGAACGACCTGCCCTCTCTCGAGCGTGCCATTCAGAACCACCCAGGGCAGATCGCCGCTGTAATCACCGAAGGTGTAATGGCGAACATGGGCGTGGTTCCACCTGCCGAAGGCTACCTCGAAGGCCTGCAGAAGCTTGCCCGGCAACATGGCATTCTCTTTATCCTGGACGAAACGGTTACTGGCTTTCGGATCGCAGCGGGCGGCTGCCAGGAGCACTACCGGCTATCCCCGGATCTTGTGACTCTTGGAAAAGCTCTGGGCTGCGGACTTCCCGTCGCCGCCTTTGCCGGACGCGCCGCAGTGATGAGCGCTCTCGCCAGCGGAGGTGTTCTGCACTATGGCACGCACAACGCCTCGCGCATCGGGCTGCACGCAGCACGTGCAAGCCTGCGCAAGCTGATGCGCGATAACGGCGCAGCCTTCCGCTACATTTGGGATCTGGCCGATCATTTCGCTGCGGGAATGACGGAACTCTTTCGCCGAAAGGGAACGCCTGCCATCGTTCAGCGCGTCGGTCCCATGTTCCAGATCATGTTTACCGAGCAGGCATGCATCCGTGACTATCGCGAGTTCTGCCAATATGTGGATCGCAAAAAGTATCAGCGCCTGGCACTGAGGTTGTTCGAATACGGCGTGTACACCAGCCCGGCGGCAACGCTGCACTCGATCGTGACGGGCGCCCACAGCGCGGGCGACGTTGCCCAGACGCTAATCGCTATGGATCACGCGTTGGAGGCATTGGAGTAAGCACACCAGGGAACGACTCCACAGTTGCCGAGAAACGCAAGTGTCGCATCAGCTGCGAAGAAACTCACGTTTCGGATCAGGGTATCGCTTTAGCGATACCGCAGGCCCGTCGCGATCAAGTCGCCCCTTTAGGGGCCGGGCAGTGGATGCCCAGGCCGATAGAACTTGCACCTGGCCAAATGGAACTCCGATGCGAGGTGGGAATGGATTCCGAGAACATTCGAGATAGAGCCCAGCGGATGTTGTCGCTTGCAGGCAAGGTGGCCATAGTCACAGGCGCGGCGTCTGGAATTGGCCGCCAGATCGCGGTCCGTCTGGCGGAGATGGGAGCCGCAGTTGCCGTTCTCGATAGGAACGCCGAGGGTGCAACCGAGACAGTCGCCGGCATCCAGCGAGACGGTGGCAAGGCCATAGCGATTCCGTGCGACGTTCGTTCGCGCTCCGACTGCCGCCAGGCGGTGGAGAAGACGATAGCCGCGTATGGCCGTGCCGATATCCTCTGCAACAATGCTGGTTTGGTGATCCGAAAAGATGTTTTGGCTTTGGAAGAAGAAAAGTGGGACGCGGTTCTAGACGTGACCCTGAAGGCCGCATACCTGCTATCCCGCGACGTGATTCCGCACATGATTCGCAACGGCGGAGGAAGCATCATCAATACCGGATCGGGATGGTCGTTAAAAGGAGGCGCAAAAGCAGCTTCCTACTGTGCCGCGAAAGCTGGACTGCTGAACCTGACCAGGGCCATGGCGATCGACCATGGAAAAGACAACATTCGCGTCAACTGCGTGTGTCCGGGCGATATCGATACTCCGATGCTGGCGAGTGAATGTCGTCAGCTCGGCGAAAATCCCGAGCAGTTCATGAAAGAAGCCGCCAATCGACCGCTCCATCGCGTCGGAACAACCGACGACGTAGCGAACGCCGTCCTGTTTCTAGCCAGCGACATGGCGAAGTGGATCACCGGGACTCACCTCGTCGTGGATGGCGGCGGGCTGGCTTGAAACACGAAACCCAAAACAAAAAAGGACACCGCCTGCGCGGTGTCCCTACCTACCAGCAACTTGACTTACTTATTCTCGTTGAGCCCAGCCCCAAACTCCTTGCGTTGTGCCACCGGACGAACAGCTCTGGCTGCCACCGCCGCCGGCATGGCTGCTGCCGCTCCGTAACGCTCGAGCAGTACGGGCACCATCGCGCCTTCCGCTTCCTTCACGAATGTCAGCTTGCTCTCGCCCACAAGATCGACTCTGACAAAATCTCCCAGCTTCACCTGCCCAGTCGCCACCAGGTTCGCCAGCGGGAACACCAAATGCCGTTCAATCGCCCGCTTCAGGTGCCGCGCCCCGTACTTCGGATCGGTGCCTTCGGCGAGCAGGAAGGTTTTCACTTCCGGGGTGCAGTTGAATACGAACTGGTGCGCGCCTGCTGCCATCAGCACCCGCTGCTGCACCATTCCCAGTTCAATTTCCAGGATCTGCTGCAGGTGCTCGGCACGCAGCGTCTTGAACACGACGACTTTGTCGATGCGATTCATGAACTCGGGCGCAAACTTGCGCCGCGCCGCATCCACCGCCGAGCGGTTAATCTTTCCGTCGAGCGAGTCGTCCACCTGCACCGCTTTCGGCGCGAAGCCCAAGCCGCCGTCCACCAAGCCATTCATCTCGGCGGCGCCCAGGTTCGAGGTCATGATGATGATGCAGCTCGAGAGATCCACACGCCGGTTGTCGCCGAGCGTCAGCGTCGCCTTATCCAGAATTCCGAGCAGCAGTTGCCACAGCGAGTCGGAAGCCTTTTCGATTTCGTCGAACAGCAGGATCGACAGCTTCAATTTTTCGGTGTGCCACTGGTTGAGCGCTTCCTGCGTCAACAGCGGATGCGTCTCGCGGTGCCCCAAGTACCCCGGAGGCGAGCCGATCAACTTGGCAATCTCGTGCGAATGCTGGAACTCAGCGCAATCGATCTTGATGCAGGCCCGCGCGTCCCCGAACAGCGACTCAGCCACCGCTTCCACTACCCGAGTCTTGCCTGACCCGGTCGGCCCCAGGAAAAGCAGGTTGCCCACCGGACGGCCCGGCGCATTTAGCCCGGCCAGAAACATCTGATAGATTTCCGCCACCTTTTCGATCGCCTGGTCCTGCCCCACAATCTTCCTGCGCAGGGAGGCTTCAAAGTCACGGGCATCGTTGCTGCGGCGGCTAGGGTCGAGTACGGTCGCGAGGTTCGTTCTCATCGGTTCGGGCCCTGGTTTCCTTTCCGGGAGTTGCATGTTTTCTGCGAATCTGCTCATTTCGTGTCACTTGCTTGCCAACTGGGAGAAGGGTGCATTCCCCGTCCGCTCCCTACCCTAGTGCAAGCCGCTAGCCATCCTCCGAAAGCCCCGTAATCCCCCGCTTCTCATCGCTTTAGATGCTGCTAGCCCACCTTCGGGTACGCCGGTCACGTTACCCACAGTTTCCACAAGAGAAATTCTTTGCAGACTGCGGGAACTTTCCTTAGCGTTCGCAACCACCCTTACGCCCATGTCCGTTAAGCCGCAAATCGCTTGGCCTGACGTAACTGGCAGCCCTGGTAACCGGTACCCCACAATCAAGCTCAGACTTTATAAGACTCTCACCCTGGAGACCAACCCTTTGTCGCGATTCTCGACGGCTAGACTATCGCAAGTAAGACTCTCGATAGCGAGCATGGCCGCCTTTCTGCTCCGGCTGACCGTGTCCAGCTTTCTCCTCGCTCCACCCACAGCCGCGATACAGAATCCGCACAGCGGGCAGTTAGTGCCGGCAAAAGCCGATGCCAGCAAGACGCGCGCCCTCCCGGCGCCGGTCCCCGTTATCGTGCCCCCCGGATCCGATCTATACCAGGCCCAGCGCGGAGACAGCATCCCGTCCGTCGCCCGCAAATATCTCAAGCGGACTAAGTTTCTTACCTCCGCGGAACTCGCCGATGCCATCCGCCAGGCTAACCACGACCGGCAGGGGATCTTCCTCAAGTCCGGAGAGCAGATCATCATCCCCGGAATTCTCGAATCGCCTATTGTAGAGAAGACCGTGCCAGTTGCAAGAGATTTCGAAGTCCGCGCCATTTACCTCACCGGCGTAATGGCCGGCAGCGATCATGGAATGCGCATCATCAAGCATTGGCGCGAAGTTGGCGGCAACGCGGTTGTGTTCGATATCAAGGATAGCGACGGCATCGTCAACATCGCCTTCGATAATCCGCTGGCCACCGGACAGCGCCACTATATTCCGGACCTGCCGAAGTTCGTTCACTTCCTGCATTCCGAGAACATGCACGCCATTGCTCGTATCGCCATCTTCCGTGACGAGCATCTGGTCACTACCCATCCGGAACTTGCCGTGAAGTCCCGTAGCACCGGCCAGCCGTGGCGCGAGAACGGCAAGCTGGTCTGGACTGATCCGTCGAACCCGAAGGTGCAAGACTACGACATCGCCCTGGCCAAGTTCGTAGCCCAGGCGGGAGTCGATGAAGTGCAGTTCGACTACGTCCGCTTCCCCGCTGAAGGCGACCAGAAAGACGCCCTTTTCGCATTCCAAACCAGCTGTAGAGACGGGGCTTGCCCCGTCTCCCCCGCCGCGGGACCTACAACCGCCGCGGGACCCACAACCGATCGCCCGAAGACGAAAAAAGACGTGCAGCGCTCGGAAGTGATCGCCGATTTCCTCAAGCGCGCTTACGCCCAGATCCATCCGACGGGCGCTCTGCTCTCGCTCGATGTTTTCGGAATCATGGCCTGGCAGCGTCCCGTCGACCTATCGCACACTGGGCAGGATATCGTAGCCATGGCCAAGCACTGTGACGTGCTCTCGCCCATGATCTATCCCTCGCACTTCTTCGGCATGGACGGCATCGCGCGTCCCGGCGACGCGCCCGAGCATTTCATCGGCGAGTCCATGGAGCGCTTCAAGCTCATCACTAAAGACAGCGGCGTCGTGATTCGTCCCTGGCTGCAAGCCTTTGCCTGGCGCACCAAGACCTACTCGCCCCAGTACATTGAGGTGCAGGCAGAAGTAGCGAAACAAAAAGGCGGTATCGGCTTTCTTTTCTGGAACGCCAATAACGACTACTCGAAGCCCTACACCGCCATGCCGGAAATGCGTGCCGCTAAGAATAAAGACCGCTATTTCCGCGGAGATGAAGTGGGAGTCAAGCCCGAGCCGGTGGCGGCCACGCCGGTGGCAGTCCTCGCCGCGCCCGTCGCCGCGCCCAACACTAATGTAGAGACGGGGCTTGCCCCGTCTGCTATCGACAGTGCCCACCGCGCTCAGAAAATCTATCGCCACTGAGGTGGGCAGCGCATTTCAGCTGCGAAAAAACCGACCTTCCTCTGAAAGCCTCCCGCGCCTTCGCCCCCGAGCAAGCATCCATTTAGCATAGAGATGTGAAAGCACAGAAACGAGTTGGTCTGGCGCGAGCGCTCTCCAAAATGGGCCATTGCTCGCGGTCCCAAGCGGCGATCTTGATTCGTGCGGGGCGTGTCACTCTGAATGGCCGGACTGCGCGGGATCCGGAAACCCCGGTGCGAATGCCCCGTAGCCGCATCGGTAGCCGCAGCGATGTTGACGACCGAATTGACGACCAGATTGAGGTCGACGGTTCGCCGCTCGACAAAGCGCCCGCGATCTACATCATCATGAATAAACCGCGCGGCGTCGTGACAACCGCCTCCGATGAGAAAGGGCGCGAAACGGTCTACGATCTGCTGGAACCGGAGATGCCGTGGGTTGGTCCGGTGGGGCGGTTGGATAAAGCGAGCGAAGGGCTGCTGCTCTTGACCAATGATTCGGAGTGGGCGGCAAGGATCACCGTTCCCGCCACTCATCTGGACAAGAAATATCACGTGCAGGTGGACTGCGTTGCAGACGCCGATCTGCTCACGAGAATCACTCAAGGGTACGCGGGTGAGGGCAACCCCCGGGAAACTCTGTGCGCCAAAGCGGCGCGCCTGCTGCGGCACGGCGATAAAAATAGCTGGTTGGAAATTAAGCTGGATGAAGGCAAGAACCGCCAAATCCGGCGTTTGCTCGAAGCTCTTGAGGTTCGAGTTTTGCGCCTGGTGCGAGTGTCGATCGGGCCACTTGAATTGGGCGATCTGAAGAAGGGCTCGGCGCGCCGATTGACGCCCGAGGAAAAAAAGGCCATCGATCAGGCGCTCCAAAAGCAAGGTGTAGGGACAGCCGCTCTCGGCTGCCCCCACGTAGCTTCGCCCGGCGATCGCAATTTCCTATGACGCGAGGCCTTGAGATTCCAGGATGTCTTGGGCCTGCCGCAGCACCTTGCGCTCGTTGCTGTGGGCAAGCTGGTGAGGCGCGTCAGCTAGAGGCATCCAGAGGGCTTGCTTGACTTCGATCCGCATGTCGGACGCGAGGTTGTCGATTTCGCCGGATACATATCGCATCAGATAAAAACTCACGATCTTAAAAACTCGTTTGCCATCGCCCCAGGTGCGGACGTACACGTACTTGTTGTCACAAAGCTTAGTGACCGCCTCGGCCACGATACCGGTCTCTTCCTTCACTTCCCGCACGGCGGCAGCCTGCGTCTTTTCGCCCGCATCCACCAGGCCTTTCGGGAGGGCCAACACGGCCAGGCCGCGCTTGCGCGGCGCTTTTGTTGGTTTGGGACTTTCCTTGGGCAGCTCGCTTTTCTGCGGCTCAATCAGTGCGACGTGCCAGACTCCTGAGATCTGCCGAAGCACCACGCCGCCCGCTGAAATTTCCCGTGGCATGCGGACAAGATATCAGGAATTCCCGAGCTTCCCACTCTCTTGCTGAATTCGCTGCCAGGCGCGCTCCACATGGCGGGCCTGGGTGTTGGTCTGGCCGACGCAGAATCGAAGGGTAAGTTTGCCGTCGAGCTTGGTATGCGTCAGGTACAGGTCGCCGCTGCCATTCAGCCGATCCATCAGGAGTTGATTGGCGTGATCCTGATTAGCGTGATCCTGATCAGCACGATCTCCGCGCACCCGGAAGCAGACCAGGTTGAGCTGCGAGGGCGCGGCCAGTTCGAAGCGCGAATCTCCGCGCACCCAGCCAGCGAATTGCTGTGCCAGGCGTACGTGCTCGCGAATGTGGTGCTGCAGGCCTTCGATCCCATAGTGCCGGATCACGAACCATAGCTTCAGTGAGCGAAACCGCCGCCCGAGCTGGATGTGCCAGTCCCGATAATCAATGACGGCGCCGGATTCCGTGGCCTGGTTGCGCAGGTACTCCGGAAGAATCGAGAGCGTCTCAATCAGGTGCTTGCGATCGGCGACGTAAAAGACGTTGCAATCGAAATTGGTGAACATCCATTTGTGCGGATTGAACGTGTAGCTGTCGGCGAGTTCTACGCCATCCTGAATGAAGCGAAATTCCGGGCAGAGCGCGGCCGTGCCGCTCATGGCCGAGTCCACGTGCAGCCAGACATCGTAGTCGCGGCAAATGCGAGCAATCTCGCGGACGGGATCGATCGCGTTCGATGATGTCGTCCCCACGGTGGCACAGACGAAGCACGGAATCAGGCTGGCCTTGATGTCGCGCTTGATCTGGTGTCCCAGTGCCTCGGGGCGCATGGCGAAGTTCTTGTCCACTTCGATATGGCGCAGGCTGTCCGAGCCCAGGCCGGCTATCTTGACTGCCTTTTCAATAGAAGAGTGAGTTTGCGTGGAACAGTAAGCCGTCAGGCGTCCATCGCAGCCTTTACGATTGCTGGCGAATTGCGTCGCGCGCTCGCGGGCGGCCAGCAATGCGGAGAGCGAGGCGCTGGATGCAGTGTCCTGTATCACTCCGCCGCCGCTGCTCGTCGAAAGAAATTTGTCCGGCAGGCCCAGCATGGGGACCAGCCAATCGAGAACGTGCGTTTCAACTTCAGTGCACGCCGGACTGGTGGACCAGAGCATGCCTTGCACCCCTAATCCGGAGGAGAGCAAATCGCCGAGAATACCCGGCCCGGAAGCATTCGCCGGAAAGTAGGCGTAGAAGTTCGGCGACTGCCAGTGTGTGATGCCGGGAAGAATGACGCGCTCGATGTCGCCAAGAATTTGATCGAAGGCTGCACCCTGCTCCGGCGCGCTTGCTGGCAGCTTCGAGCGAATTTCTCCCGGTTCCACCCGCGACAGAACCGGGAAGCTTTCAATGCGAGATTGGTAATCGGCGATCCAGTCCACAACCGCGTGGCCGTGGCGGCGGAACTCGTCGGGAGACATGTGAAAAGATTTTTCTGCAGGCATGAGGTGCAATCTCTCCGTAGCTATTTCAACTTGCCGTAGTACACCCGTGTGTTGTATTCGAACCCGACCCTGTCATCGATAGCGTGGGCGCTGAAGATTCGCTGCAGCTCCTGCATCATGGGCGCGTGGCTGGGGCCCTCGAGCGGCGCGTATGAAGAAGACAACAGTCGTCCGGCAGTGCCTTCGTAGTCAAACTGCTGACGCAAGTCGAACACGCGTTCCTGGTACGAAGCCGGCGCAAAAAATTCGTGGATGATGGCCGTGGTGCGTTCGTGGCGCACTTCGTTATAGTCGGTGGCGTAGGTCAACAGAAGCTGCTCGTATTCGCGCAGGAAAGGCGTGGATGAAGTGTGGCGCTCATTCCATATCAACACGCACCATCCCCTCGGTTTCAGTATGCGCGCAAATTCCGCGCGCGCGCGAGGCAGATCGAACCAGTGCGCCGCCTGGGCGGCGGTCACGAAGTCGACAGACGCGGAGCCCAGCGTCGTCTCCTCGGCCGTTCCGGCAATCGAAACCAGGCGATCACAGCCATCGAGGTGATGGACGCCCATTTCGCGCATTTCCGCGTTCGGTTCAACGGCAAAGACCGAATTCCCGTTTTCCAAAAGCAGCCGGGTAAACAAGCCTGTGCCCGAGGCGATGTCAGCGACGACGTGACTCGGCCGCAACCCGCACTCGACGCGAAGCAGATCCAGAACTTCGGCCGGATATCCCGGACGGTAGCGGACGTAGTTCTCCACCCGATCGGAAAAACGAGCCGTTGGCGATTTAGTCATCGCGCTTTAGTGTAACCCGTCCAAGCGGCGACTCGTTCCGCACGGTACAATCTTTGTTTTGTGCTTGGTTCTTTTGCCGGCTGAATCGGCGTTTTCCACAAGGAGCTTCATGAAACTTATCTCGGGTGCAATTCTGTTCTTCGCGCTGGTTGGTTCGAGCCTGCAGGCCTTTGATCAGGGCGGCAAGAGAAAAGAGAAAGAGCAGCCGGACAACTGGTCCATCAGCGGGTTCCGCGACGTGGCTGCCGAGCGGGAAGTCGAAGCGAAGTTCATGGCCGTGCCCGACCCCAGGCTGGCGGAAGAGCATCTGCGCATTCTGACCCAGGCCCCGCACATCGCCGGTTCTCCGGAAGACAAAGCGACCGCCGAGTACGTAGCGAAGAAATTTCGCGATGCTGGACTAGATACCGAAATCGTCGAATACAAAGTGTGGCTTAACTATCCGGCCGAGATCAATGTCGACATGACCGCACCCGACGGAGTGGAGATGCATGGGCCCCGGCGCGAGCACGTCGACGACGATCCGTTTCAGGACGATCCGCGCGTCGTGATGCCGTACAACGGCATGTCACCCTCGGGCGATGCCGAGGCGGACGTTGTCTATGCGAACTACGGCTCACCGGCCGACTTCGACAAGTTGAAGCAGATGAACGTCGACGTCCGCGGCAAGATCGTCATTGTTCGTTACGGTGAGAATTTTCGCGGCGTGAAAGAGTTTGTGGCGCAGGAACGCGGCGCAGCGGCAGTCATTATTTATTCCGATCCGAAAGACGATGGCTACTATCGCGGCGACGCCTATCCAAAAGGCCCGTGGCGCCCGGCGAGCGGCGCGCAGCGCGGATCGGTCGGTTACATGTTCCAGTTTCCCGGAGACCCAACCACGCCGGGAATAGCGTCAGTCCCCAGTTTGTCGGATTCGAAGCGCATTTCTCCCGCCGCCTCCGAGCAGTTGCCGAAGATTCCCGTCACTCCGCTTTCGTACGCCGATGCCTCCCCGATTCTCGAGCACCTCGGCGGACCACCCTCGCCGCGCGAGTGGCAGGGAGCGTTGCCGTTTACCTACCACGTGGGTCCGGGGCCCGCGAAGGTAAAAATGCACCTCAAGCAGGATTATCAATTCCGCACCATTTGGGATGTCATCGGCAAAATTCGGGGAACGTCTTCACCGGATGAGTGGGTGGTCGCAGGCAATCACCGCGATGCCTGGGTGTATGGAGCCGTAGATCCGAACAGCGGCACGGCGGCGATGCTGGAGGCGGTCCACGGCTTGGGCGAGCTGCTGAAGTCGGGTTGGAAGCCCAAGCGTACGATTGTGATTGGAAGCTGGGACGCGGAAGAAGAAGGATTGATCGGTTCCACCGAGTGGGGCGAAGAGCACGCGCAGGAACTCGGGAACGCGGCCGCTTATTTCAACATGGACGTGGCCGTAGCAGGCAAGAAGTTTGGAGCTTCAGGCACGCCCACGCTGAAAGAGTTCATCCGCGAGATCGCCAAAGCGGTGCCTTCGCCACAAGGCGGAACCGTGTACGAGGCGTGGAAAAAGACGAGCGAGCCGAGCGCCCAGAACAACCGTTCGCAGGAGACCAGCACTTTCCGTCCCGCTCCGAACGCACCACAAAGCGATGTGCCCGTCGGCGACCTCGGCAGCGGTTCCGACTACACGGTGTTCCTGCAGCATCTGGGCGTGCCTTCCACCGATATCAGTTCGACGGGCGAGTATGGCGTGTATCACTCGACGTTTGATGACTTTACCTGGTTCAAGAAATTCGGCGATCCCGATTTCCGGTACGAGCAACAGATGGCTCGCGTTTACGGTTTGGAAGTGCTGCGCATGTCGAGCGCCGACGTGCTTCCATATGACTACGAGAACTACGGGAAGGAGATTCTGGACTACCTCGATGCTGCGAAAAACAAGAGTAAAGACCGCTTCGGAGACAAAGGGCCGGACTTCTCGACAGCCCTGGAAGGCGCGCGCCGCCTGCAGGAGGCGGGTGCAAGAATTTTACAAAAGCAGCGTAAAATGCCTGCGGCGCCGGATCGGATGAATGCTAAACTGCGGGAAGCAGAGCGGGCCCTGCTGATTCCCGAGGGACTGCCCAACCGTCCATGGTTTCACCACGCCATTTACGCCCCGGGACAATACACGGGGTACGCAGCCGTGGTGATTCCGGGAGTGAACGAGGCGATTGATCGGGGTGATCTTCGCCGGACCGGACAACAGATCGCTGTGCTGGCGGCTGCCTTGAACCGCGCTGTTCTGGTTCTGGAGCAATACCGCTAACTGCGGCCAGAAGGCTGCGCCTCAACAGTGCGGCAACGTAAACGCCGAGGCGACACGAGTATGGCACTGGCAAGAATCATTACGCGTTCTCATCCGTGCTCGCGAGAGCTGGCGCTGGATCTGCTTGCCCGCGGTTACACCGTCGAAATTGTTTCGCCCGAAAAAATCCCCGACAATATTGCCGATCTGGAACTAAGGGTTGACACCGGCCCAGGAGATCAGTTGATCGCGAGCGTGGAGGCACACAACGGCGAGCGTTCCGCTTCGCTTGAATTCTTGCATCATTTGAAAGCACCGATGGTGGACTTCATTCGCAGATCGCCGGAGCCTCGCGCGTCCCTTCACCCTTCCGAAGAGCCTGTCAGGCTCAACCCCAAGCCGAGCACCGAAGATGTCGAGTCATCTGCGGATGCTTCGCAACTGGCTGCGACGATTGTTCCCCCGATGGCAGAAACAAAGGTCGATGCCAAGCGCGATCCCGGATTCGACATCGACATCAAAGAAGGCGCGCGTCCAGTCTTGCCGACGGCCCCGCTGCCATTGCCGCCGGGGGAACCGCCAGGCTATTTTGCGACAGATGAATCGATGATTCTCCTGCCGAGGATCGTGTCCGCAACGTCAGCCGAGCCTGCGATTGCCCGGCCCGCGCGACCGCCGCAACGTCAGGCTCGCTCCGCGGGATGGTTCTGGGCCGCTCTGACTTTTGCCGGCGTGGTGCTGCTGGCCCTCGTTCTCGCGTTTGGCTTGCGTCAGACTGGCAAGGCGTCCGCTCAGAGTTCCGAGGCAGCGCCGGTGGAAAGAATCGCGGCAGCATCCAGCGAGGAGAACTTGTTGAATGTCCCGAATCCGGGAAAACAGCCGGGAAAAGACCCGGCAAAGTCAGGAAGTGATCTGCGACAGGTCTCCGGTTTGGCAGTCTCGCCACCAGTCATAAAATCGAAAGGGAATTCAGAGCGCACACCGCACACACTGAAGACGCGGCAAGCCGCGAAGGCCGGCGCTCATGCCGCTGGAACTTCGAACGCCAGCCGGCGAGCGACGCTTTCACGCCGGCACGGCGACGACTTGATCGCGCGCGACACAGTTACTTATCTCGACAAGCGTACTGCCGACGAGGCTGCCGCGAGAGCCAAACTGGCGAAGAGTTCCGCTCACCACAAGAGTTCGTACCAGCAGGGCGGCGTGATCGCCGCGAGCACCGTTACCCAGCTCAAGACCAATCCACCTCCGAAAGAGCCAAAGTAGCACTCCGGCAGCAATCGCCACTCGTGTGCGCATGCGCCGGACGAGCGGCCGACTTCGCCGCGATTGATATACTCGAACTTCCCCGAGCAGGCACCGAGACGATGAACCCGCAGATAGCAATTCAGCACGTGTTGCACGACCTGCCTTCGGCAGCGACGGCGACGTTCCTCGCGCTTTTTCCTATCGTTAATCCTTTGGGCGGCGTTCCGATGTTCTTCAGTCTCACCGCCGACTACACCGAGGAAGAACGTCGTCATAGCGCGTTGAAGATTGCTGTCGATGTGATCGCGATCCTGATCGTCTTCATGCTCTTTGGGCGGTTCGTCCTCAACTTCTTCGGCATTTCGCTGCCCGTGTTGAAAATCGCGGGTGGACTGATCGTGGCCAACACGGCTTGGGGCATGGTTACAGGCTCCAGTCGCGTGACTACGGAAGAAAGCAGTGAGGCTATGACGAAAGACGACATTTCGCTCACGCCCATGGCGATGCCGATGCTTTCGGGGCCAGGCTCGATCGGAGTGGTCATGGGACTGGCCGCGCACGTCGATCATCTTCTTTCTTACTTAGGGATGATCGTCGGAATTGTGGCGCTTGGCCTGACCTGTTATCTGTTCCTGCGTTTGGGAGGTCCATTCGTAAAACGGCTCGGGCCGGGTGCTTTGGGCGCAATCAACCGCATTTTCGGATTCCTGATCCTGGCGATTGCGGTGCAGTTGGTGTGGAACGGCGTGGCGGATTTCCGAGGGTGAAGACCGTCACTGGCGAAAAATTAGTCCGCGTTTCCGGCCGCTGCTGCCGCCTCTTTTTGCATATGTCTGCCTACCAGGGCGGCGCAGGACTCGATGAATGTCTGCTCTGGCCGAGTGAAGGTATCCGCAAAGTAGCTCTCGATACAGATCTCCGCCACCACCCGTTTCTTCACGAATATCGGCACTACGATATTGGATTTCACCAGATCGGATCCGAGGTAGCGAGGATCGGCCGCAACATTGTTGACGGCCACGGTTTCCCCGGACCTGGCTGCGGCCCCGCACAATCCTTTATCGAGCGGGATACGCAGCGTGGGCGCGAAGCTGCCGGCACAGGGTCCCAGCACCAGAGCTTCGAACGCGGGGACTTCGTCATCGCTTCATGGAGGCGGTCGGCGATGTGCTGCATCAGAGACTTCACGCCAGCGGCGGAGCGGGCGTAGACCTCAAATTCCTCGAGCAGTTCGTCATACTGGGACATTGGCTGTGACATCGGGAGTGGAATCTCCTTTTTGGGTTGGTCGACAGCTTGCATTTTATGCTTCGCTTGGCTGGTGCACTCCGGCTAGTTACTGTTTAG
>Ga0074044_10002135_pt1 | contig 17409 bp, 16 predicted proteins | sample BogForMeECP23OM1_FD_94443 | JGI IMG/M metagenome (GOLD analysis project Ga0074044, IMG submission 94443) | Bog forest soil microbial communities from Calvert Island, British Columbia, Canada - Bog Forest MetaG ECP23OM1 | ecosystem: Environmental > Terrestrial > Soil > Wetlands ...
TTGGTCCCGGAGATTCCTCCCCGTAGCACGCGCGAAATTTCCAGCGTCGCATCTATATTCAGCGCTGTGACCGTGTCTTCCAAAAGCTGCGCCGACACTCCTGCGTCGACCAGCGCGCCGAGAAACATGTCGCCACTGATGCCGGAGAAACAGTCGAGGTAGGCCATGCGCATGATTAGAACCGCTTTTGGCTATTAGCTCTTGGCTCTTAGCTAAAAGCTAAAGGCTAAAAGCCAAACGCCAAGAGCCAAGAGCGCCTTCCCAGTCGAATTTTCATCATAGGTGCCACCCGCACCTCCGTCAAACCCGCTGCCGCTCGCGAGTTTGTTAGAATCACTGTTTCTTGAATCAGTTAGAGGGGCATCTTTGTATCGATATCTAGAACGGCGACTGGTCGAACACCTGCGCGAGGTTCTGCGCTGCACTTACGGCCTGGGAATCGCCAACATCGTCGTCGAGCAGCCGCCAAAAATCGAGTTTGGCGAATACGCCCTGCCCATCGCTTTCGAACTGGCGCGCAAACTGCGCAAAGCTCCGCGCAAGATTGCCGAAGAGATTGTCGCCGGGATTGGCGCGATCCCTGGCTTTGAAAAATTCGAGGTGGCGGGTGGCGGGTATATCAATGTGCGCGTGCGCCGCGCCGAACTGGCTACGGCTGTGCTCAGCGATCAGTCTCCCGTTGCGGAGATTCCGCCAGGCAAGGTGCTGGTCGAGCATTCGAGCATCAATCCCAACAAAGCCGCGCATATCGGACACCTGCGTAACGCCATTCTTGGCGATACTTTTGTCCGGTTGCTGCGCTTTGCGGGCAGGGAAGTGGACGTACAGAACTATATTGACAACACCGGCGTGCAGGTGGCCGACGTGGTCGTGGGGTTCCTGCATATCGAGCAGAAGTCGCGCGCTCAGATTGAAGCGCTCGCCGCGGCGCCTCGATTCGATTACGTGTGTTGGGATCTTTATGCCCGCGTCTCTGAATGGTATGGGGAAGATAAGGGAAATTTGCAGGCGCGAGCTTCAGTGCTGCGCTCGATTGAAGAAGGGAATAACGAGACGGCTGCGATTGCCGACTTGATTTCGACTAGTGTGCTTCGGCGCCATCTTGAAACCATGGACCGGCTCGATATTGAGTACGACTTCCTGCCGCGTGAAAGCGAGATTCTCCATCTTCATTTCTGGGATGCAGCGTTTACCAAACTCAAGGAAGCAGGCGTGCTTACTTATGAGACGGAAGGCAAGAACGCGGGCTGCTGGGTGATGCGGCGGGCGGGAACGTCAAAAGCTTTAACCACAGAGAACACAGAGGACACGGGGGAAAAGAGCACAGGGGAAAACGTCGGCGAGGAAAGCGCTGCCGAACAGAGTATTGCCGAAGAAGACCAGAAAGTCATTGTCCGTTCTAATGGCACGGTCGGCTACGTCGGCAAAGACATCGCCTACCATATGTGGAAGTTCGGCCTGCTGGGCCGCGATTTTGGATATCGCAAATTTTATCGCTACCCCAATCAGCACGACTGCTGGATCTCAACCACCGAGGGCGAGCGAGAGCATCCGCATTTTGGCGACGTGGCTGAGATTTACAACGTCATCGATGCGCGCCAGTCCGAAGCGCAAAACACGGTGATCGAAGCTCTGCGCGGACTGGGCCATGACGAAGCCGCCGATCGGTATACGCATTTTTCCTATGAGATGGTTGCACTCACGCCGCGCTGCGCCGCCGAACTCGGCTATCAACTGAGCGACGAAGATAAGGCGCGGCCGTGGATCGAGGTCTCCGGCCGCAAAGGTTTTGGCGTGAAGGCGGACGATCTGCTGGATGCGCTCATCACGTCGGCGCGACTGGAAGTCGATGCGCGTCATCCTGAACTAAATGGAGCTGAACGCGCGGCGATTGCTACGCAGATCGCTATCGGGGCGCTGCGCTACTTCATGCTGAAGTTCACAAAGCCCTCGGTGATCGCTTTCGATTTTAAAGACGCGCTGAGTTTTGAGGGGGACACCGGTCCGTACGCGCAGTATGCCGTGGTGCGCGCATCTAACATTTTTCGCAAAGGCGGAATGGACGCGGACAGTTTCTGTCGAGACGCGGCGACGCGCATCTCTACCGGGGATTTCGCCCAGTACCTCGCCGGCGAAAACGCCAACGATATCTGGGAGCTATGGCTGGCCGCCGCGAAAACTTCTTATGTTGTCAGCCAGTGTATTGCGACGACTGAACCGGCTTATCTCGCCAAGCACGGCTTCCAACTGGCGCAGCTTTTTAATACTTTTTATCATCGCTATCCCATCCTGAGCGAAGCCGATGAAGGTCGAAAGAAGTTTCTGCTGGCAACCGCAGCTGTGGCGCGTCGCGAACTGATTCGCGTGCTGGCGGCGATGGGCATCACGGTTCCGCCAGTGATGTAGGAGCAGGTGTCGTCCCTCAGCGGCTAAAGCCGCAGTCAAAACAATCGGCTTATCGCAGCGGTAAACCGCTGCGCCACCCAAAAGCAAGGTCAAAATCGAGTTTTTCAGGTTACGGTGCGGCCGAGCCGCACCGTTTCAAAACAAAAGCAGAAAGGTGAGTTTTTCCGCAGCCTGTGACTCCGTGCCCTTTCAAAACAAAATCAAACTACGCCACTACCGAAAAGGGTGACACCGAAATGAAGTTGATTTTGTTTTTCCTGACACCTGAGACCTGGCACCTGACACCTGATACCTGACACTTCGATCCTGAATCTGTTAAGCTCTATTGCAACCGGGTTGTCCGCGCCTATAATCATCATCAGAAAGCCAACCGTATAAAATTTCTATGGTTTATGGCGCGAATGCGTGGCTTCGGCCTGTGCATGATTGCGCGCCTCGCTGTCAACGTATTGATATTTAACGACTTGTTGCTTTTCATTGGAAACTTGAAATGGCATCCCCCGTGCTTTAGCAGAGAGCGGGTCCGATTCGCGGATTTTGCGGGATCGGAAAATAGACTTTATACGAAAGCAATAATTTGGCCAAGGAGCCTTTGATTCTATGAATCGTACTTCGCTGCAATTGACCCTGATGCTGGCGGCGACACTGGTCGCATCGGTCGGATGTTCAACCAAGAATTATGTGCGTCAGCAAACCACGCCGCTGATTAACAAGACTAATGAACTCGACGACATGACCGCGCAGAATTCCAAAGACATCAAGGACGTCGATCGTCGCGCCCAGGCCGGCATTCAGGATGTGCAGACCCGTGCCGCCGCCGCCGATCAAAAGGCTTTGGCTGCGGGTGGCGAAGCCGATAAGGCGCAGATGTCGGCGAACACCGCCTCTCAGCGGGTGGATACTCTGACGCACGCCGTCGTCAACCTCGACAACTATCGGCCTGTGGTCGAGACGGCGGTGCACTTCGGATTCAACAAGGACAATCTGACCAAGGAAGCCCGTGAAGCCATCGACCAGCTTGCCGCGAGTGTTGCCACCACGAAGGGCTACATCATTACCGTGGAGGGCGCGACTGACTCTATTGGCAGCGCGGATTACAATTACGAACTGAGCCAGCGTCGTGCCGATGCGGTAATTCAGTACCTGGCCGCGGAGAAGGGCGTTCCGGCCTACAGGATTTACCTGATTGGCCTGGGCAAGGATAAGCCGGTAGACTCAAACAAAACTGCCGACGGGCGCGCCAAGAACCGCCGCGTCGATATCCGGCTGATGACCAATACTGGAGACCAGGCGCCGAGCAACACGCAGCCGACACCGACGGCGAGCGCAAATCCGCCGTCGATGTAAGAGATCGTTGTTAAGAGATCGTTGTTAAGCAAGTTTCCCTCCTCCCCGGAGGATTTGCCAAAACAGGCCGTCCCAGCAAATGTGGACGGCCTGATTTTTTTTGGCTGCAATCGGTTGGCTGCAATCGGCTGCGCGTCCAGTCTGTTCCAGAGCCGCTCTGAGACGATACAATGAAAACGTGCGCATCGCGTTCCTAATCGTCTTACTGTCGTTGCTGGCGGCAATTTCGCTAGCTCAGGATTCGCCGGACAAGACAGCTCCAGATAAGACTGCCCAAGACCAAAACAAAGATAAGACCGCCCAAGATCAAGGTAAAGACAAGACCGCACCGCGCGACCGCGACGCCGACGAAAGCTCCAGCCACGCCACTAGAATCGACCTCAGCCCGCCCAAAGACGATGCCAAGAACCATCCTTCCAGCAAGGCCGCGCTGGAGAATCTCGACATTCCCCTTGCCCCCGACAATTCCGGCATCCAGGAGTTCCATCCCTGGAACCCCTTGAAAGCGATGAAGGATGTTGAGGTCGGTGATTTCTACTTCAAGCGTAAAAACTACAAAGCCGCGCTCGAGCGCTACAAAGACGCTCTCTATTACAAAGACAACGACGCCGTGGCCAGTTTCCGCCTCGCTGTTTGCCAGGACAAGCTGGGCGATAAAACCGAAGCCAGAAAATACTACGAGCAATACCTGAAGATCCTGCCGGACGGCCCTTTAGCCAAGGAAGCGCACGCGTCGCTCAACCGTCTAGGCAAGGGGCAGTAAGCCGCGCAACAGCTTGCGCCAGCCCTTGCTTGACTCATGTGGCCGATGAGGATAGGCTTGCGCTGCGATAAGGCAGGGGTTGCCTTTTCAAAAATTCCATCTCACCTCTAGTCTCAAAAAGGAGAATTAATTAATGAAGCGTAGATCCTCGATTTTCGCGGTCGCGGTAGTGTGTTTGGCCCTGGCCGGTTCGATGTTCGCCGACAGCAAAGCCTTTGTTGGCACATGGAAGTTAAACCTGGAGAAGTCGAAGTACGCGGCGGGGCAGGCGCCAAAAAGCCTGACGCGCACGGTGTCGGCGGATGGCGACGCCGTGACCTACAAGTTCGAGGGCGTAGGCGCCGACGGCACCGCCTTCAGTTTCAGCTTCACCTCCAAGTACGACGGCAAGGATGCCGAAGTGACCGGAGCCGGCATGCCTTATGGCGCGGACCATATTGCCATCAAGCAGGTGAACTCGCACGAGACTACAGCCACCTTGAAAAAGGGAGACAAAGTTGTAGGCAGCAGCACGGCGACGGTTTCTCACGATGGAAAGATGGTGACGCTGACCTCAAAAGGCACGTACGCGAACGGAAAGCCGGTGAAATCGGTGTCGATTTACGAGAAGCAGTAAAGTGGGCTGGTGCCCAGGTTCGCGCCCGTTCTTCGTTCTTTGTTCTTTGGGCGCTGACCTGGGTATCAGCGATTCAAAGACGTGAGGAAATTACTTTTCCACCCGCGAGAAGTCTCCCGTCGCTGCGTTCACGGCTACGCGCAGTTTGGCGGTCTCGCGATCCGCTCCGTAGATGACATGCCACAGCAGTTCGTTGGTCTGGCGGTTCCAGTCGAGCACATAGAAAACGGGAGTGTCGGGTTCTTTTTCCAGCAGTTTGTCTCCGCCATGCTGCTGCGCAATCGTGAAGGCCTTGTCGGTATCCACTTTAAGAAACTGAACGTTGAAAATCTGGGTGCTGGAATTCGTCGGACTGTAGTTGTCCTCAACGCTGTGCGAAACATCGCCGAGCGCCCAGGTATACGGACGAGTCGCGTGCTGCGACGGCGATGCGAATGAGGCGCGCCACTCGGCCGCTTTGCCATCGCGGCCCTTGGAATCATTGGTTTGCTCTGACTCGACGCGATACGGTTGCGCATCCGCTGCCCATCCGCGGGCCGAGATGTAGCACTTGTAGAACGCGCCGCTGCCCGTGATTTGTTCGGGCGGTTTCGGCTGCGGCTTCTCGGCCGCCGCGGGTTGGCTGGGTTGCGAGGAGCAACCGACCATCAGAGCTGCTGCTAGAATTGCAACGGCCATATCTACTACCAGTACCAGTTTTTTCGTTATCATTTGTGTTGGCAGTTTCCCGGTCAGGTTTTGGTTCGCGGATCATTGTACTCAACCCACGCCATGGATTCCTATCTGGAACGTTTGTGCCAGGAACTCGAAGATGCAATACGGGACGCGAACCCGAACGTCTGGGCGCAGGCTCCGCCGGGAAAATGGAATGCGACGCAGATCCTGGAGCATCTCTTCCTAAGCTATAAGGGCACAACCCGCGGGGTGGAAAAATGCCTGGAACTGGGCGCTCCGCTCTCCACGCGATCCACATTGCAGCAGCGGTTGGGCACTCTGCTGGTGGTCAATATCGGCTATTTTCCCAGTGGCCGCAAGGCGCCGGAGCGCGTTGTGCCGCGCGGCATGCCTGTGGAAGAAGTGCGGCAAGCCATACTGCCCGAACTGCATGCGATGGCCTCAGGTCTGGACGTTTGCGAGCGCAGATTCGGTGCCGGGGCGAAAATTATGGATCACGTAGTTCTGGGACCGTTCACGGCCGCGCAGTGGCGCAAATTTCACTGGGTGCACGGGCGGCATCACGCGCGGCAGATTCGGGAGCGGATAGGGAACGCTTAAGGTTTGGGGCTTGTTGGTGGAGAGCCGGGCGTCTGCGCCCGGCTGACCTTACGGCGCAGCTCAGGGTAGGCTCGCGAGACGCCCGTCGCTCGGCTATTTGTTTTTGTTCTGATCCTTTTCCGAGCTGTTGTCTTTGTCTTTGTCCTTGCTGGTGTCCTTGTCTTCCTCGGGAACGCCGGCCTTGTGCGCCTGTTCCTGTAGATCGTTGAGTTCCTGCCGGGCGGCGTCGAGCGCCTTCTGCTTTTGGTCGATCTCGTTCTTGAAATGCGCGTCGTCCTTATTCCAGTTAACGTCGCGCACGGCGATGTTGGGATCGGTGTAGGCCGCGGCCGCGCGCAGGCGCATTTCGCGCTGGTCAAGATCGATCTCGTGGTTGAGGGAATCGACTTTCTGCTTCTGGTTGTCGAGCTTCTTTTTCCACTCATCGGCGACCTTCTGCTTTTCGTCCGCTGCTTTCTGCCTGTCCGCCGCGGCTGCTCCGGAATCGGTGGAGGCTTTGGTGGCGTCGGCGGAATTCGCTTCTCCTGCTTTGGCCTCTGCCGGCGGCGGCGGACCGATCACGTTCAAAGTTTCGCCGGTCGGCAGATTATCGTTGTCGTAGTGGCGGCTGGCCGAATTCGCGTCGGGTTTGTTCTTGCGGACGGTGCGCGCGTAATCCCCGAGTGACTGAGCGCCGGCTCCGCTGACCGCCAAGAGGAACAGAGTGACAATGGCCATGCATTTTATGTGCTTCATGTGATCGTCCTTTCGCCAGCCGCGATTCTGATCGCGGCGTGTTGTTTCTAATATCAAGAACTTGTGCTTGCCGCCCGCGCGCCTCCCAGAAAACTGCCAATCGTGCGGTCCAATTGTGCGGCTTCGTGGGCGATGTCGTCGGCCAGTTGCTGGGCCAGTTCCGGGTCGCGGCTGTGCGAGAGTTGCTGCGCGTAGCCCGCGATGGTGGTCAGCGATTGGCGCAGTCCGAGCGCCAGTTCCGACGACAACTCCTGATGCAGTCGCTGATCGTGCCGGATGCGCTCGATATCGGTCTTGTCGGTGAGCACCAGCGTCGTGCCCATCAGACTCGCATCTTCCGCCAGCACTGGAGAGGCCGTGACTTCAAGCACGCGATTTTCTCCTTCGCGCGCGAAGTAGTTCAGCACCAGCCCGCGGACCGCCGATGTCCCTGCCAGAGCGGGAGCGAGAGCTTGCTCGACGCTGGCTCCCGAAAGTGAACCGTCTTTTTCCGGGCGCAGCGTGGCCGAGCGAAAAAGGTCGGAGAAATGCAGTCCCACTGGCGAGGCGAACCCCAGTAGCTTGCGCGCCGCGGCATTGGTTTGCCGCACCAGGCCGTTGCTATTCAAAAACAGCACGCCGCAAGAAAGATTCGCGAGGATGGTCGAGCTCAGCGTGTCGGAGGCCTTGGCTTTTCTGCGTTCCGCGAGTTGCTGCGCGGTGAGCTCGTGTTTTTGTTGCTTCAGTTGCTGAATGACGGCGTGATAGGCGTGGACCGGCATTCCTTCGGCGGCCAATGGAGAGTGACTCACCGATTCGGATTCTTGCGCGAGGCTTTTGCGCAGGCGCCGCATCACGAACAAGCCCAATCCAAAGGCTGCGGCGGCAACCAATAGTAGCAACGCCATGCGCAACAGCATAGGATTGACGAGCAGCTTCACAGCGCCCTCCAATACCAGTGCAGAAGGCGGTTTCCGAAGAGGAAGGACAAAATTCCCATACTCCCGAGAAACACACCGAAGGGCATTTCGTAATAGCGGAGGGCAAGGCGCGCGGATTGCCAGGCGCGGCGGCGCGCATCTTCTGCGGAAGGGCGCGAAGAAACGTGGGCGCTCGATGCAGCGGCGCGGGCCTGATTGCGGCGGGTGCGCTTCATCCACACGGCTAGAACTGTACTCAGTCCAAAGAGCGAGCCCGCCAATGATGCGGCAAAGATGGTTAAGACGGTGAGCCTGGTTCCGAGGAAGGCTCCGATCATGGCCATCAGCTTGACGTCGCCGAAACCCATGCCTTCGACGCCGCGGGCGCGCAGATAGATTGCCGCCGCGCCGTAGAGGAACGAAGCACCGACTGCCGCTCCCAGCAGCGAATCGGCGAGCGACCACCATTGCCACGAAATCGCGCCGCGCATGGCGGGCGATACGAGGCCGGGCATGATGCGCGAAGCCAAGTCATTCACCGGAACCACCAGGCTGAACACGATGCCCAGGGCTAATCCGGTGAGCGTCAGTGCGTCGGGAAGAAGCTTAGTTTCGGCATCGGTGAAGATTAAGCCCAGCAGCAGATAGCCGAGGACAATGCATTTCAGCATCCCGAGGGTCAAACCAAAGTGGGTGAAGCAGCCGAGGAAGAGCAGTCCCGTGAGCAGTTCGATTACGAGGTAGCGTGGCGAAATGGGCGCTTTGCAGGAGCGGCATTTTCCGCGGAGAATCAGCCAGCTCAGGACGGGAATGTTGTGGTAAAGCGGAATGAGATCTCCGCAATGGGGGCAGGCGGAGCGCGGCGTTACGACCGATATGCCGAGCGGCAACCGGTAAATGCACACGTTCAGGAAGCTGCCAAAGCACAGCCCTAGACCGAACATCGCCGGTGCGAGAAAAGGTTCCACGTAAAAAGGTTCCGCGTCAACAGATTACAGCGGGCCTAAGTGCCCATTCTGCTTGGATTTAAATGATTATAAGCTGGTGCGGGTGGGCGCTTCTAAGTACGAAAGTCATGGTACTTCTGCGGGGTGCAAGTTGTTGTGAGCAAGGAAGAAAGCGACTCACGCTACCCGGCTGATTTCTTGGCGCAGCGGGATGAAGATTGAGAACACGGTTCCGGTTGAGCGCCCCGGGTTGCGGCCATCGGCGCGGCTGCGCACCCGAATTGAGCCGCCGTGCTTCTGCACGATGCCGTGCGACACCCACAATCCGAGCCCGGTGCCTGTGTCTTTTTTCGTCGTGAAGAACGGTTCGAAGATCTGGCGCAGATGCTTGCGCGGAATGCCGCTGCCGTTATCGGCCACCGTAATGCGGACTCCGTCGCTGCCATCGGACCAGTTGCGTCCCGCCGCCACGCGAACGTGCAGAGAACCGCCATCGGGCATGGCCTCGACCGCGTTCAACAGAAGATTCGCCAGCAATTGTCGCAACTCGCCTGAATATCCGCTGACCCGGCAGCGATCGCGGTAACGTCGCGTCACGCGGATTTGCCGGCCTTCTAGTTTGCGCGAATACAGTTGCAGAATCTCATCCATGATGGCGGCGGGATCCATCGATCCGGGAGAGTTGGTGTCGCGGACAAATCCCAAAGTTTGCTGGGCCAAGCGCGCGACGCGTCCTACCTCTTGCTCGGCTTGGGTTAGATACTCGACGGCGTGCCTGGAGTCGTGGCGCGCGAGATACAGCAGGTTGATGATGGCCTCGAGCGGATTGTTGATTTCGTGTGCGATGGAAGCGGCGAGGCGGCCGGCGGTGGCGAGCTTTTCGCTGCGGCGGATGGCTTCTTCGGATTGTTTCTCGGCCGAGATATCGCGCGCAATTGCCGACGCGCCCACGATTTCGCCGCGTGCGTTGCGCAGCGGCGACACGGAGAGCAGCACCGGGCAGCGGGTGCCGTCTTTGCGCATGCGCTCGGTTCGATAGGGAGCTACGTCTTCGCCGCGGTTGAGCAGTTCGCGGTTGCGTTCCGTTTCGTCCTGGCGCTCGGGTGGCGCGAGTTGAGCCATCGGCGAGCCCACGGCCTCCTCGGCGGTGTAGCCGTAGAGAAGTTCGGCGGCGCGATTCCAACTGGTGATGGTGCCATCGGGACGGGAGCTGTAAATCGCGTCACAGGAATATTCGACGATGGCTGCCATCTCGCGGGTGGTGCGATCGGCGCGCGACTCCGCCAGGGTTTTCTGGCGGGCCATGCTTCCGGCAAAGGCGGAAGTGGCGAGGAAAACCAGCAACCGTTCCACGTCCGTTCCGCGGTGGATGCTGAAACTGAAGTACGGCGGGAACTCAAAAAAATCCATGCAGGCGCCGGAGAGAAGCGTGCAGAAAACCGCGGGGCCAAAGCCTAAGAAGCGCGCGGTGAAAAGCACCGCGGCCAGTAGCAGCACAAAAAGATGGCGGTGCAACATGGGAGAAAAAGTCCACAAGCTGAGCGCCACCCATACGGCAAGCGCCGCGCCGGAGTATTGCACCAGCGCGGAATGGCGGTTTCGGGAGATCCAACTCTTCAGATTAGGGCCAATTCCAGACATGCTTTCGGACGCAGCCCGTCCCAACGAGCGGCCGGGGGTGTGGGAACACGCGGGCAAGAGCGCTTGCGTTCTCCAGAGAGACTCTAGCAGCAGCAGAGGCCTGGGAGCAACCGCCTTGCCCTGTGAACGTCTGTGGATACTGTGGTTAAGTTTTTGCTTTTTGGTGTTGCCGAGAGCAGCTCAATCTTTGTGCAAGAATTTGTAATCGAGAATCGAGGCCGCGAGCCCGAAGGCGTCTTCGGCGTTGTCGACCGCGTCCTTGGTGCGAATCAGCCTTCCCTGGCAGAGCACATTGCTGTTTTTTTGCCCGGAGATTTCTTCGGGCATTTCGAAGATCAGTTCCACCAGCGCGTTCGCCGGCAGTTGCTGCGGCCCATGAAACATTACGCCCGACTGGCTGATGTTCTTAATTGTGCCCGGATACCATGTGCTGAGATTTTTCCCGCGATAGCGCAAAGGAATGCTCGAGCGCAGTCGTCGTGCCCGCGGCATCCAAGTGGGCTTCTTTTGCCCGGAGCGCCGTCGCACGGTTGTGGTCTCGGCCGCCGGTTCGTCGACGCGGTTTCCGCGACGCATGGTCTTCCAGTCGTACTGGTAAGCGGTTGCGCACACCAGACAGACCTGGTAATACTCCCCGTTGGCCGCTCGGCGCGGCCAGGAAAACTCGTGCGAGCAACGTCCCAGCATAAGAACATCCATGAGTTTTTGCGGCATGATGACGAGTGGAACTCCTTACCGATCGGGCACCTCCATCTTCCAACAGCGGGGCCAATCTGAACAGGTTACTTTCGTGCATCGAGCATTCCGCTTATGCTTTTCCCTATGGCAACTGAATTGTCGCGCATGGGGTTCGTGCTCGCCGGAGGCAAGAGTTCGCGCATGGGGCCGACTGTAGATAAGGCGTTTCTGGATTTTCGCGGTCAAACGCTGCTCGATCGCGCGCTCGGCGTTATGGGCGCGGCTTGCGGCAGGGTTGCGATTGTCGGCGATCCAGCCAAGTTTGCGAAAGCCGGATCGGTTATTGCCGATATTTTCCCCGGGTGTGGCCCGCTTGGCGGCGTTCATGCCGCGCTTGTGCATTCGTTGGCAGAGCTGAACCTGATGCTTGCTGTCGACATGCCCTTCGTTTCGAGCGAGCTTCTCGCCTTTCTCTTCGATGTGGCCGCGGGGGAAGACGAAGATGCGGAAGACGAAGATAAAGACAACGCTGGCCATGCCGTGGTCACCATACCCCGCACCAGCCGGGGATTGCAGCCGCTCTGTGCGATCTATCGGCGCGAGTTTTCCGCCGTGGCCGAGCAGGCTCTGCGGGCAGGGAAGAACAAGATCGATGCGGCGTTTTCGAGCGTGGCTGTGCGCGTGATCGGGGAGCGCGAACTGGCAGCGGCCGGTTTTTCCGAGCAGAGCTTCTTTAATGTGAACACTCCTGAGGATCGCCTGGCGGCGGAGGGAGGAACGGTTGCGGAGTGACTGCGAGTTGACAGCGGCTGCGGAGAAACTAGGTCCCAAGCAGAAAGCGTTACCTCAGCGGCTAAAGCCGCACTGAAAATTGGGCGTTTATCGCAGCGGTAAACCGCTGCGCCACCCAAAAGCAGACCCAAAAAACGAGATTTTCAGGAGACTGTAAAGCCGCACTCTAAAGTGCACTTACCGCAGCGCTGAAGCGCTGCGCCACCCAAAATCAAGCGCAAGATCGACTTTCTGCGCTAGCGGTTGACACTCGTCCTAGGGCGACCTACGATTTGCGGGACCATGCAGACCTCAGAAGTAACTCACTTTCGCCGCCCAACGTCCCGTAGCAAAGCGAAGCGTAGCGCCGCAGCTAAAGCCGCAGCCGCGATGAAGAAAATCGCGGTTGTCCTTGCTCTTGTCCTTGCTCTGCTGGCCTGCGCGGATGTTGCGCTGGCGGCGGCGCCCGCGACTCCTCCCGCTGATCCGCAGCGTTACCTCGATGACATCAAAGCACTCAGCGCACCGGCGATGGAGGGACGCGGCGCGGGCACGAAGGGTATCACTCGGGCCGAGCACTTGATCGAGAAGAGGTACAAGAGCCTGGGCCTGGAACCGGCAGGCACGGACTCATACCTGCAACCGTTCACGGTGATCACGGGCGCGCAGTTGAAAGGGAAGAACTCCCTGGCGGTGCTTACCGGCGACCACAAGCGCGAATTGAAAGCCAAGCAGGATTTTGTTCCGTTCAGTTTTTCCGCATCGGGATCGGCGCACGGCGCCATGGTGTTCGCCGGCTACGGGGTTACCGCGGAAGAGTTTCAATACGACGATTACGCCCGCATCGACGTCAAGGACAAGATTGTCGTGGTGCTGCGCTATGAGCCTCCGTCGTTTGCGGTGAAGGGCGGCAATCAGGGTATGACGCAGCATTCCCAGTTGGTGACCAAGGCCATCAACGCTCGCAATCACGGCGCGAAGGCGCTGGTGCTGGTAAACGGCAAGCTCGGAGATGGGGAAGAAGATCTGCTTACCAGATTCGGCAGCGTGAACGGGCCGGAAGATGCGGGCATCATTTTTCTGCAAGCGAAGAACGCGGTTGCGGAGGACTGGGTCAAAGCGTCGGGCAAATCACTGGCGGAGTTGCAGAAGCAGATCGACGATTCCTCCAAACCCGCATCGTTTGCGTTGCCCGAAAATCAGAGTGCGGCGCTGACGGTCAGCATCCGAACCACGCGCGCGACGGTGAACAATGTGCTGGCGTATCTGCCGGGGAAGACGGACGAATACGTGATCATCGGCGCGCACTACGATCACCTCGGACGCGGCAACATCGATTCGCTTGCGCCGTCGCAGATTGGGCAGATTCATCCCGGCGCCGACGACAACGCATCCGGTACGGCCGGAGTGCTGGAGTTGGCGCGGCTGCTCGCGCCGCAGAAAGGCCAGTTGCGGCGCGGGATCCTGTTCATGTCTTTCGCTGGTGAAGAGCTGGGGTTGCTCGGTTCGTCCGCCTGGGTGAACCATCCGACGCGTCCGCTCGACAAAGCCGTCGCCATGTTGAACATGGACATGATCGGCCGCATCAAGAATGACAAAGTCTACATTGGGGGCGTCGGCACGGGTTCGACTCTGAAAGCGGTGGTCGAGGAGGCGCAGGCGAATTCCGGATTTAAGATCGAGTACTCGCCGGGTGGATATTCCTCAAGCGACCACACCTCGTTCGTGACCAAAAAAATTCCGGTGCTATTTTTCTTCTCTGGCTTGCACTCCGATTATCACAAGCCCTCGGATACATGGGACAAAATCGATCCAGTGGCCGCTACGCGACTGCTCGGCGTAGTGGGGACCACCGCCGAGTTGCTGGCGGATGCGGACACGCGTCCTTCGTTTGTTGTGGTCGAAGAAGACAAGCATCCGGGCGCTTTGGGCGGCGGGGGTGGTTACGGGCCCTACTTTGGTTCGATCCCCGATTTCGGGCAGGTGGAAACTGGCGTGAAGTTCTCCGATGTGAAGCCAGGATCGCCGGCCGCGAAGGCGGGGCTGAAGGCGGGGGATATCCTGATCCAGTTCGGCGACAAGCCGATCAAGAACCTCTACGACTTCACCGACGCCCTGCGCCGCAGCAAAGTGGGGGATGTGGTCGAGGTCAAAGTGCTGCGTGATGGCCAGCCGGTGACGGCGTCAGTGAAGCTCGAACAGCGGAAATAGGCGGGCGGCGCGGCTTTTCAGGCTGCCGACTCGCTTTGCACTACTCGGCTTCTAAAGGGGCAATTCAATTTTAAAATAAGAATGGTTAAGACAATCCAATGCGAAATGTAATCTACGCAATCAACCTTACCCTGGATGGCTGCTGCGACCATACCAAATTCAATCCCGCTGAAGACCTGTTCGAATATTCTACGCACCTCGTGCGAGATGTTGACCTACTCGTCTTTGGGCGTAAAACCTATCAATTGATGGTTCCTTATTGGCCTGATATCGCAAAAAGCCGGTCCGAGACAAAAGCGGATATCGAATTTGCTCAAACCTTTGTCTCCAAGAAGAAGATTGTTTTTTCACGATCGTTAGACCGCGCTGAAGATGAAAATACGAGAATTGTTCGTACGAACCTACACGATGAAATACTTAAATTGAAGCGAGAACCAGGCAAAGATATTTTGGTCGGCGGCGTTGATATTCCTTCACAACTTATAGAGCTTGGTCTGGTGGACGAATATCGTTTTGTCGTCATGCCAATCATTGCTGGAGAAGGCAGACGATTGATGGAGGGCGTCAGCCTGCCCGAGAAATTGCAATTGAAGCTGGTTGAGTCGAAGATTTTTAAATCAGGATGTGTTGCGCTTCGCTACTTGAAACAGTGAGGAAACTCACAGCTTGCGGAAAAACTCGGTTGCACGCCGCGCCGGTCCCTCAGCGGCTAAAGCCGGCGCTGAAAATAATGCGTTTATCGCAGCGGTAAACCGCTGCGCCACCCAAAACCAAGACCAGAATCGAGTTTTCCGCAAGCTGTATGGGGCTGCGGAAAAAGTCGAATTGCGACGCCCAGCCCCTTGGGACATTCGTTCCCATTTCAGTCGCCCATTTAAGTCGTCCACTTAATGCGGGCGGAAACGCATCGCGGTAAAATTGAGAAGGGGAAAATCAAAGTTGAATCGCTGCTTCACTGGATGCCTGCTGCTCGGCTGGCTGTTGCCGGTCGCTATTGCCATCCCGCTCGAAGCTCAGAAGCCGGTGCAAGCTCAGAACCAAGCTCACAACGACGATATCCACCAACTTGCCAGCGCCGTCGATGATCACTACAACCATCTGCGCAGCCTGGAATCGGACTTCACCGAAATCTATCGCGGTGATGGCCCGGAGCGGGTGGAATCCGGCACTTTGTGGCTGAAAAAGCCGCGCAAGATGCGCTGGGAATATCGTTCTCCAAAAGAGAAGCTGTTTGTCAGCGACGGCCAGGTTGTGTGGTTTTACCAGCCGGCGGAACGGCAAGTCAGGAAGACGGCGTTCCGAAAGCTGGACGACTTGCGGTCACCACTGGCTTTCTTGCTCGGTAAAGCAAAACTGGAGAATGAATTACAAGGACTTTCTAAGGCGGTGGATCAATCGCCGCTGGAGCCAGGCGACACGGTATTGCGCGGCGTTCCCCAAACCATGGCGGGCCAGGTGAGCGAGGTGCTGCTGGAGATCACGCCCTCCAATCAGATTGTCCGCATCGTATTGGAAGAAGCGGACGGGGGGACTACGGAGTTTCGCTTCGCGGGCTGGAAAGAGAATGCGGAGATGAGCGGGAGCCGGTTTCAATTCACGCCGCCGCCGGGAGTGGAGACGGTGGAAACTCTGGGAGGAGAGTCGGGGCCGTAGGGGATCGGGTGATCTGGCCATCGGGTCATCGAAGATCAAAGGCATCTGCCTCGAGCGGATTACTTACGTACTACACGGGTGGTCGGGTTGCGGTAAGGGCTTGCGGAACAGAATGTTACACTTAGCTTAGATACTTGGCTTAGATACCCGGCACGAACACAACCGGCAGTTCAGAAGAAGATAGGCATGGCACAATTCCTGGTCAAAGTCGCCGACGAACAGGGGCATCTGCGGCAGCAGGTGGAGAACGGCTATTCCGAAGCTGAAGTGCATGATCGCTTTGTGCAGCAGGGGTATTTGGTTTACTGGGTCAAGCCCCGTACCATTCTCACGGGCAGCCAGTTCGGGCAGCGCGGCAAACTCAAGCAAGCCACCTTCCTGATCTTCAACCAGCAGTTTCTAACCCTGATCAAGGCGGGATTGCCCATCCTGACCGCACTCGATCTCCTGATCAAGCGGCAACGCGACAAAAACCTGCTGAATCAACTGGAAAACGTTCGCGAGCGGGTGAAAGGCGGCGAGTTGTTGTCCGACGCTTTCGCCGCGCAGCAAGTTTTTCCCAAGATGTACACGACCACGCTGATGGCGGGTGAAAAGAGCGGCAACATGGAAGAGGTGCTGAGCCGCTACATCACCTATCAGCGCATGGTGCAGACTTTCCGCAAGAAGCTTCTGGTGTCGCTGGTGTATCCGGCGCTGCTGGTTTCAGTGGTGACGGTGATGCTGATTTTTCTGATCACTTACGTGGTGCCGAAGTTTGCCGACCTCTTCAACAACCTGGGAGCCACGTTGCCGGCGATCACCGTCTTCATGCTTTCGTTAGGCTTGAACGCGCAACGGTATGGATGGATTGTGGCGCTGGTTTTGTTCGCCGCCGGCGTGCTTTTGTGGCGCTGGAAGCAAAGCGACAAGGGCGCTGAACGCATTGACCACTTTCTCTTGTCGCTTCCGCTGATCGGAGAAATCCGGCTTAAGTATCAGGTGGCAAATTTCTCGCGCATTCTGGGGACTTTGCTGCAGGGCGGACTGCCGCTGGTACCGGCGATGGAAACGGCCGCGGAATCGCTCAGTAGCCGGCAAATGCTGAACGGAGTGACGACCGCAGCGGAGCGGGTAAGAGAAGGCCAAAGTCTGGCGCACGCGTTGGAGACGCAAAATCTGTTTCCCGATCTTGCGGTGGAGATGCTGGAAGTCGGCGAATCGACGGGCGCGCTGCCCGCCATGCTCGCCTCGGTGGCAGAATTTTATGAAGAGGATGTGCAGACCGCGCTCGGCGCAGCCATGGCGCTGATTGAGCCGCTGATCCTGGTAATCATGGCCGTGTTTGTTGGCGGCATCCTGATCTCGCTGTATATGCCGATCTTTACCTTGGGAGCGCAGGTGCACTAGAAAAGGCAGGTTTCAGAGTTTCGACCTTGAAACCTGGTTCTGGAAGGGGCTGTAAACTGAAATGGCAATGGCCGACAA
>Ga0074044_10002136_pt1 | contig 17408 bp, 9 predicted proteins | sample BogForMeECP23OM1_FD_94443 | JGI IMG/M metagenome (GOLD analysis project Ga0074044, IMG submission 94443) | Bog forest soil microbial communities from Calvert Island, British Columbia, Canada - Bog Forest MetaG ECP23OM1 | ecosystem: Environmental > Terrestrial > Soil > Wetlands ...
TCGCGCACCAGCGCCCGGCTAGGATGCGAGAGCATCGCCTGTTGAATGCGGTCGGCCTCCGTCCGCCACCGAGCCGCGCGATCCTCCGCGCCGAGGGCAGGTGCCAGTTCGGCTGCTTCGCGCAGGGCGAGGATCACATAGGTCTGGTAGGCCAGTTCGTAGGCGTCGTCGAAAGCCCGCTCCCAAAACTCACGCCGGTTATGCACCATGCCCGTGTCGTCGCGGAACTGCGGTTGGAGCGGGCGCTCGACGACCTTGATGAGCAGGTCGCGATGCTCGCGGACCAGGGAATCATCGCCCGTCCAATCCCGGTAGCAGCGGAGCAAATGGAGAAGTTCGCCCCCCTGGTCAAACTGCTCGCGGTCAGGGGTCTCATAACTTTCGGCAATCATGGTCACCCCGTCCTGGCTGATCATTTTGGTGAGGATGTGCTGGAGCACGCTGCGCGCCGCCTCGAACTGTCCGGCGTGCAGCGCGCCCAGGGCGGTGTTCGAGCTGTCGCGAACCCACTGCCCGCCGTATTCCAGCAATCCAGCATCCATCGTGCCGTCCGGGCCGATCATCCCCGCCAGCCCGAACCGGGCCTTGTCGAATATCTCCTGCACCGTGCTGTCCCGCGTCGAGATGGATGAAACCGCCGCCCAGGACCGGGCTGTGTCATTCAAGGCCGGGAGCATCTTTGAAGCCGTGAGCTGGGTGGCCTGCGTGACCAATTGCGTGCGTTCGCCCGCCGGCGCTTGCGCCAGGAGCAGGGTCTCGACGGCTACGCTTCCCCCAGGCCAGACCACCACTGGGCCGATTTCGAGCAGGGCATTGGCCGGGTCCACCTTTACCGGGCTCGCATCGGCCACCAACAGCGCCATGGTCGCTTTGCCTCCTTCACGCACCAGCATGTTCCCTTCCTGCCGCACTCCGGGCAGCGGCAGGCGTAATCGGAGCAGAACTTTCTCCTCGCCCGCCAGATGCGCCCCCTCCAACTTCACTTCCCGACGGAAGGCGCCGTCCGCCCCCAGGGCACTGATCCGCTCCGTGACCCGCACCCCGCCCGCCCACCACACCGCCTCCACCTCGGGAATGCCCTCTCCCACAGCCCAATGAGTCTCCGTGCGATGCCCGAGCGCCGTGAACGGAAAGCCGCCCAGCACCACTTCCAGCGCACTGGAGCCAAACCCTTCCTTGGGCACAAAGTTGAAGGCGCCTGCCTTGCGGGCGCTCTGCCTGGCATCCTGCGCGTCAAAGAGCATCCACGTGAACGCCGGCCCGAGGTCCGCCCGGTCCGCCTGCACGAGCATCTGCGCCCGCCCGCTGCGCAAAATGAAATACTCGCGCCCATAAAAGAACGCGGCGTTATTCAGGTCGAGGATTGCGGAGTTGGTTTCGGCCGCACCACAGACGGCGGCGGCCATTGCGGCTAAGAGCAGGAGGCGAACTCGCTGGAGCACGGACTCCTTATTGCACACCGCGCGCGGCGAAAGCAACCGCTTTCCGAGGCTACCCCAAAGTGAGCGCACATCTGGGCCGGTTGTCTGAAGGAGACTTGCCGCGCCACCCTCCTGGCCGCCACAATGGCCACGATGCCGGACCGGATAGAGACGCCCTCGGACGTGATTCTGACGCCGCATGGACTCTTGTTCGTGGAGAACACAGCGCCTCCTTCCCTCTGGTTGGAGGCGCACCTGCGTCCTTACCAGGCGGCCGGGGTGAAATCGGAAGTCCTCGAAGTGACCTCAAAACCCGGCGCTGGTCCGCTAGATAGCCGCTGCCCGCAACCGTTGTCTCGGCGTTCCCACCGCGTCAGCGCGCGAAGACCTGTCCGCAGCAACGTCCAACGTGTCAAATGGCTCGGGAACCGGTGGGGAGCGCGTTGCTTTCCGGCGGTTCACAGATCCAGACCCGGGGAGACCAAGTGAGGCCGCCAAGGACTGTTCCCCAGCCCCAAAGGGCGCACAAATTCCACAGGTCCGGATGTGTAAGGCTGTTCCCGACATAACAAGCTCGCAACACGCAAGTTATACGCTCGTGCTGCTGGACCAGTAGTTTAAGTCCTTCGATGGTCCTTCGATGGTCCTTCGATAGTCACTTTATGATCAACCGGATAGTGTGCTTTGCGCTGCGCTTTGGTGGCGTTAGTCCGTGGTCCGCGAGGACGTTAACCGAGTGGAACTGTGAAGCTGTTAAAGGCTTTCAGGATGCCATAAGGCAGGGCAGCCGAGGCCATATACACCCCGTTCTGCCGTGCCTGACCACTCGGCCCAAAGACTTCCCAGGGCGCGCCGTAACCTTGGCCTTTGGGGAAGTGCTGAGCGCACAGATGAGCCAGCCGGACTCGGTGTGCTACAGGTGAAGCCTTGGCTCGGGTGGCTGACCTGACAGCAAAAAACTTTGTCGGATTTGGCTCGGAGCGGTTATTCAATAGGTGAGATGCAGACTCAGTCTGACGCCTGGCTCCTGCGCGAATACGCCGAACACGGCAAGGAGAGCGCCTTTGCGGAAATCACGGCTCGTCATACGAACCTGGTCTATAGCGCTGCTTTGCGGCAGGTGGATTCGCCGGATCTCGCCGCCGAGGTCGCACAACAAGCGTTTATTGGGCTGGCCCGCGGCGCGCGGGCCCTGTCGAGAAAGCTGGCCGAGGACGCCTCGCTGGCGGGCTGGCTTTGCCGGAGCGCCCGCAATCTCTCGCTCAATCTCCGCCGCGATGAATTTCGCCGGCATTCCCGCGAAAGGCTGGCTATGGCACAACACGACCCCACTCCCGAAACCTTGCCCGACTGGGAACAACTGCGCCCCCTGCTGGACGAAGCCATGGCGGAACTAAGCGAAACTGACTACGACGCGATCGTCCTGCGGTTTTACCAGAAGCAGGACTTGCGCTCGGTGGGCCGGGCGCTTGGCATGACCGACGATGCCGCGCAAAAGCGGGTGAGCCGCGCGGTGGAGCGGCTGCGCGAGAGCCTCGCCGAACGCGGCCTTACGCTTGGCGCGGTCGGACTCACTGCCGCGATCTCGGCCAATGCCGTGCAGGCCGCTCCGGTGGGGCTGGCCGTTACTATTTCCGCCGCCGCCGTGCTGGCCGCAGCAACCCTGGCCACGACTGCCGCTGTGACCGCCAGTGCCACTGCCGCCGTTACTGCCGCCGCCACCAAAACTATTGCCATGACCGCACTCCAAAAAGCCGCCATTGCCACCCTGCTCGCCGCCGCGGTGGGCACGGGAATCTACGAAGTCCACCATGCCGCCCAACGGCGCGGGCAAAACCAGGCGCGGCAGCCGGAGCAGACCGCGCAGTCCGGATCAGCACCGGTGGCCGAACCGGCCCAGCCGGTGGCAGGCGGAGCACTGCCTCCCGTGGTGCCGATTTCCCTGGCTGGCCTCTTGGTTCCCGCCGAGAATGACCAGTGGGACAAGAGCGCCGTGTTCAAAGTCATGCCGCGTGGCAAACAGGTCTTTGGCGGCGTCGAATTCTGGCTGGAGGGCATGATCCAACTCCAAAGCCGCGCTGCCAAGGAGGATAACCGAAGCTACCGGCAGACCATCGTGGTGCCTTTGTCGATCACGAATACCACCGCTGCCGGCGTCCAGATCCTTCAGCGCGGCAGCAACGTGGCGGCGGCGCACCTGCTCGGGGCCGCCCGTTACGGAGACGAGGGGGAATGCAGCGTGGCCCAAGTGGTCTGGCGCTATGCAGATGGCAGCGCACAGACAACGCACGTGCTGTTCCAGAACCACGTGCGCGATTGGATTCGCCTGCCGTATGAGACCCCCACTTATTTGCCCTGCGTTTTGAGCAAAGCCGTCTGGCGGGCGCCGGTGCCGGGGCAGGAGGGCCGCTGGGTGCGGCTGTACCGGCTCAGCTACGCGAACCCGGAGCCGTCGCGAGTCATCCAGCAGATCGAATTCGTCAGCACCATGCAGTATCCGAACTTATTTTTGGTCGGGTTGACGCTGGATCCCGTGCGGCTGGGCGAGCGGCCGGATGACTCTCCGAATTTGGAACCGGCCGATCCCGCGCCTGCGGCACAGATTGAGGTGGCGGTGCAGACTCCCGAGGGTTTGGCCATCCCCGGCGCCCAAGTCCGTGTCCAAGTCCAGCAAGCCAGCGGTAAATCCCCAGCCCACTTTGAGCATACGCAGATAACGGATGCCAACGGGATCGCGCGCGTCAGCTTTCCGCCTGCGCAGGACCTGGAGCGGTTGGAGATTGGCGCGTCGCACGAGGTTTACGGCGGGCGCAAGATGGGCTGGGAAATGCAGGCGGGCGACGTCATTCCGGCCAATTACACATTCAAACTCGGCAACGGCATCACCATCGGTGGCCGGGTAGTGGATGAAGGTGACGCTCCGATTGTCGGCGCTACGGTTAATCTTTCCAGGTTTTGGTCGGGCGGCGAAAGCATTGTCCGCCGGGGCGAGCAGTCTGAATTTGCGATCCAGAGCCAGATGTCGGACGCGCAAGGCCTCTGGCAGGTGAAAGGGGTGCCGGCGGATTTGCTCGACCACATGGGGATACGAGCCAGCCACCCGGACTATGTCGGGACGAATGACTTTGGGCACCAAAGCCAGAGCAGGGACCAGGCACTCCGAGCCGGGACGTTCAAAGTGGTGCTGCGCCGCGGTTCGTGGGTCGCGGGAAGAGTGATTGATGAGATCGGCAATCCGATCGCGGGGGCGACGGTCGCGGCCGGCAAATACAATTACCCGGGCACCCAGGAAACCAAGACGGACGCGCGGGGGGCATTTGGCTTTCGGAATCTCAGCCCAGGCGACATTCCATTCAGCGCACTGGCCAAAGGCCGGAAGCCGGAGATCAGGACCGTAGAGGTCAAACCGGACCTGCCCGAGATTCTCTTTCGTCTCGGCCCGGGCCAGACGATCCGGGGCCTCGTGAAAGCAGACACGGGGGAGCCGGTTGCGGGCGTGCGCATCGCCCTGGAAAGCAAAACCGGCGGAGTCTCCGACACCTATCAAATGGAATTGAACTCGGACAAGGAAGGGCGCTTCGAATGGGATGGCGCCCCGGATGAGGCCCTGAATTTCTGCTTCCTCAAGACCGGCTATGAAGCCAAGCGCCGCCAGACTCTCAAGCCGAACGAGGAAAATGTCATTACGCTTCGGCACGGGCGGAAGATTGAGGGCCGGGTGCTCGATGCAGCGACCGAGCAGCCGTTGACGAAATTCCGCGTCGGCATCGGGCCTTATTCCGGCGGGGACTCCTTCTACGCCAGTTATCCCGGCATGAAGGACTACGCCGATGCCAACGGACGATTCAGCCTTGGAATCAGTGAAGAGAGTATCGGCGCGGTCAAGGCCGAGGCGGACGATTACGCCGCGCAAATTGAGCGGCTGCCCGAGGCACAGGATGGCGTGGTGCAGGTGGTTCTGCGCCTGAAACCGAGCGCGGCGCTGCGCGGGGTGCTGGTCACGCCCGACGGCGCGCCGGTGGCCGGGGGGACCGTGGCAATCAGCAGCGGCCAGCCGGGTGGAATGCCCACGCTTAAGAATGCCCGGTTAGTGGATACTAGCCGATTGGGCAAAGTAGTTACCACTGATACCGCCGGTGAATTCTTGCTGCCGTCGCCACCGGAAACCGGCACGGTGATGGCCGCCGAGGAAAAGGGCTTCGGCTTCGCTTCCGTGAAACAGGTGCGCGACAGCGGACGCTTGGTGCTGCAAGGCTACGGCCGGATCGAAAGCGCCTACACGCGGGGCGGCCAACCGGTCGCAGGACAGGACTTCTCGCTCTCCATCCGGGATCCCGTCATTTTGTTCGATTGGGGGCAATACAAGACCACCACCGACGAGAACGGGCGCTTTGCCTTTGATCAAGTTCCACCCGGTGCAGCCCAGGTGGTGCGCCTGGTGAGCACGTCGCCAAATTCCTGGACCCACAGCTATGGCGCGGACGTGACAATTCTCCCTGGGCAGACCGCGCAGGTCGCGCTGGGCGATTCCGGGGCCACCCTCACAGGTCGCGTCCGCTTTGAATCTCCACCGGGGGAAGGGGAGAAGTTAAGTCTCCAGGGCAGCCTTTCTACGGTCATGCCTCCAATGCCAGTGGGAATGAGTGCCGAAGAGGCGCGCGCCTATTTTCAAAGCCCGGAAAGGAAGGCTCTGGTGCAACAGTTGAAGCATTTTGCGATCAGCATCGCAGATGACGGTGCTTGGAACGTGGATTGCATTCCGCCCGGCACCTACAGGTTGGATATAACGGCCTCGAAGCCTGGCTCGCGTCCATGGGAAACCCCACCCGCGGCCACTGGTTCCGCACAGGTAGTGGTGCCGGAGGGCGCCACGCCCCAAACGCAGATCACGGTTGACGAAGTGCTTCTGCGCCCGAACAGCAAGTAAAAGAGGCCACTTTCTGAGCATGGGCTTGGTGCCGAAAGCGGCGTGGCGCTTCACATCCCGCCGCGCTCCATAAACTGCGGTTGCGGCATCGGCCGCGCCGGGTGAGAAACGGTAGCGGCAGATGTCAGGAGGCTTCAGCCAGTAAGACCAAACCTGTGCCTCGTTCTCTCGGCTCCTACGGGTTCTGAAACGCGCTATAGGCGTTTGAGGATACCATAAGGCAAGGCAACCGACGCCATATACACCCCGTTCTGCCGTGCCTGACCATTCGGCCCATAGACTTCCCAGGGCGCACCGTAACCAGGGCCTTTGCGGAAGTCTTGAGCGCGCAGATGCGCCAGCATCTCGCCGAAGACTTGCAATGCCAGCGGTCGGTCCAGCTTCCAGAGCGCCTCGATCAGCCACCCGGAGGCGGTGTGCCAATAGCCGCCGTTTTGGTAGGTATTGAGGGCGCACATGGAGCGTTCCCAGGCGGTCGTCTTGCTGAAGTCCCGGTCCGTGGGCACCTGGCGCACGCCGCCTTCGAGCGTGATGGTGCCCTTCCTCACGGCGTCGGCGATTGCCGTTCGCCCAGCGGCTGCGCTGGCGCGATCCAACGCTCCGAGGTGGAGGGCAAAGAGGGTGCCCCAGACATCCGGTTGGCAGCTCAAGCCGGTGGAGGCGCGCAGCCAGCCGTCCCTGGCTTGGGAGTCGCCGAAGGTGCGGGCAAGATTCGCCCGGATCGTCTTCTGCACCTTCCGGTAGTCGGCGACGCGTTCGCGATGGCCAAGTGCGCTTGCCAACTCGGCCAGTTCGCCCGCCGCGCGGTATCGCAGCAGGGAGGCGAACAGGAGCTTGCCGGTATGGGTTTCGCCGTCGCAAAAGCCGAACCCGACTGCACGGTCGGCTTCAGTCGTTTCCGCCAGGCCGGTCATAGGGTCCGTGGTCGGGCAGGCAAATGCCTTCTCCAACCGGTCGAACACAGTGGCTCCATTGGTCTCGACTTCGAAGAGGCGAGCGTCGTGGGTCCCTTTCCAGCAGGTGTAGGCGATGTGGACGAACTCGTAATGGTCGTCAATCGGCGGCAGGCGACCACAAGCGCCGTTGCCTTGATCCTGGCCGGAGGAGTAGCTGCCGGGGTAGTTGCTGGGGTGGCCATCGTAGTTGATATGGTCGGGAATGGCCCAGGGGGGCACATGCAGGCCGTTGGCCAGCTTGAGTTCGACGGGGCCATTCTGGGCCTGGCAGATCAGCAGCAGGTGGTTGCGCAGCTCTGCGGGGGTGATGAATCCGGAATCCACGGACATGGAGAAATCCCGGACCCAAAAGGCAGTATAGGTGTCCTTGCCCGGCGTGATGAGGGTAAAGCCGCAGGAATTGGTGAGCGGCCAGCGCCCGCCGCCGTTGGAGCCGGGGTTCACGCGCGAGGCCTCGACCACGTCGCGCGTCATGTCGCGCAGGAAAGCCAGGTCCTCTTTGGGCAGTCCGTGCCCAAAGAATGGGACAGCGGCCGAGGCCGGGAACGAGGTCAACGCGAAGAAGACGGCGATCAACGGCCACGCCAACTGCCTCCGTGCAAATTGCATCATAACGCAGCGGACAATCGTCATTTCTGGTTGCGGGCGTTAGGAGGAGGCGGTGACCCGGCCGCAGGCTTTGGGTTGGGGACACTCAGCGCACACTTGTCGCCATATTGCTCGAGCGCGCTTATCTGGCCGTAACGGGCGATTTCGGCCACCCGTTGGGCCTCCGTCCAATTGAGCCGTTCGCCCATCCACATGGCGACCTGCTGCGCCCTGGCGGCGGCATCACGGAAGTAGTAATGCCAGCTTGTCCGCCGCACCATCACGTCGTCCAAATGAACGGCCCACTCCCTGGCGACATAGTGCTCTACCGGACGGCGGCTAAACTCCGGCGGCAAAATGCCGCTCACACCACTCGTCTCGGTTACTGGCAGCAACGGCTCCTCCGCCGTGCGACAAGGGAGCAGCTTCCCATGTAAACCATCAAATCCCTGAAGCCGTTTTGAAGTTTTAACGATCCCGTCCACCGTCTGCTCGCCCATCAACCGGTAGGTGGTGAGCTTGCCCCCCGCCACATCCCACCAACCGGGTTCCGGGTTGCGGATCTCGTGCGCGCGCGATATGTCCGAGGGGTTGCTGCTTGGGTCGGCGAGCAATGGCCGCAGACCCGCCCAGGAACCGATGACGTCCGCCTCGGCCAGCCTGGCGCCGGGGAAGAATTGGTTGGTCACTTGCAGTACATAGCCGATGTCCGCAGCGTCCGCACGCACGTCGTCGAGCGGCCCGCTGTAATCGGTGTCCGTCGTCCCCAGGATGGTCCGGTCGCCCCACGGGATGGCGAAGAGGATGCGCTTGCCTTCAGTCATTACGACGGTTTCGGGCACGGGCAGCCGGGCACGCTCGACCACCAGGTGAATGCCCTTGGTGAGACGCAATTTGACCCGGCTGTGCGGCAGGCCCTCGCCCCAGGGTCCGGTGGCGTTCACCACGGCGTGGGCGCGCACCTGCATGGTCTTGTTCGCCTGGCGGTCCTCGAGTTCGCAGTCCCAGAGCTGCGAGCGTGTGGCGCCTCTGAACCGGCAGTAATTTACCACGCCCGCGCCGCTGGCCGCCGCCGAGCGCAAGGTGTCTAGGGTGAGCCGCGCGTCGTTGGTCAAGCCGTCGTAGTAGCGCACGGCCCCGGTGAGGCCCGTGGCGCTCAGACCTGGAACGCGGCGCAGTGTTTCATCCTGGTTGAGCCAGATGGACTTGCCGAGGTTGTGTCCGCCGCAGAGCAGGTCGTAGAGCTTCACCCCAAGCTTGAGTTGCCAAAGCACCCAGTGGCGGTTGCCACGATAGGCCGGAAAGACGAAGGGCAGCGGGGCAGCGAGGTGCGGCGCGATGTGGTGAATGACCTTCTTTTCCACGCTTGCCTGGCGCACGAGGCCAATGCGGCCTTGGGCCAGGTAACGCAGCCCGCTGTGCAGCAGCCGGCTCGAACGGCTGCTGCTGCCGAATGCAAAATCGTGCTGCTCGACCAGCCCAACCCGTAGCCCGCGCATCGCCGCGTCCCGGGCCACCCCGGCGCCCACAATGCCCCCGCCGATGATCAGCACGTCCAGCGTGGCTCGTTCCATTTCCCGTAGCGCAGCCCCGCGCTGCTCCGCTGGGCGGGGATCCCCATCGCCGGTAGGGCGCGTCACTCCGTGTGCGCCGTGAGAGCCGAACCCCAATTGCGGTTCAGCGGCTTCCATGTGGGGGCTGGCGCGCACGGAGTGACGCGCCCTACCACCGAAGCTGCGATTGGCTGTGCTGTCGCTGGTCACTGCTAGGTTTGCTCTTGCCGGGCCTGCCGCAGCCGCTCGCCGAATTCAGCCAGCCCGGAGACAATCAGATCAGGCGCCGGCGAATGCCTGCCCGCCGCCGCTGCCGTGGTTTCGCCGGTCAGCACCAGCACCCCCAGTGCGCCGGCCCGGTGGGCCATCGCCATGTCCGTGTACAAACGGTCGCCGACCATCGCGAGCTGCCTTGGTAACAGTGCGTGACGGTCCAGGATGCCGCGCAACATGCACGGATCGGGCTTGCCTAACACCACGTCCGGGGCGCGCCCTGTCGCCTCTTTCAACGCGGCACAAATGGCGCCGCAATCCACCAGCACCGTGGGCTGGTCTGTCGGACAGACCCGATCGGGGTGCGTCGCGACAAAAGGTTTGCCTTTGCTGATCCAGTAGGCCGCGCGGCAGAGCCGGGAGAACGTCAACTCGGTGTCGAACCCAACCAGCACGCTGTCGGGCTCCTCGTTGGCGCTATCGGCCGTCAGAGCGAGCCCGGCAGACTCGAGCTCCCGCCTCATGCTGACCGTGCCGAGAACGAACAAGCGCCGCACTGCCGGCATTTGCTGCCGCAGATGCTCGATCGTCGCCTGGGTGGAGGTGTAAAGCTGGCCTGCCGTAGCAGAGATGCCGATCTCGCGCAAGCGGGCCAGGTAGTCCTCGGCACTCTTGGAGGAGTTGTTCGTCAGGAAGGTGTGGCCGATGCGGAGTCGGTGGAGCAAACTCAGAAACGGCCGGGTGGACTTGAACAGAGTGCCGCCGCTATAAATCGTGCCATCCATGTCCAGGGCGACGTGGCGAATATTCCTTAGTCTTTTGTTCATCGAGCACTTGCACGCTGCGGAGCGGTATTGGTGTATGCGTCGGCAGCGTCGAATTGAGCGCGTTGACGCGCTAAGTAGCAGGCTGGTAGTGGCCCGTCAAGAGCGGGCACGCGCCCGCGAGGACGCCGGCCCGCCTGGAAGCCGGAGATGGGCACTTGCTCAACGGCCACTACGCCCCGGCGCAGGGAGGCGGTGTTTCGGGTCAGGCCGCCTTGCGGCCATGGTCTTTGCCGGGTTCGAGCCAGTATTTCTTGAAACGCCCCACCAGGGCCGTCAGTTCCGCCATGGAGTGTGGCTTGACCAGGTACGAGCTGGCCCCCAAGCCGTAGGCCCGATTGATGTCTCTGGGTTCATCGGAGGAACTGAAGATGACGACCAGTACATTATTCAAGCCGGGCTGCTTCCGAACCCATGCCAGCACATCGAAACCATCCAATCTCGGCATATTCAGGTCCAGCAACAGCAATTGCGGCAGGGGATGGCGCGTGCGATCGGCAAATTGCCCCTGCCCTTGCAGGTAATCGAGGACCTCCTGCCCGTCCCGAACGAAGTGCAGCGTCACGGGGATGCCGGTACGCCGGAAGGCCCGCTCGAAGAAGTAAGCGTCTGTCGGGTCGTCTTCCGCTACCAGGATGTGTCCAGATTCAGTCATACTGCTCATAAGCAAGGCATGTGTGTACGTAAGCCAGCGCAGGTCGGATTTCAAGTTGTGCCGCCCCCCCGGGTCACAGCCGCTCCCGGAACTTGTAGTCTTCCCAGTTAATGCATTCCGGTTCCCGTACGGGAAAGCGGCGGAAGCCAGACGCCCGAGGGGATGCCAGGAGCGCAAAAGTGTGCTATGATGCTCCATGAGATTAGAGTTGTGCATGATCTCATTCTCGGAGAGCAAAGGGGGGCCACTGTCCCGGTGCAATGTCCCTGTGCGTGCGAGTTCCTCCGCCGTGTCTGAAACCAGCCGTCCTTGCATGGTCCTCGGCCAAGGAGAGAGGTGAACTATGGTCAGTCGCCAATTGGAACTAGGGTTTGAGAACCAGCCGGCGCTCAAGACGGCTGGTCGCAGCCGGGGCCGTTCAAACCGTGCGAATTGGTGGTTCGAGCGGATGCGGGGAGTTGTGAATCACGCCCCCGATTGGCCCGGCCCACCGCCTGCCTTGGGAAAGACCCCGTGCGAAGAAACCGTTTGCCCGGCGGGGTGCGCCTCGCGAATAGAATAAAACACAGGCGTGTTCCGTTTCAGGACACCTCGGCACCCCATCTTGCCCACTTCTGGCCCGGCGGTACCAGCAAGCCCGCGCGAGTTTTGCACACTGTGTCGGACCGCCATTCCCTGGAATTGTACGCGTCCGCCCCCAAGGAGAGGGCACAATAATTGCGGCCAGCGCTGGGCAGATGAGCAATTTCTACGTCGCTTGCGACCTGAATGCGGAATGCGGTCGCGTCCTGCTTGGTACGCTAAACCAGGGATCGCTCACCGTCAGTGAGGTTCGCCGCTTCCAAAATGTCCCCGTCACACACAAAGACTCGCTGCAGTGGGACATCCCGCGGCTGTACCAGGAAACCCTGGATGGGTTACGGGCCATCGGGACCTACGAGGAGGCCGTTGACGGCATCAGTTGCGATTCGTGGGCGGCGGATTATGTGCTCTTTGAATCGGACAGTTCTTTAATCACCCCAACCTATCATCATTCTGACCCCCGCAGCCGGGAGGGAATGCAAAAGGTGCTCGCCAAAGTCCCGCCGCAGGTCATTTACGAGGAAACGGGCGTGTGGCCTGTGCCGACGAGCACCCTCTTCCAACTCGCAGCCGAGCGACCCCGGCGCCTTGACCGCGCCCAGCACCTCCTGCCGGTGGCCGATGCGGTCCATTATCTGCTCACCGGCGTTCCGCGCTTCGAGTGGTCTCAGGCCAGCGCCACGCAGCTCTTCAACCCGGTCACCCGCACGTGGTCGAACCGGCTGCTTGGCGCCCTGGAGTTGCCGCCCAGGCTCTTTCCGCCCCTTGTCCCCGCAGGCACAGAACTAGGGCCGCTCCGTCCCGAGATTGCCAAGACCACCGCCTTGGACGATGCCCAGGTGGTCACCTCCTGCTCCCACGAAACCGCCGCCGCGCTCGTCGGATTACCCATCAGTCCGGAAGAGAATTGGGCCTTTCTTCGGTTGGGCTCCTGGACGGTTATGGGAACCGAGCTCACCGAGCCCATCATGACCGAGGCCAGCCGCGCTTTGAGTTTCACCAACGAGGTCGGCTACGGGGGATCAATCCGCTTTTCCAAGCAGACCGTCGGGCTCTGGATTCTCGAAGAGTGCCGCCGCTTCTGGAAGGAAAGGGACCGTGAGATTGATGATAGCTTGCTCACGCACCTGGCGGGCTCCTCGCCGCCCTTTGACTCGTTGATCAATCCCGCCGACTCGCGCTTTCAGGAGCCCGGCGACATGCCGCTGAAGATCCAGGCTTTCTGCCGGGAAACCCACCAGCGGGTGCCGCGCAAGCCAGGCCCGATCATTCGCTGTGTCATGGAGAGTTTGGCCCTGCAATACCGCAAGACACTCCAGGAAATCGAGGAGCTTACCGGGCGTCAGATCGCCCGGCTCTACCTGCTCGGCAGCTCTTCCAATGCCCTGTTAAACCATTTCACGGCCAATGCCTTGCGGTGCCCCCTGGTCGTCGGTCCCGCCGACCCCGCAGCGATCGGCAATGTGATCGTGCAAGCGCTGGCGCTGGGCCACCTCAAGTCCCTCCAACAGGCGCGCGAAGTCGTGCGCCATTCCTTCAAGACGGAGACCCTGGTCCCGTACGCCACCGCCTGGGATACGGCCTATGACCGGCTTACGCACCTGTATTCGGTGTGATCGGCGAGTCAACCCGTTCCTCCATAAGCCAATCGAGGCCCTCGGAACTCCTGGCCGCGCTCCACGGGATGCGGCGTCCGAAAGCGTGACGCCTGTACGTTAGCCCTTCAGCTTCCGTTCCAGAATCTCGCCGGCCAGTGCCGGGTTCGCCTTGCCTTTGCTGAGCTTCATTACTTGGCCTTTAAGGAAGTTTAATGCGGCGGCTTTGCCGGCCTTGTAATCCCCGGCGGGCCCGGGATTGGCGGCGATGGCTTGATCGCAGAGTTTCTCGATTATGCTCGCATCGCTAACCTGCGCCAGACCTTTGTCCGCGACGATCCTCGCGGGCGCTTCGCCCGTGGTGAACATCTCCGCGAACACATCCTGCGCGATGCGGGTGCTGATCTTCCTGCTGTCCACCAGTTCGATCAGGTCCAGGATGCCGGCCGGCTTGAACTTTAGATCCGGCAACGCCACCTGGGCCTCCGCCATCTTCGCGCGGAGGTTGTTGATGACCCAGTTTGCGGCGCCCTTGGGATTCTTTGCCTGTCGGGCGATGCCCTCAAAATAGTTGCCCAGCGGCACGTCCCAAACGAAGGCCTGCGCGTCAGAGGCGGGCAACTGGTAATCGCGCATGAACCGCTGCTTGCGCGCCAGGGGCAATTCCACCACGCGGCTCTTCACCTCGGCCAGCCAGGCGTCCGCGGGCTGGAACGGCATCAGGTCCGGCTCCGGGAAATACCTGTAATCATGGGCGTGTTCCTTGGTGCGCATTTCCTCGGTGATACCAGCCGTGTCGTCCCACCGGCGGGTGGATTGGATCAGGCTGCCGCCTTGGTTGAGCACCTCGATCTGGCGCGGGATTTCATACTCCAGCGCCTTGCGCACCCCGCTGAAGCTGTTCATGTTCTTGATCTCGATCTTGGCGCCGAGCTGCATCTGCCCCCGGGGCCGCACGCTCACATTCACGTCGCAGCGCACCATCCCCTTTTCCATGTCGCAGTCGCTCACGCCGCCATACACCAGTATGTCCTTGAGCGCGTTCAGGTACTCGTAAGCCATGTCCGGGCTGCTGAGGTCCGGCTCGGAAACAATCTCCAGCAGTGGCACGCCGGCGCGGTTGAAGTCCAGGCCGCTGTTGCGCTCAAAATGGAAGCTCTTGCCGACATCTTCCTCCAGGTGCGCGCGGGTGATGCGCACGCGCGCGATGCCGCCGTTGAACTCGAACTCGACGACGCCGTTGACGGTGGAGGGCTTGTCGTACTGCGTGATTTGGTAGTTCTTCGGCATGTCCGGGTAGAAGTAATTCTTCCGGTCGAACTTCGCGTAGCGGGTCACCGTGCAGTTGAGGAGAAAGCCGGTGAGGGCGGTCAGGCGCAAGGCCTCCTCGTTGGCGACGGGCAATACGCCGGGCAGGCCCAAACACACTGGGCAGACGTTGGCATTGGGTGGGGCGCCGAACTCATTGGCGCAGCCGCACCACATCTTAGACCTGGTCTTAAGCTGGACGTGGGTTTCCAGACCGATGACCGCTTCGTAGTCCATAATCCCGGAAGACTGTTACCACAGATGGACACCGATGAACACGGATATTTCTGTCCGCAGGCGACCCGGGGCTCGCGCAGGCCGAATTCAAGAACCCGCAGCCGCCGAGGGCAGTCAGGCGGCTTGCGGGAAGCGGTATGGCTTGTCGGCATTGCCGCGGGACCGCGCCCCGGCCCCGGGGTCGGGTTTCCGCGTCTTCGCGCCCCTCCTCCTGCAGCCCTCGCCCTTGTGGGGGCCCATTCACGTTTCTACGCCCATAGTCCCGCCGGGGCCCCGCCGGAGCCTCGCCGTAGTACCCTCGTTAGCCAACGAGGGTACTACGGCGAGGCTCCGGTGAGATGACGCAGGTATCCCTGAGCAGCGAGCCTTCCCGCGAATAGGGCACTGCAGGCGCCGAGCCTCCAACCGCCGAAGACCGCCGGGGATCCATCCCAAGAAGCTAGCGTCAGCGGTATTCCTCCCACTCCGGCTCGTTGGCGAAGATCCAGCGATAGTAATCCTTCTCGACCAGGTCGCCTCCGGCTGCTTCGTCCACGACCACCGTGGCGCGGGGGTGGAGTTGGAGCGCAGTGGCTGAAATCATGCTGGTAATGGGGCCTTCAACAGCCTGGGCGATGACTTTGGCCTTGCTCTCGCCCGTCGCGAGGAGGATGCAACGTCGGCACTCGAGAATAGTGCCGACGCCCATGGTAATGGCCCGACGCGGCATATTCTCTTCGCCGCCGAAGGGCGCGGCGTTCTGCTTGAGGGTAGTGGGGGTGAGCGCTTTGACGCGGGTGCGGGAGCGGAGCGCGGAGAGGGGCTCGTTGAAACCGATGTGCCCGGCTTTGCCAATCCCCAGGAGTTGCAGATCAATGCCGCCGAAGCGCTGAATCGTGGCTTCGTAGCGGCGGCATTCCTCCTCCAAGTCAGTCGCCAAGCCATTAGGCAGGTAGGTGTTCCGCGAATCAATATTCACGTGGCGGAACAGATGGTGATTCATGTAGTAGCGGTAGGAATTCGGGTCAGAGGGAAACAGGCCGACATACTCATCGAGGTTGAACGTGCGGCACAGGGAGAAATCAAGCTTCTCGGTCTGATGCACCCGGACGAGGTGCCGATAGACGCATTCCATCGTCTGGCCGGTTGCCAGGCCCAGGACGAGGTGCGGGTTGGCGCGGAGTTCCCTGGTCACGATCCGCGCGACCAGGGATGCGGCGGCTTCCTGGTTCGGCTGTATAATGACTTCCATCAGGCGGATTCCGGCTACCCCAGGCCGAACTCCTTCTTGTTCTGCTCGCAGGAGACGAGCACCGGGCGGTCGGGCACCTTGGCCTTGAGCAGGGCTTGCTCGTCGGCGCCGCTGGCCAGCGGCAGGGGAACCTGGCCGCCTTCGGCGGCGCTGCGCTGCATGGCGAGCATGATTTCGGCACCCAGGCAGGCGTGGTCGAAGTTGCATTGGTGGACCTTCTTGCTGTCGTCCAGCCAGTCGGCCATTTCCTGAATGTAAGGGGGCATGTCGAGGTCGTAGTTCATGGCGCCCTCGCCGCTTTGGTAGCCGCCTGACTTCGTAACGGCGCGCCAACCACCGTTGGTGAGGACTTCGGCGAAGCCTTCGGTGCCCTGTGCCCCGATGCGGTTCTTGCCCCACCACTTCGCGACCTCGGGCTGGTCAGGTGCTCCGGCGCCACATTCGTAAATGCCACGGACGCCGTTGGCGAACTGCACGAAGCCGGCGATGTAATCCGGCGAGGGATGATTATCGCTTAACTTGGCGCGTCCCGCAGCCTGGGCCATCGCCCAAGTTGCCGGGGTGTAGTTATTGAACCAGCAGGTGTAATCAATGAGGTGGGAGAGCATGTGCGTCATCCAGCCGGTGGCACTGGCATAGATGGTATGGACACGACCCAAGGCGCCGCTGGCGACGATCTCCTTCACCTTTTGGTAGTGCTTGCCGTAACGGTGCTGATGGCTGACGACGGCTTTCGCGCCGGCTCGCTTCAGCAGGTCGCGGATGGCGAACAACTCGGCGCTGGTCAGGGCAGCCGGTTTCTCGAAGGCGATCAGCTTGGCGCCGCCGCCGATGGCGGCCTTGATCATTGGCGTGCGCAGGTTGGGGAGCGTGCAGAAGCAGAAAACATCTGGTTTGACCGCCTTGGCCAGCGCGGCGGCATCGGAGCCCTTTTGCGGGTTGCCGAGCTTGGCGGCGGCGGCATCCAGGCGCTGCGGGTCAATGTCACAGATGCCGACGACCTGGAATTTCGGGTTGGCGTTGAAGGCGGTAGCGTGGTGCATGCCGCGCTTGCCCATGCCGACGACGAGGACGGAGTATGGGGTCATAAGGGAATGATGGAGTGGTGGAGTGGTGGGTCGAAGTAGCGCGGGGAGCAGATCATGGAGTGTAGAGAACGATTCTCCAGCACCCCAAGACCCCACTCCCCCATTACTCCGTTGTGCTAATCACTTGCAGCAGGAGCAGGTGCCGCCGGCCCGCGCCGGCCCCGGGCCGGCCGGGGCCTGGGACGCAAACTGCTTGTCCCATTCCTTGACCTTGGCGACGACGTAGTCCA
>Ga0074044_10002137_pt1 | contig 17407 bp, 22 predicted proteins | sample BogForMeECP23OM1_FD_94443 | JGI IMG/M metagenome (GOLD analysis project Ga0074044, IMG submission 94443) | Bog forest soil microbial communities from Calvert Island, British Columbia, Canada - Bog Forest MetaG ECP23OM1 | ecosystem: Environmental > Terrestrial > Soil > Wetlands ...
AAAAGAGACCACCCCATCCTGCCCCTACACTCCTTCCCTACACGGCGGTCCTCCTCCCGCCCGCGCCGCACCCATCCTCGCTGTGGAGCTTATACGGCTACTACCCGAGCCTCTACGTCTGGATCGCCACGGGCGTGGCAGCGGGCACCTACAACGTCAACCTGAACTCCGTGTACAAGACCGGGGTCGCGCCGAACTGGCAGTACGGACGCCCGATCTTCGAGGGCGGCGTGAACTTCCAGGTCATCCGCATCTCCGGCTCGACTGGCCTGGACGTCGGCGCGACGCCGAAGTCCATCGGAACGAGCGCGGCCGCCTCGGCGACAGCCCCGGCGTCCCTCGTCCTTTCCGCCGCTGACGGCGACATGCTCCTCTCCATCGGTCTGATGAAGAGCGGCAACGCCGTCCAGGCCGGATCGGTCGGCGGCACCGCGACCTCGCTCGTCCTCAGCAAGGTCACGCCGCTCAACTACGGCCCGGCCCAGTTCGCGCAGCAGAACTTCGGCGGCGCAGTCTACACCGGGACGATCACGGGGGGCGCTAACAACGCGTTCGCCGGGTACACGTTCACGGTAGCCGGGTTCACAGCGGGCGTCACGGGAGCAACCCCGAACGGCTACAACAACGGCACGTTCACCTGCACGGCGTCCTCGGCTACCACGCTGACGCTGAGCAACGGGAACGCGGTCGCCGAGACTAACGTGGGCAGCGCGGCCTACACGGCCCTGATGTCCCGCATCTCCAGCGGCAAGTTGGTCGGCTCCGAGGCGCACTACATCATCGAGTACGCCCTCACGGCGGCACCCGGCACCTTCAACCCGAGCTTCCAGAACCCGCTGGGGTACGAGATGGTCATCGCGTCCCTCGGGCTCGCGTCAAGCTAAACAGCACACCTAAGCCTGATAACTTACGGTGCGAGGGGAGGCTACCAGCCTCCCCTTTCTTTTTGTTCCTGGATTTTCCTGAAAAGGCGGTATTTAAGAGCGTGTGGACTACACTCGCCTGCGGGCTGACACTTGTCCTATTATGCACCCTACCGAAAATTTTGGCGGTTTTCAAGAGGAAAAGACGAGTGAGCGAGAACACACCGTACTTCGACAGCATAACCTCGGCCAGGTCCATCCTTCTGACCGAGGAGGAGCAGCTTGAGGGCTGCACCACGATCTCCCTGGAGACGCAGCAGGACCTCTCCGAGGAGGACATCCTCACCTACGTCCTGGAGAACTTCTCGGAGTTCCTGAAGATGCTCCGCTTCCTGAAGAAGGAGGACCAGGAGCTCCTGCTTTCGTACTACCTGCTCAGCAAGACCCAGAACACCCTCGCCATCATCCACAAGTCCACCCAGACCGTCTGCTCGTTCCGCATCCGCATGGCCGTGAAGACCCTCGCCTGCTTCATCATGATGGGGGAGCCGACCGTCGACAGGATGCACGACATCCTCACGCGGGCGGGCCTGGAGAAGAGCCTGGACAAGATCGACCTCAGCGAGATCATCGACCTCTACGCCAAGACGAGGTCGTTCCAGAGGATCGCAGAGGTCCACCACCTCCACCGCCCGGACATTCGCCGCGCCATGAGCCGTGCCTCCAAGCAGCTCATGGAGTCGAAGGACGCCCAGGAGCACGCGCTCGGGGCGTACATCCACTCGCTGATCGACAAGGCGAACCCGTCCGGGGTGGGGTACAGCAAGAGGAAGGTCTCGAAGCTCGGCCACATCTACCGCACGGACCCCGCGCTGCTCGGCGAGTTCCGCATCAAGGTGGAGGACCCGGACTTCGACCACATGTTCGTCTCAAGAGCGAACAGGTGACCTGCTTCGACCTGACAGGTGGACGCCCAATGTGCCAGGCGGGCGTGCTCGGCTGGTCCGGACTGCCCTGCCAGGAGCCCGGCGTGGACACCGTGATCACGTCGAACCCGGGCAGCAAGGAAATCTGGCTCTGCGCGGACTGCTACGACAACTGGATAGAGGACTTCGGCGGCCGCACGCCCGAGGACTACGCGAAGAGGCAAGGGCGCTACTTCGAGAGCGACTACTTCCTGAACAGCGACGGCAACCGCTGAAAAGAAAAGCCCCGCCGAGGCGGGGCTTCTCAGTCTGCGCGGCGCGTCAGCGGCGGCACTGGACCGAATACGAGTTGTACGTCGGCCGGGAATTGGTAGTCGTGTCCGTCGGCGTCTCAAAGTTGGTGCAGTAGAAATACTTGTACCCGCGAGCGGTCGGCGGGAAGCTGACCTCGTCCGACTGCCCACCGTTGAGAGACATGCCGTAGCCCTCTCCCGGCTGCACGTCGTCGGTCGTGACTATCCACACGTTGACGTTCTGGCCGCAGTTGTTGGTGACGGTCGCCTGGTAGCCGTTCTGCACGTTGACGCTGACACAGTTGGACTGCGCGGACGCCGTCATCGAGAACAGGACGGCGCAGGTAAGGGCGAGAAGGAAGTTTCGCATAGAAGGATTCTGGCAGGGAGGGTGCCGCGCTGTCAAGTGTTGCGTTTCGCTGTAGCGCGTGTTGCGGAACGCATCGGGAGAAACGCAACACCCCTCCGCAAGCTATTGCAACAACACGCCCGCCAGGTGGCACTCCGATTGCATAGTAAGCAGCGGAGGCCATTATGACAGTCGTCCTGGTTCTGGTCACGTTCGCTGGGTTCCTGCTGGTAGACCATCTCAAGAGCGGTTACGACGCGAGGCACCACAGGCACTAGGCGGGGCGGCAGCACATGGACGCGCACTCGTCCGCGCTCCAGGCGTTGAGCCACCTGTCGTAGCCCTTGTGGTCCACGAGCGTGCCGGGGATGCCGCCTATCTGGATGAAGAAAAATTCGCGGTGCTCGCGGCGGGCTTCGTTGAGCCTCTCGCTGTGCCAGAGGATGAAGCCGCACATGCGGCCGCCCTTCCACTGCTCGTCGTCGTGGGCCATCATGGCCTCGGGCGTGCGCCCGTGAGCCTTGCAGTAGGCCAGGTAGCGCGGGTTCCACTTCATATCAGCTCCAGCCTGTCGTAGGGGATGTACTGCTGGTCCCCGTTGCGGGCCTGCTCGGCCTGTGTGTGCTCGAACCTGACCAGGACGAACTCCGGGTCCTCGTCCTCTATCAGGCCCGTGCCGTTCTCCGTGCCGTCCTCGACCACGCCCTCGTCACCCGTGCAGTAGTAGAAGCCGGGGCCGAAGTCGTCGCCGAGCCTCACGCGGACGCGCTCCCCGACCGTGAACCTCATGCGGCTGTCGGTCACAGCGCCGCCGCCCTCAGGACGTACAGGTAGAAGGTCGAGCCGATCGCGAGGTAGGTCCACATGCGCCATGCGCGTTTCAGGCGCGGGATGCTGTCCATGTCCTTCGTGCTTCCCCATGCTGCGCTCATAGTTCCTCCTGGATTTTACTCTACTGGTTCCCCCGTCCGCAGCCGCGCCGCCACAACCTCGGCCAGCGTCCACGGTATCGGACTCCACAGCTTCCCGCGCACGTCCTTGAACGTCACGTTCGGGAACTGGACCTCGAAAATCATCGCCTCGCGCATCGAAACCAGCGTGTAGCCACGGTCGATGCCGCGCCTGTCCACGAACCCGTCGCGGTGCGCGATGAGCAGGCCGCTGTTCATGATCTTGCGCTTCGCCTCGCGCTTGCACGCGGTCAGTGTGGACATTAAAACCTCCGGAAGGCGCGGTTGATTACCTTCTGCTCCTGCCCGTACCGTGCGGTCACGTAGTTCGCGCCGCCGCCGCTCTCGCGGCTCTCCTCGTTGTACTCGTCGTTGCCTACGAGCTCCCCGCCGCTGCCGCGAGTCCAGTTGACCTCGGACAGGCGCTTGAAGAAGTGCCTCGCGACGGAGTGCTCATGTGCGCGTTCGACGGAGTGGTTGTTCTCGGAAACGCTCCAGAGGAGGACGCGGCCCTTGAAGAAGATGCTCGCCTCATGGCCGACGTTCATGCCCTTCGTGCTGAGGTTCAGGTGCTTGAACTGGTTTTTCTTCGGGGCCTTCGGCTTGCGGTTCTTCCCCGCGACATGCTTCTGGTCGTAGGGGAACAGCGCGTCGTGCAGTTCGTCGTAGCCCTCGGCGTCGATCGCGTCAACGCGGCCGTAGGAGCCGCTGCCGCTCTCCATGAACTTGCGGAACGCCTCTTCGTAGTCGTAGTTGCGCTTGCCCTTGCCCTGCGCCTTGAGGTAGGTGTAGACGCCCTGAGCCTTGCCGAACAGGATGGTCATGCGGTTGTTGTAGAAGTTCACCATGTCGTGGCGGAAGGCCACGGCCGCCGTGCTCGGCAGCTTTATCTCACCGCGTTCCCAGTTGGAGCAGCTCATCAGGTGTTCCCTCCTCCCACAGTATACGCGTGGGAGCCCCGTTTCGTCCGGGCTGGAAGTCGCTGATTCTAGGCGTGTTGCCCCTTGGAAAAAGCCCGCTTTAGCGCCTTTTCGCGCAGTTCGGGGAGGGAATGGGACCGCGCGACGATCCTGTAGTAGAAGTCGGAGGCGAAGATCGCGGACGTGAACGGCACCGCGCCCTCGCGGAAGATCATCAGGCCCAGGTTCTCGCCGATGGAGCGGCGGAACAGGCGCACGAGCACGAACTGTCGCGGCTTCTCGGGGTGCAAGGCTACTCCAGGACCACAACGAGCGGCTGCGGGTGGCCGTCCCGCATCGCCTGGATACGGTCACGCAGGGCGTTGGCGTCCTCGGGCACGTAGGCGCGTTCCCACTCGTCCACTATCTCCCCCGTGCGCATCTCGACCACGCGGCCGCCCGCCTTGGAGCGCCGCAGGTGCTCGGCCAGCGAGTCCGCCATCGCGCGGGTCACGGGCAGGCGTCCGCTGAACGACTCGAACCCGTCCGTGGTCGTGGACTGCACGTCCACGCGGTAGCCGCCCCTCAGCTTTTCTTCTTGTCTTTTCCGCATCTGATCCCCCTCGCCCTGCGCTTGTACGGGTCCTCCAGGGCCTCGGCGCGGAGCGTGGCCCCCTCGTCAAAGAAGTGCTCGTAGCCGCGTTCCTTCGCCCGGCCCGCCTTCGTGTGCACGTCCAGCGCCCAGTCGGGTACTTGCTTCTTCTCTCGCTCCCCCTCAAAGAACGTGATAGTCGCGTGGTCCACGATCCTGGACTTCGGCGCTCTCACCAGCGCGAGGACGGCGTGGACGAACCAGAGCTTCGCCTCCCCCGACTTCTTCTCCTCGGACCACATGCCGTGGAGAGCCTTGACGACCAGCACGGCGCTGTTTTGCGCGGGGCCGACATCCTCCGACGCGATGACGAGCAGGCGGCCCCAGGCGTGCGGCGCGTAGTCGCTCATGTAGAGCTCGGTCGCCCAGAACAGGGCGTCCTCCTCCAGCCCGCGCCTGATGGACTTCTGGAGCGCGGACACGACCTCGTAATAGTCGTAGCCGCCGACGGTTGGCCACGGAAACGGTCGGTCCCTCATGCTTTCGTCATCTCCTCGAAGAGGTAGGCGGTCTCGTCGTGGAAGCCGCGCACCTTTGGGCCGCCCTTTGAGGCGTGCGTGTCGCGCATCGACCTCAGGCTGTAGTTGCGGTGGACCTTCAGCCACCTCCTGTTTTTCTCCCACTCGGCGTTGTCCGGGAAATCGTTCTTGGTGCGGTACATGATCTTCGTCATGGCGGGGCAGAACACCGCGAGCTTGCCGCCCAGGCGGTCCTCCTCGACCAGGCGGAACACGTCCTCGCAGCAGGACCAGTGCTGCCCAGGAGGGGCGTACAGGCCGCGTGCCGCCGTCCTGTTGGTGATGAATTGCAGGGAGCAGACACCCGGCAGCTTCTCGGTAGGCTGGCGCTCCTTGCGGTCCAGGCCGCCGACCCCCTTCCCGCAGCGTGCGCAGAAGTTCAGGCCGCGCCTCTTCGACTCGCCGCAGTCGTGGCATCCTCGCTTGAGCCGCCGCCCGCAGTCGCCGCAGTGTATCTGCCCGCGAAGCTTGTTCTCCGCGCAGCGCAGGCAAGGCCTGTCGAGGACCTTGCACAGTTCCATCGAGTCGTCGATCTGGGCGAATATGGACGGGTTGTTGTGCGCGTTGTAGGAGATCGTCCCCGCGTCCGGGTACAGCGCGGCGGCGAGGGGCACCTGGTTGAAGGCGGCGGCGAAGATTGTCGGCTCTTCCCCGGTGATCCCCTTCGCGTCCGAGTGGGCGCGTGAGAGGATGTCCGTGGCCCCGATGCGGAACATGTGGAGCGCGTCGGCGTCCGAGACGCCGAGGACCCAGCCCTGCTTGAGGTATTCCCGCTCTATCCAGGACCTAATGTCCGACAGCGCGGGCGTGCAGACTCCCTTCGGCCTGGCGATGACCTCGTAGCCGTGCAGGTCGGGCTTCTCCGAGTCCAGCATCTCCTTGTCGCGGGCGGAGACGCTTATGAGGCGCTCGGGCCCGCCGTCCACCGCGGCCCTGGGCTGGTCCTCCGTGATGTATTCACGGTGGTAGCCTCCGCAGCCCTGGAGCTTGTAGGTCGTCTGCTTGAGGTACTCCAGCTTGTACTCCAGCTCGAGGTCCGTCGCCGTCGCCTTGGTGCCGAACATGATGACGGAGCGCAGTTTCTCCATGCCGCCGTGCCGCGTGAAGACGCGGCGACGTTTCGTGGGCCAGTCGCCCCCCTGGAGGTTCTCCTCCAGGAACTCCTTGCGCGAGCCTCGCCTAACCATGCGTTTAGTGTACTTCGGGCAGAGCGTCTTCGTCCGGGCCAAGGAACCCTCCTGGTTTCTGAGGCTTGTGGTATCATAGTAACATGATCTACGGCTCAGTGTGCAGCGGGATCGAGGCGGCCACGGTCGCCTGGGAACCCCTCGGGTGGAAGCCCGCGTGGTACTCGCAGTTCGACCCCGACCACAACTACAAGGGCGGACCCGACTTCCCCTCGGCGGTCCTGGCCCACCACTATCCTGACGTCCCCAACCTCGGGGACATGACGAGGCTCCATGAGCATGACACCTTCAAGCAGCGCAGCATCGACCTCCTTGTCGGGGGAACCCCCTGCCAGTCCTTCTCCGTCGCAGGCCTCCGCAAGGGCCTGGATGACCCTCGTGGCAACCTGGCCCTCGAATTTCTCAGACTTGTGGACATCAAGCGGCCCCGCTGGACGCTCTGGGAAAACGTCCCCGGTGTCATTACTTCAGCAGGAGGACGGGACTTTGGCTCCCTCCTCGGGGCGCTTCGGGAACTCGGGTACGGGTTCGCCTACCGAGTGCTGGACGCTCAGCACTTCGGAGTGCCCCAGCAGCGCCGCCGCGTCTTCGTTGTCGGACATCGCGGAGACTGGCGAGGGGCGGCTGGCGTTCTCTTTGAGCGAGAAAGTATTGGCGCAGGTGCGGCGCAGGATTCCGGAGCGGTTCAAGTCACCAAGGATCATGGCGTTACTTGGTGGAACGGAAGGACAGTGAGCGAGACGCTCCAGGCCTCGGGGATGGGGCAGGCGATGCCCGAGAAGCAACGCCTCCAGGCCGTGATCGACACCGAGCAGGGCGCGGACTTCCTGCGCTGGCTCACGCCTGTCGAGTTCGAGAGGCTCCAGGGCTTCCCTGACGGCTACACGCAGATACCCTGGCGCAAGAAGCCAGCTGAGCAGTGCCCCAAGGGCCCGCGCTACACGGCCGTGGGCAACAGCATGGCCGTCCCGGTCATGCGCTGGATCGGCTCCCGCATAGCCGAGATGGACGCCGTCCTCGCCGAAACTCAGTAACTAAGTAGGTGCCAGCCTACTACAACGAGAACAACCCGTTCGCCTGCGAGTGGCTGAGAGGCCTCATCAAGGAAGGACGCCTGCCCGATGGAACCGTTGACCCAAGAAGCATCTCCGACATACGACCCGCCGACCTCGACGGGTTTGACCAGTGCCACTTCTTCGCCGGGATCGGGGGATGGCCCCTCGCCCTCAGGCTCGCAGGATGGCCAGACTCACGCCCAGTGTGGACTGGGAGTTGCCCCTGCCAGCCCTTCTCCGTCGCCGGAGAGCAGGGCGGAGCGTCCGACGAGCGCCATCTCTGGCCAGTTTGGGAAAGGCTCATCCGCGAGCGCAGGCCTCCAGTCATCTTTGGCGAGCAGGTTGAGGCTGCGATCCGCTACGGCTGGCTCGACCTTGTGGCGTCTGACCTGGAAAGACAAGGCTACGCCGTCGGGTCGGCCGTACTCACAGCAGCAGGCGCAGGAGCTCCCCACAGGCGAGACAGGCTGTATTGGGTGGGGGACGCCGACGGCGGGCGACAAGGGCAGCTACTCGGGCCCGATCAAGTCGAGGCTGGGGAGCGAGGCGCGTCAACTTTTTGGGACGGAGCCGAGTGGACAGGGTGCAGGGACGGGAAACGAAGGCCAACTGAACCCGGAGTTCGTCCGCTGGCTCATGGGGTTCCCGGCAGGCTGGGGCTCCTCCGCGCCTACGGGAACGCGATCGTCCCGCAGGCAGCGGCCGAGTTCGTGAGGGCGTTCCTTACCTGCCAGCCCGGGCGTTGCGAATCTCCGATCGCGTCCGCGTGACGGCCCCGGTCGCGATCGCGACCTGCGTGGCCTTGCTGACGTGGCCCCAGCCCTTCAGGCCCTCGAGCTTGAGGCGGATGGCGGTGGGCTTGCGGCCCATGAGCGCGGCGGCGATCACGATGCGCGGGTCGTTCGGCGGCAGGGTGCCGACCTTGTCGTACTTCGTGTAGCGGTAGAGCCTCTGGAGCTGCTGCTCCTCGGCGGGCGTGTACTTCGTCATGTTCTTTGCCATGAGGAAAGTATAGCAGTATTAGGGGAGATATGGTATACGGGTCCGTTTGCAGCGGCATCGAGGCAGCGTCCATGGCGTGGCACCCGCTCGGGTTCCAGCCCGCGTGGTTCTCGGAGATCGAGTCCTTCCCGAACGCCGTGCTCAAGCACCGCTATCCCGCAGTCCCCAACTACGGGGACATGACCAAATTCAAGGAGTGGCCTGATGGAAACATCGATCTTCTCGTCGGAGGAACCCCGTGCCAGTCATTCTCAGTCGCCGGACTCAGGGGCGGACTGGATGACCCGCGTGGTAACCTCATGCTCACCTATCTATCCATCGCTGATCGATACCGCCCCCGCTGGCTCCTCTGGGAAAACGTCCCCGGAGTCCTGCACAGTGCGGGAGGACGGGACTTTGGCTCCCTCCTCGGGGGGCTGGCGCAGCTCGGGTACGGGTTCGCCTACAGAGTTCTTAACGCTCAACACTTCGGAGTGCCCCAGCGACGCCGTAGAGTCTACGTTGTCGGGCATTCTGGAGGGAACTGGCAGCGTCCCTCAGCGGTTCTATTTGAGCAAGGTAGCTGCCAGGGGTGTCCTGAAACGGGCGGCCCAGTACGGCAAGCTGCTGGACCCGCCGGAGTTCAGGGCGGCGCTGGAGTCGGTGGCGGGGGAGACCTACGAGCAGGTGAGGGAGACCATTCCGCCGAAGCCGCAGCCCCAGCCAGAAGCCTCAGGCCAGGATGGGACAACACCCTCGCCTACGCCTGGCAGATCGGATTCGGAATAGACCGCGCCGACACGGAGATTTGCAGCACGATGATCAAGAACCAGGTCCCCGCCGTCATGACGGGCGGCCAGCTCAGGCGCATCACGCCCGTGGAGGGCGAGCGGCTGATGGGCTTCCCCGACGACTACACCCGCGCACCGTGGAAGGGCAAGGGCGCGGAGCAGTGCCCCGACGCGCCGAGGTTCGCCGCGCTCGGGAACAGCATGGCCGTGCCTGTGATGAGGTGGATCGGCGGCAGGATAGCCGCCGTGGACGCTATTACCGTTTAGCCGATGGACGCGGCGGTTGCGTTCTCTTTTTCAATTTTCTCGCCGCGCATCCCCTGCTCAAAGGCGGAACGAAACGCAGCCGGGACACGGCTCAGGATGCGAGCCACGTCTTGGGTCTTGTCCAGCTTGAAATTCAAGTCGCCGCCGAGGAAGTCGAGCACGAACTGCTTCGCCTGGATGCCGCGAATGGGCGTCCCGAGGCCGCGATACGGCGTGAGGACGCTGGTAGCCGCCGCCAAGCTACCCGACACATAATCCCCGAAGTCCTCGGTGGTCACTGAGTAAGAGCGACCCTGTGCCAGATTCCTGCCGTGGGTAACGGTCACGTCCGACCCGTCAGTCAATACATCCATACCAACAGCCGCGAGCTCCTCCAGCGCACTATCCGTCTGCTCGCCCTCTGGTGCCGAGGCGTTGTAGTTGGAGTCATGGGTGAGGAGCCATCCCGCCACGTAGTAGGCGAAGGGCGACTGGCGGACGGCGTTAACTTGGGCGTGGTACTTTTCGATACGGGTGGGCTTCGGCGGAGGCAACGGCTTAATCGTGTCGACGTCGGCGTTCATTTCCATGCCGCTGAATTTCCCCTGGCCGAGGTCGTACTCCACTTTGACAAAGAACTTCGTCGTCGGCATCAGGTCGACGACTGTGCCCTTGCCGCGAGCGGAGACCTTGACCCTCATGCCGAGGGTGATGTCGGTTTTGTTCACGAGGCTCCCTCCACCCCCAATTATACAGGCGGGGAGGGGATTTTGTCCACTTTTATGCCGTTTGTTTTCAACAGAAAGGGTAACTATTCGATCGTAGCCCTGAGCCCCTGCTGGCAGAGCCGCATGGCGACTTCGCGGTACTGGTACCGTACTTTTCTCAGGCTGTAACGCTGCCCGACTGGCTCGATCTTTCCTTGGGCGTCGCGGTTCTGCCTTCCCCTTCCGACCGAGCCGCCCTCCATGACCTCCACGGGGCTGGGCATCCCGTCGGTGTACTCGGTCTCGACGACCCACTCGCGGTGGAAGCCGCTCTTCTTCCCTGTCGCGCTGACGCCTTGTCCGCCTGGGAGGATGCACTCGTCTGGGAGCACCTGTCCCCCAGTCCAGTCGGCGTACTCCTTGATGGCCTCGTCGCGCTGTCCAGGCATCCCGTTTTCCTTGACGTAGAGCTTGTATCCGCGCTGGCTGCAATAGGCGGCGAACGTGGCCCAGTCTGAGGGGGTGATCTGCGCTGCTAGGGGCTGCCCTGGGGTGACCTGCGGGCGGGGCTTCACTGGCTCTTTGGGCTCGCGGTACTCCTTGAGCTCGTTGGTGTGGACGCTGAAGGCGTCGAACTCGTCCTTCCCCTCGTGGAAGACCTTGCTCCACTTCGGGTCCTGGTCGAGGACCGAGACGGTCTGTCCCTTGTAGACGGCTTTGGGCAGTGCGGAGGCCTCTCCCTCCGCTAGTATACGGAAGGATCGGCTGAAAAGACTGGAAGCGTTAAAGCCTCCCGCGAGCAGCGGCGCTGCGGGCGGGGGTCGCCTTGGACGAAGACTTGTTGCCTGGTGTCTGGCCCATGCCCTCCGCTTGCGGGATGTTCTTCACGAACTCCGCAGCTGGGACCGCCGACGGGGTGCCGCCGGGGACGATCTGCGTCCTCGGGCGCTGGCGAGAGGACTTGTTCTGCTCGCTGGAGCCGGGGGACTGCGGAATCTCTACCCTCTTGGGGGTGGACGGCTTGGCGTCCTTGTCGCGGTCGGTGACGAAGCCCTCGCTGCCGCCGCCTGCGGCCACGCGTGGCACGTCTACTTGCTCAAGCTTGCGCGGCTGGCCCGCCTCGTCGCGGTCGGTGACGAAGCCCTCGCTCCCGGCTTCCTTCTCCTCCGCGTCCTCGTACGGCGGCTCAGGCACGTCGCCCGCTGGCACGCCCTCCTCGTCCGCCTCGTCGAGCTCCTGCTTGCCCTCCTCCGCGAACGCCTCCTCGACCGGGGTAGCCCCGAGGTCGATGCCGAGGTGGTCGGCCAGGTTCTCAAGTGCTCCCGCCTGCTCGTCCAGGCTGTGGTACGCCTCGGACAGTGCGCCCGCGAGCTGGTCGGGGTGCTCCTCCGCGATCTGCCTGAACGCCTTGGCGTAGTTGCGGGCAGCGGCCACGCGCACCTTCAGCGCGGCTTCCTTCGGCGGCTGGATGAGGTCTAGGTTCTCCCTGAGGTTGTCGAACGCCTCCGCCTGCGCGGCGCAAGCGTCGGCGAGCTGCGCGAGGTCCTTCTCGACGCTGCCGGGGTCGCCGTCGGCGACCTGCCGCATCTTGGCGAACTTCGCCTTCTCTGCGGCTGCCCTCTCGGCCTTGCGGGCCATGATCTTCTTGCGGATTTCCTGCGGTTTCGCCATATTTCCACCCTCCTAAAGGGGATTGATAGTTAAATGTCCTGCGCGATGTCCAGGGCGCAGTCGTTGCAGAAGTGGCCCGTCAGGATGTCCGTCCCGTCCGCGTTCCCGAGGTCCGGGAACTCGTGGAACTGCACGTCCGGCTTGGCCTGCCCGCAGTTCTCGCATGTCGCCTGACCCATCCTGGACTGCTCCTCCGCCAAAAGGTCGTCCGCCCCGGCGGTGTCGTAGAACGAGCCGCTCATGTGGTATTTCGCGCCAGGCAGCTCCGGCTCGATCGTCTTGCGCTCCCTCGGTCCGCCCTCCTCGCCGCCGCCCGGCATGATGGCCACGGATGTTGGGGACTGCTGCATCGACTGTAGCCCTGGCTGGATCGCCATGTTCTGCTGCACGTTCGGGCTGACCGTCTGGCCGGGAGCCACCGCCGCACCCTGCTTGTCCAGGAGCTCCATGGCCCTGCCCATGGTCTCGTCGTCGACCTCCGCCGACTCCTTCTCCCACATGTCCTCGGGGTCGCCGTAGCGGAGGCCAGTGGCCGGGAGCCCCGTGCCGGGGTTGCCGCCCTCCAGCATGTCCTTGCGTAGCTTCTGCTGCCCGAGCTCACGCTCAAGCATCTCGTCCCTGGCCGCTGGCTCGCCGAGGAACCCCTTGGCCTCGTCCAGGTCGTTGGTCGTGTTGGTGACCTGCGGACGCCCGCCCTTGACGCCGGGCTGGCTCTGCCACACGCCGTAGCGCGGAATCTCGCCCGCTGGCTGGCCGCCGCTCGTCATCTGCTGCGGTGCCCCGAAGTCCGTGACGAAGCCCTGGTTGTTCTGGAAAACCACGTTCAGCCCCGCCATCTTGGACGACGCGACCATGGCGTCCTCGCCCACGGTGCCCGCAGGCACGTCCACGATGCGCGGCTGGATGCTCGGGGTGCGCGGCGCGGTCGCGGGCGCGTTCGGGCTGTGCGGCCCGGGCGACTGGTCGATCGCGTCCGGCACGGCCATCGGCTCTTTCTGGCCCATGGTGCCCGGTATCGTCGCGTTCTGGTTCTGCATCGTGACCGTGGTGCTGCCGCTGCCCTGCGCCGTCTTCCTGATCTCCTCGACGTGCCTGAAGTTGGGGCTGATCTTCCACCTCGGGACGCCGCTCTCGTCCGTCGCGACGATGCCGCTCTCCATGTTGGAGCAGTCCGCGCCGTACTCGTCGAACATCTGGTCGGTGATGAGCTGCGCCACGCGGACCATGTCCTCGGGCGTGCCGTCGTACTGGCCGCTCAGTACGCCGAGCTGCCTGCCGTCGTCGTTGCAGACCTGGCGCACGACCGTGTTCGGGGCGGACTTCCTCTTGGTCAGGTCCGCCGCGCCGAGCCTGGGCTGGTGCAGCTCCGTGGTGTCGGCCTGGTTGTTCTGCCTGCCCGTGTCGGGGGTGTAATCGTCCTGCGGGCGGATGCCGTCCGTGAAGTCGTGGCCGAGCATGCCCTCCTTCTCGATGCCGTCGGGGTTCAGGCCGTACTTGCAGCCGCACTCGCCGCGAGCGTAGGACCCGTACGGGCCGAAATCGCCCTCCCCGCCCGGCGCGTCGCCGAGGTCGTACTCGCATCCGTACTTGCCGTCGTGGCGGTCCATCGGGTGCTCGCACTCGGGGCACAGGTGGATCAGGGCCTTCGCCTCGCCCTTGCAGCCGGGGCAGTGGCCCATGGGGACCTGCTTCGGCCCCTGGCCGATCATGGTCTCTGGCACTTCCTCGCCGCAGTCCGGGCACACGTAGATGCCGTACGAGGACCTCTTCAGGCCGAGCCTGCCGACGGTCTCGTCGAAGTTGTCGTTGTACTTCTTGCAGTCGGGCCTGTGGTTGGGCTTGAAGCCGCCGCAGCAGGGCTGGTCGCCCGCGCTCTTCACGGACGCCTTGAAGCCCACGTCCTTCTGGAACTTCGCGTCGAAGTCCTTGGCCGCGTCCTCGCCCAGCGGCGCGATCGTCTCGTCGACCTCGCCCTGCGGGGTGTAGTCCGGCCCCTCGAACGCCTCTGGGTAGAAGTCGACCCACTCCTGGATGACCTCGTCCTTGCCGCGCCCGTGGACCTGGTGCTCCCGGACCATCTCGCGCAGGTACTCGTAGCCCGCCTGCGTCAGCGGGTTCTCAAGGAACCTGGTGCACCTCGCGCAGTGCTGCGGCGCGTCCGCCTCCTGCTCGTGGTACGGCCCCTTAGGGTAGCTGTCCGAGTCGTACTGCGTCTCGTCGAGGTTCGTGGGGACGTTGCCGGAGATCGAGAGCTGCTTCTTGATGGCGTTGGCGCAGTCCTCGCAGTAGGTGTCCGCCTGGTAGATGTACTCGGCGGGGCCGGGGTTGTAGGCGGCCTTGAGGACGGCGAACTTCTGCTGGGACGACGCGACGCGGCCCTCGCTCTGCTGCGCGAGGTAGGCTGGCTCCGCGTGGCGCTGGCGCGGGTGCAGCCTGCCGTCGTTCGTGAAGTGGAACGCGTGCTCCCTGATCCACTGGTCGTCGGAGATGAGCGGGACGGTCGGGTGCTGGTGCCCCTCGGAGGACTTCTCGTTGACGTAGGGCTGCTGCGCCAGGTCGCACTTGTCGCAGTGGTACACGTCCGTGCGGCGCTGGTTGTCGTAGGTCCAGCGGTAGATGAACGCCGCCTCGACCTGCTTCCGCATCTCGGGCGTGAGGTCCGCGCCCGCGACGAGCTTGGCCGTCTTGGCCGCGCCGGACTTGTGATCGAGCTCCTCCGCGCCGCGCTTGGCCTTGCGGACGCTGACGACGTTCTGCGCGGTCGCGACGCCCGGCGTGCCGTGCCGCCCGCCCATGTTCAGGGCGACGTGGCCCGGCGAGACGATGACTGCGCGTCCGGTAGACTCCTTCCACTCCTGGCCGCCCCTGCCCATCCCGGCCGGGACGAGGATCGTCACGCGGTCGCCCGGGCGAATCTGCGCGATGATCGCGTCGCCCTGCACGTCGCTCAGGCCGTTGGGGTTCCTCGCCTGCTGCTTCCTGTCGTGGGTCTCCTGGGTCTCCTCTTCCTTCCAGTTCTTGGGGAAGTCGTAGTAGTCCGGCCCCTCGTCGGGCGGGTTGTCGCCAGCCGTCTTGACCTTCATCGGCTGCACGCGGACCTGGTTGCCCCTGATCTGCCCGGCCTCGCGGTCGGCGATCGCCTGCGTGGCGCAGAGGGCGACGAGCTCCTCCTTGCCGTACTGGTCGCTGGTCTGCTCGAACACGGCGTACACGGTGTTCGCGGCCTGCTCGCGCTGCGCGATCTCGTCGTGCAGCTCCTTGTCCTGCCTGCCCTCCTCGGCGTACTCCTCGTACATGTCCGGCCTGCCGCCGTCCGCCGTCTTCTCCAGCATGCTGCCGCCGCAGTGCGGGCACTGGAGGTTGTTGCAGTCGGACTCCTTGCTGGTCCTGTGGCACTTCATGCAGGTGTACTCGCCCTCCTGGGCCGCGAGGTTCAGCGACGACGCCTTGGCTGGCTTCCCCTTGCCCTTGGGCGCTTCCTTCTCGATCTGCTTGATCAGCGACGGGAACACGCTGGACTCCCCGAGAGCCGCCGCGTTCTCCGTGATGTAGTCGCGCATCAGGCCGGGCAGCCGCCCCTTGTACTCCTTCAGCGCACCGAAGCTCATGCCCGTGCGCTCCTGCCAGCCCTTCTCCAGCTCCTCGCGCTTGACCTCCCAGCGCGAACGCTGCTCCTTCTCCTTCTTGGTGCGGCGCTCCTCCTCTATGCTCGGCTCCGCCGTGTCCTTGACGACCTCCCAGTTCAGGTCGAACAGGGCCAGGAAGTTCTCGGCCACGTCCGGCTTGAGGCGCGTCTTGAGCCACTTGCCGAAGCCCTCGCGGAACTTCGCGATCTCGCGCTCCTCCTCCTCGCGGAGCGTGTCCGGCTCGACGCCGTGCTCCTCCGTGTCGAGGATGTTGATCTCGCCCTCGTCGCCCTCCTCGGTGCCGGGCTGCCACATCGAGACCTCCTCGGCGTGGGTCCCCTCGTTGATCTTCTCCTGCATGTCGCCGATGCGGTACATGAAGCTGCTGACGAGCCAGTCCGTGATCTGGCGGGCCTCGTCGCCCTGGTGGAGCTCCTTGAACCCCTTGATCTTCTTGCGGAACTGGTCGAGGATGTTCCTCTTCCCCAGGACGGTGAAGAGCATCTCGTGGATCGCCTCGTCCCTGAGGGCGTCGGCGTCCGGGCCCTTGACGGGCGTGTGGAGCTTGGGGGCTATCGAGGCCTGGAACCACTTGGCCCACTGCATGGGCTTGCCGTCGCGGCCGATCGGGTACGGGATGGGCTTCTCGTCCGGGTGGGAGTTGTTCCACTGCTCGATGTACGAGTTGATGTAGAGGTCGAAGTCGCGGTTGTAGGCGAGGTGGTAGCGCATCCACGACGCGAAACGCGCCATGGAGAGGCTTACGGGGCGGAAGTCTGCGGGGGTCTGGGCGGGCTTCCCCTGGAGGTTGGCCAGCTTGAGGACTGTGCCGTCTGGGGTCCGGACCTTCGACGCTACGCGGAATACCGAGCCGTCGAGGCCGCGGACGAGGCGACCCGGTTCCAAGTGGGAGAGCTTGCTCAGGTCCGCTTTCCTCGGCTGCTGCCCTACGACAGCGCCCAAGATGTTAGCGGCGTCCTTCATGCGTCTCCCTTGTTAGTCGAGCTTGGTGTCGTTCGGGTCGAAGTCCTGGGATGCGTCTTCCTTCAGCACCGCCGTGACCGTGTCGAGATACTCCTCGTGGTCCTTGAACGCCTGGGGTGCCTCGGGAGCGCCGTTCTGGTCCTTCACGTCGGCAGCGACCTTGCTGCCGCCCATGCGGGTGTACTCGCCTGCGTACAGGGAGTTCATCGCGTCTGCGTCGATCTTTGCTATCTTCTTGGCCATGGTGGGTAGAGCTCCTCTTCGGGTTGGGGCGAAATCACCCCTACAAAAAGGGGCAGTAGTTGCGATTTCCTGGACTTGCGGTTACGTGACCGTGATTGTGACGGTCGGCGTGAGGCCGGGGATGGCCGTGTGCGTCGCGTCATACGCGGTCAAAGTCAGCATGATCCCTACGGTGAACCCGTTCTGCACCTGGTAAATGCCTGATCCTGAAGTACTTAGGAACCCGGTGTCAAACCCGGAGAGCGAGCCTGGCGGCGGCGGTGCCTGGTAGTCCACGTGGTTGTTCCCTGTGATCCGGACGTACGCCACGTTCAGCGTCGTGTAGACGAGGACGACCTCCTGGAGCGGCGCAGCGAGGGTGGGGACGGCGACGAGGGCGGCCTGGGGCGGCAGGAGGGCGTCCCCCGAGGAGTTGTAGGTCGCCAGGAGGGAGAAGCCGATCAGGGGGACGAGGGTGGGCATTTTA
>Ga0074044_10002138_pt1 | contig 17401 bp, 15 predicted proteins | sample BogForMeECP23OM1_FD_94443 | JGI IMG/M metagenome (GOLD analysis project Ga0074044, IMG submission 94443) | Bog forest soil microbial communities from Calvert Island, British Columbia, Canada - Bog Forest MetaG ECP23OM1 | ecosystem: Environmental > Terrestrial > Soil > Wetlands ...
CAATCGTTGCACGGCATCCAGCTTGAACTCCCTGGTGAACTTCCTTCGAGATCCCATCCAGTTTCCCCTTTCGCTGCATTTTAGGGCTTAACTGGTTGTCTCAAAATTGGGGTCCACTCCACTGACAGAGGCAATGCGATTAGGTGCTGTCCGAAGTGCTTTCTCCTTGCTATGACTTCGGTAATTAGCCGCAGCCTCAATTTCGTGATGGAATTTCGGATAAGGAATCTTGCACTCTCAGAGAGAAGAAGACGTATGAAACAACTGATTGGCCTACTCTTGCTGACGTTCGCCGTTCAACCAATGCTGGCGAAGGACGATTATCCCTTGATTATCGAAGTGCTGAGCACGCAGAACGTTGAAAACACTTTCACCTTTGCCAAGGCCGGCGGCAATGCGGCTACTGGTTGGTCAGACAAAGCAGCAGAGCACGTAATGGCTCAAGGTAGCGATGGTAACACTTACGAGCTTGCGCCCGAAAACCCGAAAGACATGTTACTGCCCGGCACATTCCAGGCGAAGATAGAAAAGCGCGAGATGAAAGTCTGTGAGCCGAAAGACAAAGGCAAATGCCGGGATGTGAGGTTCAAAATCGTAGCGGCCCAGCAGACGCCTGCAAAGCAGACAGACTGCACCAACGAAGTAGTTTGTACCCTGCTTCAAATCAACCTTCGTACAAGGGCGGCTGCTGTAGCGAAGTGAAGGCAGCAAGAGCAATCATGCAAGAGCCTGCCTAATCCTTCAGCGGCACCATGGTTTGATCGCCGCGGCAGAAAGTCGCAACTCTCAGCAATCCACCTTGCGCTTGGGGCATGAACACCACCGGTCCGTAGCAATACACAGCGTGTCCGGTGGCGGCGAAGTACCATTGCCCTCCCTTTCGTTTTGCCGGTTGCTGGCTGGCAATGGGTGAGAACTGAGCTGGTGGTGCCAGCCTGGGAACGGGAAGAGACAAGACTAGGGCTAGGGCCAAGGTCTTCATGATAGGGTCTCGCTTGCCTCACGGCCCTCCACATAGGGCCGCATTTCACAGAACCGTTCTCTTACTCTTCAAAATCCGAATCTTAGAGTCTCGAATCGCTTGCGCAGATCCGTGCTACTCAAGCCAGTGCCCCCGCTAGATCACTCGCGTGGAGCGCCGCACATCCTCTAAATCCGCTGCCGGCTTCTCCGGAACTTCCTTCATGGAGTGAGCCGATTTACCGGGGCGCTTTGTCTCCTTGCCTGATCCTTTTGCCCCTGCCGCCGCATTGGCATCCGCGTCCTTGTGGTCCGCCGGCACCGATGCCTTGTCATGGAGCCGCTTGCTGTCGTCACGGGCAAGCTTGCCCTTCAACGCGGCCAGCTGGGTGCTGTCCTTCAACATCTCGCGAATCAAACTGCGCTGCGATTCGATGGTCTGGCCCTGCTCGAAAACCAGTAGGGTCAGAATGCCGTAGGAGACGATAAACAGAATCACCAGCAGCGGCAGCATGGCTGCCGGCCGCTTGGTCGTTTTAGGATCAGGAGCCATGCATTCACTGCTGTAAATGACGGTCAAAGTTGCCCCCAGGATAGCCCCGTACGCTCCGGGCTTCCTGAAGGAACAGTGCACCCGTGAAACCATATGGAAGCCGGGATCTAACTGTTTGTCGCGAATGGAGTTACCGGTCGGAGGCTGGATCGGATTGAGCCCACGGGTGCAAGCCTCTGCACTTTATGGTAACGAACCCGCCATTGCCCGGGTAGGTTGCCCGGGAACAGACGCCCGGAAACCCGCGCCGGTCAAGCCTTTTGGAAGTGGACCGTGATTCGGGTCCTGTTTCAGACCCCGATTTCAGACCCGATTTCAGACAATCTGCATGACCGTCAGAATCTGCAGAAACCGATCATTGCTTATCAACCCGCACTTGCCGGCCGCGGCCTGCTCGACCGCGGCCTGCTTGACTGCAGCGAGTACGGGGCCCCGCTGCTCCGCCGTGATCGTCACCCCGAGCTCCTGGCATTTCAGGTCGATGCTGTCGAGCCCGCTCTTTTTGCCCAGCACAATGCGACGCTCCGCTTGCACAATCTCCGCCGAGTAGGGCTCGATCGCCTCCGGGAGATGAAACTGGCTGGCCACCGCGCCGCTTTCGCGCATAAACAGGTTTTGGCCGACCAGGGGCTTCCACGCCTCCAGCGTGTACCCCGCAGCCCGCCGCACCACCTCGGAAACCTCGCGCACCTTTTCCAGATTCAGTTCTACCGGTACGTCGTAGAGGCAGCGCAGCGCGAGTGCGACTTCCGCGATAGCGGCATTGCCCGCGCGTTCCCCCATGCCGTTGATTGTGCCTTGGATCCAGGTTGCTCCCCCACGGACGGCCGCCACCGCACAGGCCGTCGCCATACCGAAATCGTTATGTCCGTGGAAATGCACAGGCACGCCTTTACCAGCCCACTCGCAAACTTGCCGCGTCAGATATTCCGCCGCTTCCGGTCCGCAGGCCCCGATCGTGTCGGCGACGACCAGCTCTTTCGCTCCCGCATCGAGCGCCGACAGGTACACGGTTTTCAGAAATTCCAACTCGGTGCGCGTTCCATCGACGGCGAAAAACGCAACCGTGATGCCGGCCTCGCGCGCCGCCGAGACCGAATCGCGAATTCGGCCCAGCACCTCTTCCTGCGAAATGCCATACGCTCTCAGCTTGATCGCACTGGTGGGCGCTTCAATCACGGAGCAGCTAAGCTTCAGCCGCACCAGTTCTTCGACGTCAGCTTTGACCGCGCGCGAAAATCCCCAGAGCTCCGCCTTGATGCCCGCCCTCTGCATGAGCTGAATAGCCTCGGCGTCTTCCGCCGAAACCCGCGGGAATCCGGCCTCAATGCGGCCCACCCCAAGCTCATCCAGCTTGCGTGCGATTTCCAGCTTCTGTAGCGGCGAGAGCACGACTCCAACCGTCTGCTCCCCATCGCGCAGCGTCGTGTCGTAAAAGCGGATGGGCGTTTGCGGGAAAGCCGACCGTACCTCCGCTCGCGCATTGAGCTCGCTGACCCAGATCTTGGAATTTGCAGTCATTGTCGGAAAAACTCACACACACCACGGAAACACCGAGTCACAGGGGAAATCCAGTTCGGCTTTCCTTTGTGACTCGGTGTCTCTGCGGTGAAAAAAACTCACTTCGAAGTTTCCTGCGTCGCCAGCGCCGCCGGTCTCTGTCCATAGGCTTTTTCCCACGAGATCACCGGATTCCGCAGCACCCCGATCTTCTCGATCTCGCATTCCATTACGTCGCCCGGCTTCAGGTACCAAGCCTTCGGATCCCCCGAAAACGCCGCCACACCCGACACCGTTCCCGTCGAGACCACATCGCCGGCGCTGTACCCCATCGGCGAGTAGTGCGAGAGGATTTCCGGAATCTTGACCGACATTTTGCTCGAATGCGAGCGCTGCCGCGCCTCGCCGTTCACCCGCAGTTCCATCGCCAGGTTGTGCGCGTCGGGAATCTCGTCGGCGGTCACGATCCACGGCCCCAGCGGGCAAAAGGTATCGATCCCCTTGCAGAAGCTGAACACGCCCGATTTCATCTCGCGGCGCTGAATGTCGCGCGCCGTGATGTCGTTGAAAATTACGTAGCCGCCGATGTAGCTGGCCGCCGCCTCCGGAGTAAAGTGCTTGCCAGCTTTCTTGAGAACGACCGCCAGTTCCAGTTCGTAATCCAGTTCCTGGGTCAGGTGTTCGGGATAGATCACGGGCTCGTCGGGTCCGATGATCGCGTCGGTGTTCTGAAAAAAGACGATCCACGGCATGACGGGATGTGAAAAGCCGGCCTTAGTCGCCTCTTCGTGGTGCTCGCGAAAATTGCCCGCCGTGTGAAAGAACTTCTTCGGAATGATCGGTGCCTTCAGTTGAATGTCCCTTCGCGAGTAGAGCACACGCTCGCCGGCAGGGCCTGTGACGTCGGCGTTGTTCCTCGCAAGATGGGCAACATGGTCGAGAGCTTTGCGCGCGGCCGAGAGGTTCGTGTCTCCGCCACGAAACAGCGCCAGCATATCCGGCGGAATCAGGGCGTCGGCAAGGCGGCCGAAATGAAAGTGGGCTCGCGCATCGGGCGGAACCTGGGCATCGGCAAGCAGATCGAAAACGACTTCGCCCTCCACGTCGCGCAGGTAGAGCGCGCAGGCCGCGTGCAAATCAACAATGCGCAGATCGGCATCGTGCGGATCGGCGCTCGCATGGTCGCTCAACAGCGCGCCAATACGCGATTGCCGCGCGGCGTTTTCGAAAGTCAAAAGTTTCATCGGAGTTTGCCAGCAGCGATTGCAACCCAGATTTTATTGAGGGAAACAGGCCTTGTCGATTAGGAGAACCAAAGCCAAAGGAGAGCCGGGCGCCCCCCCCGCCCCGCCCCGCCCGGCCCCTACGGAATAATTCCTGGCTTACACCAAAAAACCTGAACCTCTGAAACCTTGAACCCTGCCCCCTAATCTGCCTTCAGGACGACATACTTCCGTCCACCATACAACCGGTACCCACCACCGTCTTTTTCAAATTTTAGGGGAACCGGGCGTTTGAGCTGATCGTCGTTTTGGCTGGCAATGGAACACACGTCCGTTCCCGCCACGTTCATCACGGTGAACTTGCCATCCTTGAAGCCGAATCCATACTCTCCTGGATCCAGCGTAGCTCCGTCAAAGCTGAGTTTGGTCTCGGTGATCAGGAAGCCCTGGTATTTTTCCTGGAGTGCGGTTGAATACCCGGATGTATCCACCAGGCCGGCCAGCACCAGCTTGCCAGCAGAGTTCTTTAAACCGGCCGCATTCCGCACTTGCACGGCTGCGCTCTGCCCCGAGAAGAAAAACGAAGTCGGAACAATTTTCTTCACTTGATCGACCGTGAGAATTTGCGCGCCAGCTTGCGCCACGAGCGCCGCCAGCACAACCAGCCACATCATCTTGCGATTGCAGTTCATAAAGATCCTCTTCCGTTTCTTAAATTTGCCCGCGTCGCGAGAAAAATCGTTTGACCGCAACATTCGGATAGTCCGCGAGGACGCGACTACCCTATGTTACCTGCATGGCCACCAATGCGATACTTTCAGAGAGAGAAGCGATGAAGCGAACTCCAGAGTCGACCACGGAGCAAATCAAACACCGCCGCTGGCAGGCCGTGCTCGATCGGGACGGCTCACTCGACGGCACGTTTGTTTTTGGCGTGTCGAGCACCGGAATCTTCTGCCGTCCCTCGTGTCCCGCCAAGCGCCCGCGCCGGGAGAACGTGAGTTTTTACGATCATGCCCTCCAAGCCGAACAGGCCGGCTATCGCGCCTGCCTGCGCTGCCGTCCGAAAGCGGTGGACGGGAACCCCCAATCCGCAATGGTTCGGGCGATGTGCCGCTACATCGAACAGCATATCGAAGACCGCCTGACGCTCAGCCAGCTGGCCAAAGAATTCCGCCGCAGTTCGTTTCACCTGCAGCGGACGTTCAAGTCGGTGCTAGGCGTGTCGCCGAAGGCCTATATCGACGCCGTCCGCCTGCGCCAGGTGAAACAGAATCTGCAAGCTGGGCACGACGTAACCACCGCCCTCTACGCCGCCGGATACGGCTCCAGCAGCCGTCTCTACGAGCGCACCGCCACGCAGCTAGGCATGACCCCAGAAAAATACCGGCGCGGCGCAGTGGCCGCCGTAGTCCGCTACACCATAGCCGGTTCGCTCCTAGGACGCATGCTGATCGCTGCCACCGGCAAAGGTATCTGCGCCATCCAGTTCGCCGACTCCGATCACGAACTCCAGCAGGGTCTGATGCGCGAGTTTCCGTTCGCCACCCGCCGCCGCGATGACGACGCCATGGCCGAATGGCGAGTAAATCTCACCCGCTTGATGGAGGGACGCGAAGCAAATCCTTCCCTCCCGCTGGACATAAGGGCAACCGCGTTTCAACGCCGAGTCTGGGAAGCTCTGCAACGAATCCCGCGCGGCGAAACCCGCTCCTACAGCGCCGTGGCGAAAAAGATCGGCATGCCGAAAGCCACACGAGCCGTGGCCCGAGCCTGCGCCACCAACCCGGTAGCAATAGCCATCCCCTGCCACCGCGTGATCCGCGAAGATGGCGACCTGGGCGGTTACCGCTGGGGAATCGAGCGCAAAGAGCAGTTACTAGCGCTGGAGAAAGCGGCGGGAGCTTAGATGGCGGGTGGCCTAACTGTCGTGCTCTTCAACGTTAGGGCGGGATTCCACCGCCGTGTGAAGCTTGGGATTGTCTTGGAGATCGAGGAACCCGCGCCTACTCCGCCTGTTTCGTGATATTCAGCAGCACCCCAACGCACATCAGGGTCACGAACAGCGACGACCCTCCGTAGGAAACAAAGGGCAGTGGAATCCCTTTGGTCGGCATCAGTCCCAGCACAACGCTGATGTTAATGAAAGCCTGCAGCACGATCATGCTGGTGATTCCGACCGCCAGGAAGCGGCCAAAGTTATCCTGCGTCCGTAGCGCCGCCCGCGTCCCGCGCCAAAGGAAGATCGCAAAAAGAATGACGACGGCAAGCGCGCCCACCAGTCCCAATTCTTCGGCGGTAACGGCGAAAATGAAATCGGTGTGCGGTTCGGGAAGATAAAACAATTTCTGCTTCCCTTCCATAAAGCCGAGTCCAGTGACGCCGCCGGTCGCGACGGCAATCAGCGATTGGATAATGTGGAACCCAAACCCCTTCGGGTCGGCGTAAGGATTCAGGAAAGCCAGAATGCGGTCTTTCCGGTACGCAACGTGAAAGATCAAGAAATAAAGCGGCAGCAGCGCCGCCGCGAAGGCGTATCCGAAATAGCGCAGGCGAATGCCGGCGACGAACAGGACGCAAGCGGTAATCCCCGCGCAGGCGATGGCCGTGCCGAGGTCGGGCTGAAAAACAATCAGCCCAAGAAAAACCGCGGTGGGCGCGATCGCCGGGACCAGCGTATTGCGCCAGTCGTCCATGGCCTTGGTCTTGTCTTCAAGGAACCACGCGAGAAACAAAATGAGCGCGGGCTTGGCCAACTCCGAAGGCTGCAACGAAAGCGGACCCACGTGAAACCAGCGGTGCGTGCCGTGGGCGCGATCAAGAAAAAAAACCGAAATGAGCAGAAGCGTGGTAAAGCCCAGGAACGAAAAAACCAACGCCGGATGCTGCAGCCGTTTGTAGTCCACCTTCATGGCGAGCACCATCACAGCGAGTCCCGCGACGGCCCATACCAATTGCTTCAGCAGGAATTCGTAAGCCGAGCCAAACCGCTCCTTGGCCATCACGGCGGACGCGCTGAAGATCATGACCAGTCCGACAAAAACCAGAATCGTGGTCACGGTGAACATCCAGCGATCGACGCTGACGCGCTTTGCCATAAGGAATCCATTTCACCATGGAGACGCAAAGACATGGGAAAGTTTCAGCCGTGGATTCCGGGAAAGGGATAACTGAGTTGGTTCCAGCGAAGGATCCGTGTCTTCTAGAAGCGGCTTTCGGCCGTGCAGGGACAGAGCCAGCTCAGATTCTGACTTGCCGACGTGGATGTGAGCCGTGGATCCCCCGCTTGCGCAACTAGGTGCTCCGAACAGCGCTACGATGCGACAGAATTCCGGCGAAGAGAAAAAGGAGGCCTGGTGCTGCAATTAAGAAGAAGAACGGTCCCCGAGGCAAGTGTCCGGAGTGCAGCAGATTCCAGACGTAGAACGCGATCAGGCATCCCAACGCTAGGATCCCGCCCAACTCCTCACGATACCAAGCCATGACCAGTCCCACACTAACGCCGATGGGGAAGAGGGTTAGTCCCAGCCATTCCTGGAGTGTGGGAGGTGGGCCACCGCTTGGTAGAAGCTCGTTAACGGCGAAGAACAGGACGGTAAGGATGCTGAGAATGCTCCATACACGAGCAATCCAGCGCGCTACGAGCACAACCGAGCCGGTTGACATAATTTCACCTTCCTATTTATAGGAACGGTTCTGCGGGCCCGTCTTGCGACTTTCTTCAAGCCGATCTATTGCGTGGATCGAGACATCGCCAGCGAATGCACAATCTCTTTGAACACTCGACCGCGGTGCTCGTAACTCTGGAACTGATCAAAGCTGGCGCAGGCTGGAGCAAGCAGAACGACGTCCCCCGGCACAGCGGATTCGCTGGCTCGCCGAATAGCATTCTCCAGAGTTTCTGCGTGTTCGACTTCGGCGGCGCCCTGAATCTGCGATTCGATCTTGGCAGCTGCGGCCCCGATCGTGTACACGCGCTTCACTCGCTGTCGCAACAAATCATTGAGCACGGTGTAGTCGCTGCCCTTATCTTTGCCCCCGAGAATCAGGTGAATATTGGCCGGGAAAGATTCCAGCGCCTTGATGGTAGCGTCCACGTTCGTCGCTTTGGAGTCGTTATAGTAATCGACCCCTGCGAACCTGGCCACGAACTCGAGCCTGTGCTCGACGGCTTTGAAAGCTCGGACAGCATGGCGGATCTGTTCGGGCTGGCATCCGACGAGGATGCCGATAGAAACCCCCGCCAATACATTCTCCAGATTGTGCGCGCCTTTCAGTGGCACTTCCGCCAGCGGCATGATCTCGCGTTCGCTATGGCCGTCCCGGAAATAGATGTGCGTGCCGCGAACAAAAGCTCCTTTTTCAATCTCCTTCTTTCGGCTGAACCAGAACAACCGCGCGCGGGTGCGGTCCGACAATCCAGCAGTGGTCGGATCGTCGGCGTTGAGGACGGTGAAATCATCCGCACCTTGGTTCTCAAAGATGCGCGCCTTGGCGTTGACGTAATTGTCAAAAGTCTTGTGGCGATCGAGATGATCGGGCGTGATGTTCAGAATCACCGCGATCCGGGGACGAAATCCAACGATCGTTTCCAGTTGGAAGCTCGACACTTCCAGCACAATCCAGGTCGCGGGCCCCGCCTGATCGACAAAACTGATAGCCGGCGTGCCGATATTTCCGCCAACGAGCGTGGAGAACTTTCCGGCGGCAACAATTTCACCGGCTAATGAGGTGGTAGTGGTCTTGCCATTGGCTCCCGTAATGGCAACGATCGGACCGGCCAAAAATTGCGCAGCGAGTTCAATTTCACCGATGACCAACTCTCCGAGGTTGCGCGCCTGCACCAGTTGCGGCGCGTCGACCGGTACACCCGGGCTAACCACGATCAGGTCTTGCCCACGAAAGCTGCGGTCGCCGTGGCCGCCGGTTTCGACCGTAATGCCATGCTCCAGCAGGAGCAGGATTTCATCGCGAAGCTCGGCCTCCGGCTTGGAGTCCGACACCGTAACGCGAGCGCCGCGCGACTTCAGAAAAAGCGCGGAGGCCACGCCGGATTTACCCAGACCGACGACCAGCACGCGTTTGTTATTCAGATCCATCAAGTTCTTTTCACCACGGAGACACGGAGACACAGAGAAAAAACAAACAAGATGTTGGTCTCCTCCGTGTCTCCGTGCCTCCGTGGTGCATTCTTTATCTCAGTTTCAGCGTGGTCAGCGCAAACAGCGCAAATACCAGCGATGCAATCCAGAAGCGCACAATCACTTTCGATTCCGACCAGCCCAGCAGTTCGAAGTGATGGTGAATCGGCGCCATCTTGAAAATGCGTTTCTTGCGCAGCTTGTAGGAACCAACCTGCAAAATCACCGAGAGCGCCTCGATGACAAAGATGCCTCCGATGAACGGCAGCAACAGCTCCTGTTTGATCATGACGGCCACGGTGCCGATCGCGCCGCCCAGCGCCAGCGAGCCCACATCGCCCATGAACACTTCCGCTGGATGCGCGTTGTACCAGAGAAATCCGATGGCAGAACCGACCATGGCTCCGCAAAAGATAGTGAGTTCGCCGATCTGTGGCATGCGCTGCAATTCGAGATAGATCGCAAACGTAGCGTGGCCGCTGAGGTAGGTAAGAACCGCGAGCGCTCCGGCGGCGATCACCGTGCAGCCGATGGCGAGCCCGTCCAGGCCGTCGGTAAGATTCACAGCGTTGCTCGATCCGACAATCACCAGCACAACAAAAGCCACGAATGGCAGAAAAGCCAGCGGCCAGAGTTGCGGATGAGCCGCCCATCTCTCGATGACCAAGTCCGGGTGGAACTGCTTGAAGAAGGGGACCAGCAACCTGGTGGAATACTCTCCGCGGTATTGCAAAGCGATCAGCGCGATCGCAATCAGAATGCTGGCGGCGATCTGGTAGCCCAGCTTGGCGCGTGCGGTGAGGCCGAGATTGCGGTGATGAATGACTTTAAGGTAGTCGTCGGCAAAGCCGATCGCAGCGAACGCCACCGTGGCAAATACCGCGATCCAGACGAACGGATTGCTCAAGTCCGCCCAGAGCAACGTAGGCACCAGGATGGCAATGGCGATCAGCAGGCCGCCCATGGTCGGCGTACCCGCCTTTTTCTGGTGAGCCTGCGGACCCTCTTCGCGAATGTACTGCCCGATCTGGAAATCGCGCAGGCGCCGGATCACGATCGGCCCAACGATCAGTCCGGTAAAAAGGGCGGTAAGGCTGGCGAAGGCGGTGCGGAAAGTAAGATAACGAAAAATGCGGAATGGCGGAAAATAATGGAAGAGCTTCAGGTAGAGCAGCCAGTAGAGCAATCCGCCTCCAACACTAGCTGTCAGCTCTCAGCTGTCAGCTCTCAGTTATTAGCTCCCTGCGCCTCAGGCGTTGGGAAAAACGTTGGGAATTCCGCTTTTTTGTCTCCACGTCTCCAGCGCTTTTTCAAGTTTCACGCCGCGGGACGCTTTCAGCAATACGACATCGCCTTCGCGAGTCTCGCGCGCAAGCCAGTCACCGGCTTCTTCTGGCATCGCGACAAATTCCGCTTTCATGCCCGCATCACTAGCCGCTGCCACCATCGGCTTCGCCAAACCCCGCACTCCGAGCAGGAAGTCAAGATTTCTTCCAGCGATGTAACGCCCGCATTCGCGATGCAGCTGCTCGCCGGTCGAACCAAGTTCCAGCATCTCGCCGGCGACAACAATCCGGCGCCGGGCGGGCATGGCAGCCAGGGTATCCACGGCAGCCATAAGCGCCTTCGGACTTGAATTGTAGCAATCGTACAGCACGGTGATGTTACCCAGTTGGACGACCTGCCCGCGCTTATCGGCGGGCTGGAGGGAGGGCAGCGCTCCCGCGATCTCTGACGGGGTGATTCCGTGCTCAAGCGCAATCGCAGCCGCGGCCAGCACGTTGTATACGTTGTGCTTGCCGAGCAACGGACTGTGCACCGGCTGGCGCATTTCCCTGCTGACCAGATCGAAGCGCGTTCCTTCGGCTCCAAGCACCTCGACATTTTCCGCCCGCACATCAGCCGTTGCCTTCAATCCGAACATCACGACCTTGCCCTTGAAGTCGCGGCCGAACTGGCACACATACTCGTCGTCGGCATTCAACACGGCCGTGCCGCCGTGCGGAAGAGCCTCGATCAGTTCATATTTCGCCCGCGCAATTCCCCCGATGGAGTCGAAGCTCTCCAGATGCACGGGGGCAACGTTCGTGACCACCGCCTGGTTTGGCAGGGCGATGCGAGCCAGGGCAGAGATTTCGCCGGCGTGGGACATCCCCATCTCGACTACCGCGACATCGTATTCCGGCTCGAGCGTCAGCAGCCCAAGGGGCAGCCCAAAATGATTATTGAAATTCCCCTTGGTGCGATGCACGCGGTATTTGATGGCGAGCAAATGAGCCATCGCTTCTTTGGTAGTGGTCTTGCCCATCGAGCCGGTGACGCCGATGGCCGTTTTGCCCCATATTTTTCGGACCGCAGTTGCCAGCGTCTGGAGCGCGAGCAGAGTATCGTCGACGGCAATCAGGCCCGAGGGGCTGGAATAGCGCGCCAACTGATCTTTCCGAACTACCGCGGCACTCGCGCCCCGGCTCAGTGCCTGCTCGACGAAATCGTGGCCATCGAGGCGTTCGCCTTTGACCGCAAAGAATAGTTCGCCGGGCTGTACGGTGCGGGAGTCGATGGAATATCCCTCGGCCATGGCGCGACCATCGTGTTGGCCGGCGGCAGCATGGTCGGCCTGAGCCTCGTCAACCGGAGCAATAAATTCCGCAATGCGGTTGAGAGACAGTTTCATGCGGCACTCCCCGCGGTGCCGGCTTTCGCGACGCTCTCGCAGTCGTAGCCCGAGGCCCTCAGGTTCTCGCGCGCCTTGTCCACATCGTCGAACGGAATCGGTCCGTCCTTTGTGATCTGCACTTTCTCGTGTCCCTTGCCCGCCAGCAGCACGATGTCGCCGGGGGTCGCCTGTTGCAGAGCGAACGCGATGGCCTTGCGGCGGTCAGGCTCCATGGAGTATTTTGCACCCGACTTTTGCAAGCCAACGACTGCATCGTTCATGATGGCCAGCGGATCTTCGGAGCGTGGGTTGTCGGAAGTGAGCACGACGAAATCGCTGCCCCTGCCCGCAGCCTCGCCCATCAGTGGACGTTTGGTGCGATCGCGATCGCCACCACAGCCGAAAAGCGTGATGACCTTGCCTTTGAGGCCGGCGCGGGCGACAAAGTCGCGAGCCAGCGCGGTAAGGTTGCGGAGCGCGTCGTCCGTGTGCGCGTAATCCACGACCACCGTGAAGGGTTGGCCGCAATCCACACGTTCGAAGCGGCCGGGAACGCTGCCGAGGTCGAAGATTCCTTTTGCAATCGCCTCGGTGGGGCAATCGCGCGCATATCCGGCGGCAGAAGCCGCAAGTACGTTGTACACATTCACATTGCCGATCAGCGGAGACCATATGGCGATCTTCCCCGAAGGCGTCACCATTTGAAAACGGGTTCCCCGCGGCGTGATCTCGATGGACTCAGCACAAAAGTCGCAGTCGCCAGAGGTCAGACTGTAAGAGACCACCACCGCGCTCTTCTTCTTGCAGAGTTTCAATAGCTGGCGGCCGCATTCATCGTCAAGGTTAAGAACGGCGGCGCGTGGCGGTTCCGTCCCGCAGCCTTCGAACAGCACCTGCTTGGCGCGGAAGTAATCTTCCATCGTGCCGTGGTAATCGAGATGGTCGCGCGTGAGATTCGTAAATACGGCGACATCAAACGGAATTCCGAAAACACGCTGCTGCTCCAGCGCATGCGATGACACTTCCATCACCGCTTCGGTGACTCCCTGGCCCAGGCCCTCCGACAAAAGTCGATTCAACTCCAGTGCTTCCGGCGTGGTGTGCGGAGCGGGGAGAACCTTCCCGGCAACGTGATATTCGATGGTTCCAACCAGTGCGGTCTTGCGTCCGGCCGCTTGCAAGATGGATTCGATCAGGAAGGCGGTCGTGCTCTTTCCGTTCGTGCCGGTAATTCCAGTATTCGCAATTCGCTCAGCAGGACGTTTGTAGAAATTCGCGCTCAGCCGAGCAAGCGCGCGGCGTCCATGCACGACTTGCGCCCAGGCAACCGCAGGGCGCGGCGCTTCGGCTGCAGAGTCGGTTACGATGGCAACTGCTCCGGCCGCGATAGCCTGATCGATGAAACGATTGCCGTCGCTGGTCTCACCCTTCATCGCCACAAAAACACTTCCTGGGCGCACCCGCCGGGAATCGTATTCCACACCCGCAACGGCCGCGTTTCCGCTCTGGGAGAGAACCTCGGCGCCCTGCAGAAGTTGTTGAAACGTCATTGGAGTGATTATAAATAGCCGGGGTTTGTTCCCCTGTGTACTCGTAGCGCCGGCATCTTGCCGGCTGTCCCGAGGGCGTCCCGCGCTCGGCGGGCGAGGACGCCTTCAGCCAACCGCCGGGACGGCGGTGCTGCAAGTACCAGGGGAAACCACAAACGTTATCTTATCTACCGAAGCGCACAGTAATGCGCGATCCCGCAGCCACGTGCGCACCGGGCTGAGGCGATTGTTCGCGAGCTACACCGCTGCCGATGGCGTCGAGGTCGAGGCCGGCGTCTTGCGCCGCTTCCATGGCAACGCGCAGGTTCTTACCGAGAAAGGACGGCACCTCGATCCCTCCCTCTTCCACGTCGAGAACCACCATTCCGGTAGCCTGCAATTTCTGCGTGGGTGAACTCTCGGATTGAGAGGCGGGCAAGCTCGCAGCCGGCGAACTCGCAGTCGTCGAGGCAGTCGGCGGCGGATGATCAGCCTGTCTTCCAGTCTCTCTTGCGGTAAGCGCCGCGGGAACGACCTGGGCCGCAATTGTTCCTGGCTTAACCGCAACTGGAGTAGCAGGCGTTTCGTTAGCTTCGGCCATGTCCAGGCTTGCGCCCAGGTGATCGGGCGAGCTTTCTTCCAGACTCGCCTCCGGAACGTCGCGCCGAGCCAGCAAGACCTGGCGGCTCGGTGGAAGCTGAACGTCATGCGGCACGTGCAGATACTCGAGCACCTGCTGCGTGATCCGCTGGAAGACCGGCGCCGAGACCTGACCTCCTTGATGCAGTCCGACGGCGGAGTCGAGAATTACGACCACTGCGATTTGCGGATCGTTGATGGGAGCAAACCCGGCAAAAGACGCTACATACTTGGTCTTCGAGTAAGCGCCGGTCGCTGGGTCCACCTTCTGAGCCGTGCCGGTTTTTCCCGCCGAGCTGTAGCCCTCGAGGATGGCTTTGCGTCCCGTGCCGTGGAGCACCACGCCCTGCAGCATCTGGCGCATCTCGGCTGCGGTCAGCGACGAAATCACCCGCGTACCCTCGGCGGGCTGGAAGGCGATGGTTTGCGGAGCATTCTGTGGCGCATTTTGCGGTGGTATCGCGCCGGCCGCGATTGTCCCAGCGACGATGCGCGGAGTAACGTGCACGCCGTCGTTGGCAATCGTCGAGATCAACGAAGCCAGCTGTAGCGGCGAAATGCCAATCTCCTGGCCCATGGAGATCGCGCCGATGGAAACCTTCGACCAGCGCTCCACCGGCTTCGTCAGGCCGCGCGTTTCACCCGGAAGTTCGATCCCAGTTTGCTGACCGAATCCGAAGGCGCGAATGTATTTGTAGAAGCGCTCGTCGCCGAGTCGAAGCGCGACTTTGATGGCGCCAACGTCGCTCGACTCCGCAATAATGTCGGCCACCGAAAGCATGCCGTGTGGCCTGCTGTCGCGGATGCGCATTCCATTGATGACAATCGATCCCATCTGGCAATCAAACATTTCGTCGGGGCGCGTAACTTTCTCTTCGAGGCCAGCCGAGATCGTAACCATCTTGAAAGTCGAGCCGGGCTCGTAAATGTCGCTGACGGCGCGGTCCTTCAGCGCATCGTTCTTGATTTCCTTCCGAATATTGGGATTGAACGTAGGCCGGTTGGTGAGAGCCAGAACCTCGCCGGTGTGCGGATTTTCCACAATCACTGTGCCGGCAATGGCGTGCGTTTCTTCCATTCCGCGCTCGAGTTCGCGTTCGGCGATGTACTGGATGTTCTGATCGACCGTAAGGACAAGGCTGTTGCCAGCTTCGGGTTCTTTTTCAACACTGGCAAACCAATGCTTGCGCGCGTCGACGGAAATCATTAGTTTGCCGGGCTTACCCCGCAATTGCTGGTTGAATTGCCGCTCCAAGCCGCTGAGGCCCTGATCGTCGGTGCCAACATAGCCTAGGACTTGCGCCGCCAGTTCACGTTTTGGGTAAAAACGCTTGGGTTCCTTCTGGAAGTGAACACCTTGCAGATTCAGCGCACGGATGCGCTCAATCACCTCGGCATCGGCCTTGCGGGCCACCCAGCAGAAGGTCTTGTGCGCGCTACAGTCGGCGAGCACGACGCGGGGATCGTCTTGAGTGATTCGCGTGACCAGGCTGATGGTGTTGGCAAGGTCGGGAGCTTCCGACGGCACCACGAAAGCCGAGTCCACCTGGATCGACATCGCCAGCTCTCGCCCCGCTCGATCGTAGATGACCCCACGTTTAGGCGAGAGTTCAAAGCTGCGCTGCTGCTGGTGCAAGGCGCGACGCTCAAAATCGCCGTAGCAGAAAATCTGAAGATAGGTCAGCCGCAGACAGATGATCAGCAGCCAGAGGCACAGCAATCCAGACAAGGCATAGAGCCTGAATCTTGCGCCGTTCGAAGAGGTACTCGCCACCACTTCCAGTCCTCAGAAACTTGCGGCGGCTCCGAGGAGCCGCCGCGAAAAACGTGTGGCGCGGACACTCTTGTCCGCGTGCTGAGTGTGGCTGTCACGTGTGGTGACTGGCCCAACTCCATCTCCACAAAACCAGGCCCACTACCGTACCGACACCACCGCGACCGGAGACATGCTGGCCATTACCGGCGTGGTGGCATCGGTGATGGCGTCCATGCGCTGGACCTGCCCAGGCTGCGGCGATTGCAGGCCGAGCTTGCGCGCCATCGCATCAATTCGCTCCGGATCGCGCAGCGACGCCTCTTCCAGGCGCAAGGCCCGGTTCATATTCGTTAGGTCCTCGCGCAGCGACCGCAGCCCCTCGATCTTGTACCCGTATTCAATGGCGCGGAAATGCTGCACCGCATATCCCATGACCAGCAGGAACAGGCAGCACAGCGCCAATCCGAACTGTTTCATCTCGCGCTCGCGGCGCGGGTCTTCGACCTTCACCAGGCGAGAGTTATCGATGCTCTTGCGGAAATAAATCTCCGGTGTCCCCAGCCAGCAAGACTTGCGCCGACTCGAAAGAACTGTACGTTGCATTGCCACGGCGCTCATGATTTATGCCACTCCCAGAATCTTTGGATCGTAGTCTGCGATTTCCTGAACGGTGGCGAACCAGGGTTCGACGGCTGAGGTTTCGACGAACATGGGTTCCGCGACCAAGGGTTCGCCGACAGCTGTTCCGTCCGACTGCGCCCTCTGTTCCGCGCGCTCGACCGTGGCCATCAAATCTTCAATAAGGGTGCCGGTAAATGTCATTTCGTATTCCAGTTTTTCTTCTCCGGACGCGGCCTTGTTCTTGTTTTTTCTTGGCCGCTCCGGGAAAACTCCACCACAGATTTCCTAGCAAAGTTTCTTTCAAAATCTTTACCCGGCACGCCTTACTATCACCGCACCGGGAGCCCAGCAGTTTCTCCGGGCAAACTTAAACTGGTCTAACTAAACTTGACCGACTCAAACTCTCTCGGCGGCGCGCATCTTAGCGCTGCGCGACCGCGGATTGCGCTCAATCTCTTCGTCGCTGGCCGTCACCGGCTTCTTGGTCAGCAGCCGGTACCAGCCCTGCTTCGCACCCTCGCGAAGCGCATCTTTGACGATTCTGTCTTCGAGTGAGTGAAAGCTGATCACCACCAGCCTTCCGCCCGGCTTCAGCACTCTGGGCGCCGCCTCCAGCAGTGCTTTCAGATCGTCCAGTTCACGGTTTACGAAGATTCGGAGAGCCTGAAAAGTTCGGGTCGCCGGATGAATCCGCTCGTGCTTCATTGACCGGGCCGCGGCTGATACCACCTCGACAAGTTGCTTCGTCGTGCGTATCGGCCGCGACCGGACAATGGCTCTGGCGATTCTCCGCGACCTCCTTTCCTCACCGAATTCGTAAATC
>Ga0074044_10002140_pt1 | contig 17385 bp, 17 predicted proteins | sample BogForMeECP23OM1_FD_94443 | JGI IMG/M metagenome (GOLD analysis project Ga0074044, IMG submission 94443) | Bog forest soil microbial communities from Calvert Island, British Columbia, Canada - Bog Forest MetaG ECP23OM1 | ecosystem: Environmental > Terrestrial > Soil > Wetlands ...
AAGCGCCCAGGCCATGCGCGGGGTGTTGTGGGCAATTCCGAAGCGTCCCTGGGCGTCGAGCAGAATGATTCCCCCGTGGCCGTTGAGGCGCTGCTTCAGATAATTCATTGCTTCCTGTGCGATCCACTCCGGCAAACTGCCGGATTGAACGCGATCGGCCGCCCACTTTGCCAGCACCAGTTTCATGATCGGTTCGCCCCATCCGGTGGTGGACGCGGCGGCGCTGAGATTATCGGCATAACAGCCGCAGCCGATCAGCGAAGAATCGCCCAGGCGGCCAGGATCTTTGTTGAGAGTGCCGCCGGTGGAGGTGGAAGCCGCAATGTTGCCGTCGCGATCGAGGGCCACGGCTCCGACGGTATCGTGCGAAATCTGGGGAGCAAAGAGATCGTTGCCGTGATTCGAGCTCTGCGCCTGATACTCGCGCAGGCGTTCGACTTCCCTGGGAATGATGAGATCTTCATTGCGGCAGAGCGCGATGCCGTGCTCGGCGGCAAAGCGTTCGGCGCCTTCGGCCACGAAATAAACATGCGTGCTGTCGCTGAGAATCTTACGCGCGGCACGAACCGGATTGCGCAGGCGCTCGACGCAACCGACACCGCCGCCGCGCAGAGTGGCGCCATCCATGATGAAAGCGTCGAGTTGCACTTTGCCGTCGCGGTTCAGGAAACTGCCGCGGCCGGCGTCGAAAGTCTCGTCGTCTTCCATGACGACTACAGCCTCTTCAACCGCGTCGAGAGCCGAGCCGCCGCGTTCGAGGACGCGCCATCCGGCAGCGGCGGCGTTGCGCACGCCGTTGAGGTGAGCTTCGACCATGTCGTCGGGGATGGCCCAGGCACCGCCGTGAACTACGAGAACTGGATTGGTTGGCACTTTTGTTCCTTGCGGGAAGTTGCGGGGAATAGTCTAGCACTTGAACTTTGATACGATCAGGATGCGTTTGCGAAGTCCTGGCGATACTGGAGTCGAGGAGGTTGTCTTTTGGACTCGCGGATTACCGTAGACAACAGTCCAATCCAGTTCCGCTCGGAGCAAATTACGGCACGATTTCTCTCGCCCGAGGGAGCCGAGATGACCAAATCTTTGGAGGTACGGTTCGATCCGCTGCTGGGAACCTCGTCTCGCATTGCTGAGGGCGTTATCCTGTCGAAGGCAGATAAAGGCGCACTTGCTCCTCTTCAGACTCCCAACGCAAACTGCCCGTTCTGTCCGGATCGAGTCCGCAAAGTCACCCCTCAAGTGTTGCGGCCAATTCACTCCGGCGGACGCCTGCAACGCGGAGAATCTTTGCTGTTTCCCAACCTTGTCCCTTATTCGCAATATGCCGCGGTCGCGGTTTTCACCGAGCGGCACTGGGTGGCGTTGAACGGATTTACGCCTCAACTTTTGTTGGACAACCTCGCCGTTGCCGTGGACTACGTGCGCAAAGTGCACGCTTTCGATCGGAGGGCCGAGAACTGCTCCTACAACATCAATTACCTGTATCCGTCGGGCGGGTCGCTGCCGCATCCGCACGCTCAGGTATATCTCGATCCTCATCCCACAACCCTTATGCGCTTGCAGCGTGACGCTAGTCTCGCGTATTGGACCGCCCACGGCCGGTCGTATTGGGAAGACCTGGCGGAAACCGAAGAAGCCCGAGGACTGCGATTTGTGGGCCGAATTGGCCGGACGCGGTGGATTACAGCATTTGCTCCTATCGGCTTCAATGAGGTTCGGGCCGTAGTTTCGGACTGTGAAACTTTGCTCGATCTCACGGATGACGATCTGCAATCGCTTTCCGCCGGCATCTCACGCGTTCTGCACTGGTACGAAGCGGCCGGCTACAACAGCTTTAACCTGGCGCTTTATTCGGGACCGCTCAACGGCGCGCGTGGTTGGCGCGTCCATCTCTCGATGATCACGCGCACGGCGATGCTGCCTTATTACCGGAGTGACGCCATGCACATGGAGCGACTGCACTGGGAAGCGGCCCTAGACCGCGCGCCGGAGCAGATCGCCGACGATCTGCGCGCGCATTTCGCCGCAGCCGGTAACTAGTCGAGAGTCCGCGATGACGGCGCTCCCAAGCTGCGAGGGCGGTTGACGATTGCCAGAAGCACGCCCGCTGCGAACAGGCCGTACATGGCAAAGTGGAACAACTGACTGCTCTTGAGGCCATTTCCCGGGTCAATGAAAAAAGCACCGATCAATAAGAAGGGCGAAACCAAAATCAGTGTGGCCGCCACTCTCTGCACTAGGCGAACGGGTCGAGTGCTGGACAGCGCGAGGTTGGCTACCGCTGCCAGGAGAATAAACAAGTGGCGGGAGCGGAAGATCAGCCGGGGAACGGTGTCCAAATTGGGCACCACGGCCACGTGCCGCATGTATGCTCCGGTCAGAGGGAAGACAATCAGTGTCAGCAACCCCACCAGCCAATGCGCGCGCGACCAGTTCACAAGACACGCCTCCTGACCCGGTCAACAAAGCATATCAGGAAGCGCTCAGGCGGCCTTGGCGCGGGCGTCCATTTCCGTGGTCCGTTGCCAGGTGTAGAGGACGCGGTGGACTACGGTAATCGTGGACAGCACGGCGATCACCCAGAGCACCGGCGCCATCTCGTTGAACAGAGCGCCGATGATCAGCAGCACCAGGCGTTCGGGGCGTTCCATGAAGCCTACTTTGCAGGTGCCGATGAGCGACTCGGCGCGGGCGCGGGCATAGCTCACCATGATGGCGCTGATCATGGCCAACGCGGCCAGCACTACGTAGAAGAAGCGGTTGCCGCGGCCGTAAAAGACCAGCAATCCCAGGAAGAGCGAGGCATCGCTGTAACGGTCGACGATGGAATCGAAAAAGCCTCCGAAGCGGGTGACCTGGTTCGAGGCGCGGGCGACGCGGCCGTCTACCAGGTCGAAGAATCCGGAGCCGATGATGACTAGGCCGGCGTAGAAAAACATGCGGCGCTGGTTGTCGGCGTTGGCATAACCAAACAAAAACGCGGCGTAGGTGTTGACCAACAGTCCCATCAGGGTGAGGAGGTTGGGATTGATGCGGGAGAGCGCCAGCAGGCGCACGATGGCATCGAGCAGCACTCCGCAGGCGCGACCGACTCCGCTGGTCCAAGTCATATTGTCCAATCCTCACGAGACTGCGGAAAAGTTTCTTGGGCGCGGAAGGTCGCACCGCGGCAGCTAAAGCCGATAGTGGAAATACGCAAGTTGTCGCAGCGGTGAACCGCTGCGCCACCCAAAATCAACTGCAACATCGACTTTTTCCGCAAGCTGCTCGGGATGCTCATTCCGTTTCTCTTTCCGGTTCCGGCTGCGCGTCCAGTTCCGCTTCCAGTTTGGCCTCGGCGAGATCGTGCATGGTGGAGAGCTTCAAGATTTCCATTTCCCGGCTGCCGCCCGGGGTGACTACCGTGGCAGTGTCGCCTACTTTTTTATTCAGCAGGGCACGGCCGATGGGCGACGTGGTGGAAATTTTGCCGGCGGCCACATCGGACTGCTCGCTGGCCACCAACTCGTAGCGCATTTCTTCGTTCTTGGTGCTGTCGAAGACGGTCACCGTCGAGCCGAGACCGACTTTATCCTTGGGGATATTGTTCATGTTGACCAGCGACAAGTCGGCGAGCCGCTTGCCCAGTTGGCGGACGCGCGCCTTCAAATATTCCTGGCGCTGTTTGGCCATGTGATATTCGGCATTCTCGCTGAGATCGCCCATGGCAACGGCCTTTTTGATCTCTCGGGGGATATCGAAGGCCAACTCGTGTTCGAGAATGTTGAGTTCGTCGCGCAGCTTCTTTTTGATGTCTTCCGTCATTGCTCTGGAGATTATAACGCTGAGACGGGGAACTGGGGGGTGAGTGCAGGCTGGCGTTTGGAAAGAGCTGCGGGTGCAACCCGCTTACTTGAAATGACTTAGATCGACCTGCAGACATTGGGATGGTCTTCGGCTCTGGTGGCCAACCGTTCGATTGCCTTCGGAGGGAGGTGGGGGTAGACTAATGGTAGATCTCTTCCCCGGGGTGAGGGGCCCTCCATGAACGGAAATAGTGATTTCCACATCGGCGATAAGGTCGTATACCCCAACCATGGCGTCGGAATTATCGAACAAATCAGCAGCCGGACTATTGGCGCCACCGTCGAAAAGTTCTACATGCTCAAAATTGCGGCCAGCAATGCCAAGGTGACGGTGCCATTCGCCAATGTCAATAGCGTTGGAATGCGTCCGGTGGTGCGGAATGGCGAGGTCGAGAAGATTGTGGATTACCTTTCGTCCGGCGAATGCGTAAACGCAGCCGACTGGAAAGACCGCTTCAAAGAAAATTCCGATCGCATGCGCACCGGGTCGCTCGCGGACGTGGCGGCGGTGCTGAAGAGCCTGCTGGTCCTCGGCCAGGCCAAGTCGCTTTCCTTCCGCGAAAAAAAGATGCTGGAGCGGGCGCGCTATTTGCTGGTCAGCGAAATTGCCATCTCGCGGAACTGCGACGAAAGCCTGATTGAACAGGCGCTCACCAAGGCGCTGACGAAGTGTAATCTGCGCTTCCCCGAAATTTCTGAACTCGCCTCGTAGTTACACCGGCGACTCCTCAGTTGTGCCCGCGGTGGTCAGCGGGCTTTTTGCGCTTCCATCCAGGATTGCAAAATCAAAATGGCGGCCATGCGGTCGACCGCCTGTCCCCTCTTCTTGATCGATAAATCGGTCTCGCGCAACAGCCGGTTGGCTTCGGTCGAGGTCCAGCGCTCGTCCCACAGATGGACGGTCACGCCGAAGTGGGCCTGCAGATCCTCGGCAAAACGGCGCATCTTTTCCGATTGCGTTCCTTCCGCGCCGCTTAAGCGCAGGGGCAGGCCGACCACGATTTCCCGCACCTCGTACTTCGCCAGCACCTGTCTCAGAGCTTCCAGATCGCGGCGCTTGTTTTGGCGCTGGATTGTTTCGAGGCCCTGCGCCGTGATGCCCAGCGGATCGGTCACGGCTACGCCGATTCTTTTCGAGCCGACATCCAGGGCCATGATTCGGCTGGAGCTGGGGGTTTCGGGCGATGGCATCGGTTCATTGTAGATGGCCGGGACGAGCTTCGCTCGCCTCCACAGACGAGGGCGACTGGGGCTACGTGATTTCCTTTGGTGCAATTCCCGCCGCGATGAGGCAGAATTGTTGGCTGAGCAGGATGAACAACCACGGCATGGAGAATACAGAGAATAGGGAAACCCAAAGCGGGCATCACTGGTCGCTGACGCTGCTGGGCTTGGGCCTGATGGTGATGTTCGCCTATTACGGCGAATCGGTTCTGGCAGTCCTGTTTTTTGCCATTCTGCTCAGCTTTATGCTCTCTCCCGTAGTGCGGGCGCTGGAGTTCTTACGGCTGCCGCGAGCCATGGCGGCCCTCATCAGCGTGGTGGCGCTGCTGGCCGTGCTTTACGGCATCACCGTAGCCTCCTACAACCAAGCCCTGGTTTTTGCCGACAACCTTCCCAAGTATTCGCAGAAGATCCGCTCCATTCTGCAGCCCTACCAGCAACAGGCGGAGCGGCTCAAGAAGACGGGCGAAGTGGTCGAGCCCGAGGACACTAATGTCGTGCCGGTGCGGCAGGTGCAGAGTTGGTCCGAGGCGCTGAGCCATGGAGCCGGCACCGTGACCGACACTGTGCTGGCAGCATCGTTCGTTCCGTTTCTGGCGTATTTTCTGCTGACTTGGCACAGCCACGCGCGTTCGGCCACCGTGATGCTGTTTCCTTTGGAGCACCGGAACGCGGCCTTCGTGACGCTGGGGCTGATCGGGAAAATGCTGCAGAGCTTTATTGTGGGAAATCTGGTGATTGGATTGCTGATTTCGGGCGTGAGCGTCGGGATTTTCGCGTTGCTGCATGTTCCGTTTTTCTATTTCGTTGGCTTTCTCAGCGGCTTCCTTAGTCTGGTTCCGTACCTGGGAATCGTGCTGGCGATGGTGCCGCCGATAGCGATCGGCATTGGACAACTCGAGCCCGGTGATCTTGTGATTGTGGCGCTGTGCGCGGTCGGGCTGCACCTTTTCGCCCTGAATGTTCTCTATCCCATGCTGCTGGGAAGCCGCCTTAGAATCAATCCGCTGGCAGTTACGATTGGGCTGCTGTTCTGGGGCGCGCTCTGGGGCGCGCTTGGACTGGTGCTTGCCATTCCGATTACGGGCGCTATGAAGATCGTGCTTGACCACGTCGATGGGATGAAACCCTACGCGGATTGGCTGGGCGAGTAGGCAGTTTCACCGCCGAGACGCTGCGAACGCCTAGAAAACGCGGTTGCGCTCATTGACCTTGATACGAACAGGTTTAGAGAATGAGGCGCTTATCGGGTATGCGGGGTAAGGGAAATGGGGTACAATCGTGCCGTTCTTAGTGAGAAGGGGACCCGGCTTAAAAGTCAAGCAAGGGGGGACCCATGAAGAAAAAACCATCGGTTTGTGAAGCCTGGTTGATAGGTCTAGCTCTTGTTTTCCTGATACTGTTTGGCGGCCAGACAAGCCAAGCACAGGATATCCAGACGCTACCCAGCCTTAGTGGATGGGTTGGCGCCGGCATGCCCTACCAGGCTTGGACATACGCGAGTGATGGTTTCGACGGCTTCATTTTGACTGTCAGCAATTCCGAGAAGCCTTGTCGGGATCACCACGAACCGCACCCTCACAGAAATCACGATCGGCAAAGGCATCAGAGAAAGGCCCATCATGGAGATGGGAATCATCGGAATCCAGGCACAGGATGTGAGGACAAGCCGAGCGCAAAATTGCGGCGGCACACCGGGCGCAGGGGAATTTGATCGGGTCACCGAAGCCGCGACATCGATGGCGCCGATGGCTGCGGAATACGCATTTGACGGGCGGTCCGAGGCTAGGCCGTTCTTTGCCTCGAACTGATTCGCCACAAACCTGTTCACAAACTGCTAACATCCGCATACGCCTGTAACAATCTTTGGGAACCTCTCAACTGGACGCCCATGGGGCATAGGCCCACTTCCACACGGCCTTGTACTCCCGCCACTTTGTGGCAATCCAGGAAGGCCTCTACACTAAGACCTTGCGCACGCTGATCATACTGTTTCTGATTGCCGTTCTCGCCCTGGGCGGATGGCTGGCCTGGCAGCTCCGTGCCCCGGTCACGCCTCCGGCAAATACTTTTTTATTGCTGCGTCCCGGGTACTCGACGCGACGGATCGCCGCCGAGCTGCGCAAGGCAGGAGTGATCCAAAACGAACATGTCTTCTGGCTTTGGCATTTGCTGAAGCCGAAACCAACGCTCAAGGCTGGAGAATATCTTTTCGATCGCGAGGCCACGCTTCCGCAGGTTTACGAGCGCATCGCGCGCGGCGATATTTACTTCCACGTGGTCACCATTCCAGAGGGCTACACGATTTTCGATATTGCGAAGGCCCTCGAAGACGCGGGGCTCGGTTCGGCGGAGAATTTTCTGCATATAGCTGAAACCCAGACGCAGCTAATCTCCGACCTGGCGCCGGAGGCCAAGTCACTGGAGGGCTATCTCTTCCCTGAAACCTATCGCTTCACGCGCACCCAGACTCAGGAGGAAATGGCGGCGGCGATGGTGCATCAATTTCGAATCGTGGCGCGAGAGATCGGGCTGACTGCTGACATACCCAGAGTTGTGACCATGGCATCAATCGTCGAAAAGGAGACGGCCGCCCCCGAGGAACGCCCGCTCGTAGCCAGCGTCTACTACAACCGCTTGGAGCAAAACATGGCGCTCGATGCCGATCCCAGCGTGATCTACGCCGAGTTGCTCGCGGGCACCTACCAGGGAAGCCTTCATCACGCCGACCTGGCGGTGAGTTCGCCTTATAACACGTATCGGTTCCCGGGATTGCCGCCGGGGCCGATCGGCAATCCCGGCAGAAGCGCTCTGCAAGCAGCCTTGCATCCCGAGGACTCGAAGTTCCTTTATTTCGTTAGCGATGGCAACGGACATCACCGCTTTGCCCGCAGCCTTGAAGAACATAATCGCAACGTGGCCGCCTATCGCCGTTCTCTGAACCACTCGCTCGGCCCCCGCTAAGCAGTGAAACTTCCACTGCTTTATACTAATCAGATATCCATAGTGATCGAATCAATATCCATGCGACCAGGGAACTCGCGAGTATCGGCATAGGAATGCATCGTCCTCATCTGCGCCTGTTGTTGCTTTTGTCGCTGTCGGCGGCTACTTTTCCGCTGAGCGGGTGTTTGTTCCGCACCCGTATGCAGAGCCGGCAGTTCTCCAACCGCCCGCTGAAAACCGCCACGCAACAGGATTTAGTTGATTACGTCAATGCCCAGGCCGCAAAAATCCAGTCCCTGCAGGCCACCGTCGACATCGATTCTTCCGCCGGAGACCCGAAAACCGGCCAGATCACCGATTACAAAGAGATTCGCGGCTATGTGCTGGCGCGCAAGCCGTCTACGCTGCGCATGAAGGGCCTGATGCCGGTCGTGCGCAACACCGCCTTCGACATGGTGAGCGATGGGCAGGAATTCAAGATCTGGATCCCTCCCACGAATAAGTTCGTCGTGGGCGCTAATAATGCCCCGCCGCAGCCCGACAAGCGGCTGGAGAATATGCGGCCGCAATATATTTACGATGCGCTGCTGATGCCCGAAATCGGCGCGGATGAGATTGCGATACTCGACAAGGGGTACGAAATTGTTCTGGACTCGAGAAAACACCAGGTCGAACAACCAAATTACATACTGCAGGTCATCCGCAAGGGGACTCAGGGGTGGTATTTATCGCGCAAAATTGAATTCAGCCGCATCGACCTGCTCCCCTACCAGCAAAAGATTTATGACGAGCAGGGAAACGTCGCAACCGACGCGCATTACCAGAATTACAAGGACTTTTCCGGAGTTACATTCCCCAGTACGATCCAGATTGAACGGCCGCGGGAAAGTTACGACTTTACCCTGAACATGCTGAAACTGGAGATCAATAAAACGCTGACCGACGACCAGTTCGCGCTGGAGCAGCCAACCGGCGCTATAGTCGTGCATCTCGGGCAGGCGGATTCCGGCACGGCGAAGGCGCCGAATAGCCAGTAGAAACAAGGCGTTGCGTCGCTGGTCGCTAGTCGTTAGTCGTGGTCGCTAGCATCAGCAAGTGACGAACCGCGAACGACCTACGACCGCTATTAAAAACATGATGAATCGCATGATCGTCGGCAATCTCGTGCATCGACCCGTGCGCTCATTGATCAGCATTGTGGCCGTGGCGCTTGAGGTCACACTCATCCTACTGATCGTGGGCCTTTGCCTGGGGATGATGCAGGACAGCCGCACCCGAACCGCCGGCATTGGCGCCGACGTGCTAGTGATGCCACCGGGCTCTTCGTTCATCAGCGGGCTGACGGGCGCGCCCATGCCGATCAAGATCGGAAATGTGCTGGCCCAACTGCCCCATGTGAAAAACTGGGCCCCTGTGGTCACGCAAGTCAACTCCGTGGGATCGGTCGAGATCATTGCCGGAATCGATTTGCCCAGCTACGAGAGCATGTCGACGGGTTTTCATTATTTAGAGGGCGGCCCATTTCAAGGCCCTTACGACGCGCTCGTCGACGATCTTTTTGCCCAATCCAAACACGCCAAAGTGGGCGACACCATTGAGATTCTGAACAACAAGTTCGGCATCAGCGGGATTGTCGAACGAGGCAAGGGTGGCCGAAAGTTCATCCCCCTGACCACCATGCAGGATCTGATCGGCGCCAAGGACAAAGCCACGATCATCTATCTCAAACTCGACGACCCCGCCAACGCGGATGCGGTGGTGGACGAGATCAAGCACGTGCCTGGAATGGAGCGCTACTTCGTCAACACCATGGCTTCCTACCTCTCCATGATGACCACCAGCACTTATCCGGGGCTTTCCACTTTCATCGATGTCGTGGTGGGTATTTCCGTGGTCATCGGATTTATCGTGATTTTCCAGGCCATGTACACGGCCGTGATGGAGCGGACCCGCGAAATCGGCATTCTCAAATCGATGGGAGCGTCGAAGCTCTATATCGTAAACGTGGTGGTGCGGGAAACGGTGCTGCTGGCGGTGGGCGGCATTGTGCTGGGGATCGTGGTCAGTCTGGCGGCCCGAGCGGCACTGGCCCATCGCTTTCCGCTGTTACAGGTGGTAGTCGACGGCGGTTGGATCGTCCGCGCCACCCTGATTGCGATTGCCGGCGCGATCGGCGGCGCGCTGTATCCGGCGTTCAAGGCGGCGCAGAAGGATCCCATCGACGCCTTAGCCTACGAATAGCGAGCGGCGGGCGTCCTTCGCTAATTTCGCTTTTATTTCTCCCTGCTTTGGGAATTTTTTTTCCATCCGCAATTTTCCCTATGATTTTTCTCGCAAATCGCGAGAGAATGCACGATACTGCCCGTGAAAGCGCGCCGTGCTATAATCCGCGCCGTTAACCGGAAGCATCGCAGTCTTGCAGCAAGTTGTCTTAATTCAATTTTCAGGAGGAGATATGCGCTTCGATAATCCCACTCTCTACGGTCGGGACGATGAGACGGATGAGTACAGTGACAGCAGTGCCTACGGCGAATCGCTGGAGGAAGATCTGGAAGAAGAGGAAGAAGAGGAAGAAGAACCCGTTCTTGTAGTCGAGGAAGACGACGAGGTTTTGACCCCGGTGCGGGAACCGGCGCCGGTTGTTCCATCGGGCGGCGGCGAGAGCGGGCCGCCGAAGAAGAAAGCGCCGGCCAAGAAGAAAGCCGCCACGAAGCCAGTTGCAAAAGCGGCCAAAAAGCCGGTTGCAAAAGCGGCCAAGAAGCCGGCCCCGAAAAAGAAAGCCAAACCGGCAAAGAAAAAAGCGGCCAAAAAGGCCGCCAAAAAGCCGGCAAAGAAAGCGGCCAAGAAGAAAGTTTCACGCAAGAAACGCTAGCAGCTCACGCCAAGACGCGCGATCAATAATGGCGGAAGCCCGGCTCTCGCCGCGGATTCCGCCACCTCGCTGAGCTCGTGGAGCGCCGGGCGTCCCCGCCTGGCAGAGCGGAAGCCGCCCAGCGCTCCATCTATTTTTCGCCAGTCACGATCGCTTCCGCTTCAATCTCCACCAGCATCTCCGGCGACACCAGCGCCGTGATCGCCATCATCGTGCTCGCGGGACGAATGTCGCGGAAAAATTCTCCGTGCGCCTTTCCAACTTTTTCCCAATCCGAAATATTGGTGAGAAACACGCGGGTGCGCACGACGTCTTTCATCGAAGCTCCGGCCCGCTCCAGCGCGTGCGCAATGTTCTTCAGGGTCTGAACCGCCTGCGCGTAAGCATCGCCCGCGATGATTTTGCCGTCAGCTCCGGTTGCGGTTGTGCCTGCAACGTAAACTTGTGCGCCAATGCGAACCGCACGAGAGTAACCGACAACCGGTTCCCATGGCGTTCCGCTTGCTATGTTAGTTCGTTCCACTTCTCCTCCTTGCCTGACCCCTTACCTGCGTTCTTCCTGTAAGTAGACTCGGTAAGTCCTGTAGATAGGATCAGTAAATCACCGAAACAGATTCGCTAAATCATGTTTTTCAATGCGCGGCACAGGATTAGCAGTCGCCGCGGTTGGCTGCCAGCAAATCCACGCAAACCCCGCGTCCCGCGCGGGCTTCTAACTATAGCAGTGGCTCGAACGTGTACTTGCATTCGATCGAGTTTCACGGTATTTAATGCGCACAGGGTTCTGTTCCGATGGAACCAATAGGGGCAGGGAAGGAAGTGGGGCCATGGAGATTCCGGAGACGCATCCGCTGCAGCAGTTGTTTCTAGAGTTGGTCGGCCGTCATTATGCCGAGGAGATAGGAATTCGCGATCCGCAGATCGTGGGCTATGTCGCGCATTTGCTGTCGGAGTTTTGCGATGCGGAGCAGTTGCTCAAAATCCGCAATGCCGCGGGCAAGCCGCTAAATGATGTGGGCGAGATGCTGATCGAGTCGGATCCGGTTTACGGCCCGGCGCCGTCCTTCGATCGCGAGCGCCAGGTCCGCAAGCACATTGGCGACTATACGCTGTTCTATGCCGGCATGTTTCCGGAGAGCATCAATCACTATCGCTTGCGCCGTCAGCGAGTCGAAGGATTTGTCGATTGGGTGAAGGCTGGGAAAGAAAGCTATTACGTCGTCTCAAAGTTCGATCACTTCGAATATGCCAAAGTCGCGCCGCTGTTCGCCCAACTCTCGCAAAAGTTCGAGCAGTGCGTGTATGGACTGAATCTGGTAAAAACCGAGCTCGAAGTGATGCAGCATCCGATTGCGCGAAGAACGAACGAACTCATCATGTAGGAGAAGTCAGAAGTCAAATTGAAGAAGTAAAACCTTTTGCGGTTCGGACGGATGCGACAAAGATTAGCGACTAGTTCTCAGACTCAGATTGTTCGGTTTCTACTTCTTCGGTTTGACTTCTGACTTTCCACCAGACGTCTGCCGACGATCTCGAATTTCCCTTCCAGCACAATCTTGATCGCTTCCGAGTAGGCGATGTGTTCCTGCTCAAGAATGCGCGCTGCCAGCGTGTGTTCGTCGTCAGAGTCGAGCACGGGAACGGCTTTCTGCACGATAATGGCGCCGTGATCGAGTTCCTCATCCACGAAATGCACCGTGCAGCCGGACACCTTGACGCCATAGGCGAACGCCTGTTGCTGCGCTTCCAGTCCCGGGAAGCTTGGCAGCAACGACGGATGAATGTTGAGGATCTTCGCCGGAAACTGACGCACAAACCAGGGCGAGAGCAAACGCATGTAACCAGCAAGACAGACGAGGTCGACTTTGTGATTGAGGAGCGCAGCCACTACTTCGCGGTCATGCTCCTCGCGTGGTTTCCCTTTCGACGCGATGACGAGCGCGTTGAGTCCGCGCTGGCGGGCGATTTCCAGCCCGGGAGCCTCGGCGCGATTCGAAATCACGACCGCGATGCGAGCATCGGGAATTCTGCCAGCCGCAATACTGTCGGCGATGGCCACAAAGTTGGAGCCGCGTCCGGAGAGGAGAATGCCGAGGTTCTTCATGAAAGGCAACGAAGTTAACGCTTGTCATCCTGAGCGAAGCGAAGGACCTGCTTTCTTACCGTGCGCAAAGAAGCAGGTCCTTCGCTTCGCTCAGGATGACAACTTTATTTGTTAGCCACCGCCTTGCGAGACGGTCGCCATTCAGCTGAACACAACTTTGCGGTCGCCTTTGACGATGCGGCCAACGCTGTAGAATTTTTCTCCCGCCCGCTCCAGCAGCGTCTGCGCCTTCTTGAACTTCTTCGCGGGAACCACGATCAGCATACCGAGACCCATGTTGAAGGTGCGAAGCATTTCTTCCTCCGCGACGTTGCCAAGTTTCTGCAGATGCTCAAAGATGGGCAGAACCGGCCAGGTGCCGAGTTCAATCACGGCCGACGTGCCCTTTGGCAGCACGCGAGGCAGGTTCTCGGTAATGCCGCCGCCCGTAATATGCGCCAGCGCCCCGACGCATTCGCCCGCAATCAGCTTGCGGATCACTGGCCAGTAGCTGCGATGCGTGCGCATCAGCTCGTTGCCGACTTTATTTTTGATCTCGCTGACGAAAGTCTCCGGCGAATAGCCCGCGATTTCAAACAGCAGCTTGCGCGCCAGCGAGTATCCGTTGGTATGCAGTCCGTTCGAGGGCAGGCCGAGGACGCAGTCGCCTACCTGCACGTCTTTGCCGCTGATGATGCGCTCGCGTTCGACCACTCCGACAATGAATCCGGCTAGATCGTACTCGCCTTCGGAATAGAACCCCGGCATTTCCGCCGTCTCGCCGCCGATCAAAGCGCAGCCGTTATGCTTGCACGCTTCGGCGAGCCCGCCCACAATTTTTTCCGCAACTTCAGGGTCGAGCGTGCCGGTCGCCAGGTAGTCCATAAAAAACATCGGCGCCGCGCCCTGCACCGCAATGTCGTTGACGCAGTGATTCACCAGATCGGCGCCAATCGTGTGATGCACATTCATTTCGAACGCAATTTTTAGTTTGGTGCCCACGCCATCCACGCTCGAAACCAGCACCGGATCCAAATATTTCTTGTCGACAGAGAACAATCCGCCGAATCCCCCAATCTCGCTCAGCACTCCCTTGGTAAACGTTTTGTGAGCCAGATACTTGATGCGCTGCTTGGTCTTGTTGCCGCGGTCAATGCTGACACCGGCATCGGCGTAGGTGATGGAGCCGCTTTGAGGGTTGGGATTCTCGGCCACTGTTCAGTCCGTATTGCCAGGTTGGAAAGCTCTGTGCCACCAAGCAGGAGGAAGCGTTTCTGACGCAACAAATTTTAGCACGACTGCGGTTGTTGTCCGGCTTCTCGAGCGCGCTCAGCAATGCGCACTGACGAAACGATATAATCGCTCGTCCAATTCTGGTTGTGGAGACAACATGACGCAGACCAGCATGGTGGAGACGAGCATGAGAACTCTGGCAGTGGCTTTCCTTGCGGTGTTGATGATTTCGTCTACGGTGGCGCAGCAAAGTGACAACCAGGACGCAGCCAGCGAAAGCGCGAAGCAGGCTGCGTCCAAGCAGGTTGCGTCCAAGAAAGATACAAAGCAAACGTCGTCGACCAGCACCGCCACTCCCGAGAAACCCGCGGAGCCGTCCAAAGCCGATGCCAATAATGCCGAGGCTACGGATAAGGAAGAACATTTCGATGTCGCGGAAGTCCCGCCCGTCGTCACGCATCACCAGATCGCAGCGAACGGCAAGACGCTCACTTACACAGCGACGGCCGGGCGGCTTCCCATCAAACGCGGCGACGGCAAGATTGAAGCGGAGATGTTCTTCGTCGCCTACACGCTCGACGGACAGGACCCCGCGAAGCGTCCGCTCACCTTCTCCTTCAACGGCGGCCCGGGCTCCGCTTCGGTGTGGCTGCACATGGGCGCGCTGGGGCCGAAGCGCGTGGTGCTGCAACCCAACGGCTTCATGCCGGCAGCACCTTATCGTCTCGAAGATAACCCCGACACGCTGCTCGATCGCAGTGACATTGTGATGGTAGACGCCATGTCCACCGGCTACTCGCGGGCCGCGACCGCCGAACTTACCAAGAATTTTCTGGGCGTGAAAGGCGATGTGCAAGCCTTTGGAGAATTTATCCGCCTCTACCTTTCCCGCTACGATCGCTGGAGTTCGCCGCTGTTCCTGCTTGGCGAAAGCTACGGTACAACGCGCGCCGCCGGACTCGCCGGATATCTCGCCGATCATGGTATCGCTTTCAACGGCGTAACTTTGCTGTCGATGGCAGTCGATTTCCAGACACTGGAGTGGAACAAATCGAACGACCTGCCTTATTTGCTGCTGGTGCCCACCTTCAACATGATCGCCGGGTACCACCACAAACTCGGCCCCGATCTCACGCAGGATATGGCGAAAACGCGCGAAGAAGTCGTCCGCTGGTCCACTAATGATTACGCGCTGGCACTTGGCAAAGGCGACGCCATGACTCCTGAAGAGCACCGCAAGATTGTGGAGCAACTGTCGCGCTACATCGGGCTGCGTCCGGAAGTGATCGAAGCACACAACCTGCGCATCGATGTTCCCACCTTTAGCCACGAGTTGCTGCTCGATCAAAAACTGATCACCGGACGGCTCGATGGCCGCTTCAGCAGCCCCAATCCTGACGAAGATCGCTATTCCTATGATCCGACTAGCGCCGCTATTCTGCCGCCGTATACCTCGGCGTTCAACAACTATCTGCGCACTGAACTGAATTACAAATCCGACATGCCCTACCGGGTTTTCGCTTACGACGAAATCGGCTTCTCAAAGTGGGAGTGGGGCAACGCCGTCGAAGGGTTTCCCAGCACGGCGGGCGGGTTGCGCTCGGCCATGATCAAAAATCCATACATGAAGATTCTGGTGATGGAAGGCTACTATGACTTGGCCACGCCGTTTGCCGCGGCCAACTGGACCATGGATCACCTCGATCTCGGTTCGCAATTCCGCCAGAATATTTCCTATGGCACCTACAACGCGGGACACATGGTGTACATCGATCGCGCCGAGCACGACAAGATGAAAAAAGATCTCGTCCAGTTCATGGAGAAATGCCTGCCTAAATAGCGAAACGCTCGCGTAGGGACGAGCGGAGCTCAGCCAGCTGCCGGCGCCAAGTTAGCTCTATACTTCACTCTTGCACGCTAATCGAAAGCCCATGCGCGCCGCCGTCATCTTCGGGTTGGGAACGTCGCCGGCAGACCTGAAGCCGTTTCAAGCCAACTCGCCAACCGAGTGGCTGCAAGGCCTGCCTGCCGATTCCAGCGCAGCCGACGCCATCCTGATCTTCGGCGGGGACGGCACTATCCATCGTCATCTCCCTGCGCTGGTGCGGCTTCAACTTCCCGTGCTCGTGGTGCCCGCAGGCAGTGGCAACGATTTTGCCCGCGCCTTGAAGTTGCGCTCGATGAAGGATTCTCTGCGCGCCTGGCATGATTTTAAATCGGGAACAATTCAGCCGCGGCCGATCGATCTCGGAGTCATCGTTCCTTCCGCCGCGCCTGAGCGCAAACACTATTTCTGCTGCGTGGCCGGATGCGGCCTCGATTCCGCGGTCACTCGCCGTGCCAATCAGATGCCGCGCTGGCTGCGCGGTCACGGTGGATACGCTTTGGCGATCTTGCCTTTGCTTCTGAAACTTCCGGCCTTTTCCATGCGGCTGACGCGCGTCAACGGTGATGTTCAGGACGAGGCTGAGAAACTCACCCTGCTGGCCGCCTTCGCTAACACGCAGTTCTACGGCGACGGCATGCGCATTGCCCCGGAAGCCGACTTCGCCGACGGCAAGCTCGACATCTGCCAGATCAGCACCATGAATCCCTTCAAATTGTTCTGCATGTTCCCAAGCGTCTATTTCGGCCATCACCTGCTCTCGCCCCAGGTCGAGTACTCAAAGGCGGAGCGAGTCACCGTACAGACGGAGACTCCACTTGAGATTTACGCTGACGGCGAGTTTGTGTGCGAGACTCCAGCCGAGATATCAGTGGCTGCCGGAGCGCTGAGCGTGATTTATTCTGCGCGGTAGGACCGTGTGGTGACGGGGCTTCGCCCCGTCGCAGCGGGGCAGAGCCCCGCCACCACATGCGCTGTTTCTAGCGATTACGCCCATACCGCGCGTCAAGGGCTAGATTGAGTTCGAGCACATTCACGCGCGCCTCGCCCAGGAACCCCCACTGCCGGTTTTCGGTGTGCTCCGCAATCAGGCGCGCGATTTCAGTTTCTGGAACTTTGCGCTCTGCGGCCACTCGCCGAATCTGGAATTCCGCCGCCGCCGGCGTGATATGCGGATCGAGTCCCGAAGCCGATGTCGTCACCAGATCGACCGGGATGGGAGTGCCAGGATTTTCGGCTTGCAGCTTGGCCACGTCTCCATTCACCCGAGTCATCAGCTGCGCATTGGTTGGACCCA
>Ga0074044_10002141_pt1 | contig 17380 bp, 15 predicted proteins | sample BogForMeECP23OM1_FD_94443 | JGI IMG/M metagenome (GOLD analysis project Ga0074044, IMG submission 94443) | Bog forest soil microbial communities from Calvert Island, British Columbia, Canada - Bog Forest MetaG ECP23OM1 | ecosystem: Environmental > Terrestrial > Soil > Wetlands ...
ACTTTCGAAGCTCCGCGCACATCTGGTCGGGCAACGACATCTGCTGCGGGTGGCTGAGCAACTGGACATTGGCAGTTACATGCGCCTCGGCCGCGGCGAAGAAAAAAGTGGCGGTCGCAACAAGGCAAGTCTGCTGGTGGACGCCCTGGAAGCAATTTTGGCAGCGCTCTACCTCGACGGCGGGTGGCCGGTAGCGCGAGACTTTATCGTGCGCGTGATCGTGGAGCCGGAACTGGCTCATATGAAGCTGGAGACCCGCGCGATTCCGGTGATGGATTTCAAGTCCGCGTTGCAGGAGGCGCTGCAGGCCAGAGGAGGACCGCAGCCGGTTTACGCGCTGGTGAAGGAGGAAGGTCCTGAACACAAGAAGACCTTCACGGTCGAGGTGAGATTGCCGGAGCCGGCGATGGGACAATTCGTGGGACGCGCCCAGGGCGCGACTAAGAAACGGGCCGAACAGGAAGCGGCGCGGCAAGTGCTGGAGCATCTGGCGGGGTTGCCGGGTGCAAAGCATCCGAATGGTCGAGAGGATGCAGGCCCTTAAGGGGCATCCAATTTCGTAGGAGTTTCGGCATCGCTGAAGCGATGCCCTGATACGAAACCGCGGTTTCCTGCATCTGGTTAGGTTATGTCGTAGTTATGTCGTGGAGCGAAAACGTTTACGTGGGTGATTGGCCCGCGGCCGTTCAGTCGGTCGCGGGAGCGATTGTGACTGCCGTTTTTGTGGTGACCTTCCTGCTGCAGGCATTCACCATTCCTTCGGGATCGATGGAGCACACGCTTCTGGTCGGCGACTATCTGCTGGTGGATAAATTTTGCTATGGCGGGGGCATGGGGTGGAACCGTCTGATGCCCTATCGGAAGATCCGGCGCGGTGACATTGTGGTCTTCCATTATCCGGTGAATCCCGCGCAGGACTTCGTGAAGCGGGTGGTGGCCTTGCCCGGAGATCGCCTGCGTCTGATCAACAAACGTGTCTACATCAACGGCGCGCCGGTCGAAGAGCCCTTTGCGCAGTACATCACGGCAGTGCGCAATTCCTATCGCGACGACTTCCCGCGCACCGAATCTCCGGATTTTGCGGTGGATGCGAAATGGTGGAAAGAGATGCCGAAACTGGTGGAAGACCACCAGTTGATTATTCCCGAGGGCCACTATTTTGTTATGGGTGACAATCGCGATGACAGCCAGGACAGCCGGTACTGGGGATTTGTGCCGCGCGAGAACATCATCGGCCGTCCGCTTTTGATTTACTGGTCGTCGGGAAATTTGAACAATGATCTTCCCGGTTCGCCGACCGTGGGTGATAGACTTTATCACCTCGCATACGCGGTAACGCATGTGTTCCAGATCACGCGCTGGGAACGTACTTTCAGGCTGGTCCGCTGAAAGTCGATGGTCATTGGTCGCTAGTCGTTAGCAAGAAGGCTCGCGAACGACTAACGACCAGCGACTAACGACCGAGGAAGACGCGCGGTAAGAAATCCTCTTGAACGGATAACTAACGTGCCGACAAAAGAAAAAGTCATAGTTAACAAAAACGTTGACAAGAACGCCCAAGAAAAGCCGGTAGACGAAAAGCCGCGCGAGACGACGGTGGAATTCCTGGCATCGCTGGCGGAAGTGCTGGTCACCGGCCTATTCATCATCACATTTATTCTGCAGGCGTTTGAGATTCCCTCCAGTTCGATGGAGGACACGCTGCTGATCGGGGACCACCTGTTCGTGAATCGGGAGCAGTTCGCCGCGCCCACACGCTGGATGGGGCCGCTGATGCCTTATCGGGACGTCCGTCGCGATGAAATTGCGGTGTTCATGTCGCCCGAGCAGCCGGGGCTATTCCTGGTGAAACGGATCATCGGCGTTCCCGGGGACCGCATCCACTTGCGCGATGATGTCGTTTACCGCAACGGCGTGAAACTGGTTGAGCCATTCGTCCGTCACAAACGGGAGGACCACAATCCCTACACCGATAATTTCCCTGCCTTGCCGCCAATGGAAGAATACGGGGTAAGGAACGAGAAATGGGCGGAAGAACTGCCTAAGCATATCGTGGGAGACGACATAGTCGTACCTGCGGACAGCTACTTTGCCATGGGCGATAACCGGGACGTGAGTTACGACAGCCGCTTCTGGGGCTTTCTCCCGCGCAAGAACCTGATTGGCCGTCCCATGTTCATCTACTGGTCATTTGTCACCCCCGAGGACCAGTACATGAAGAGCGAGTGGGGCGATCGGGTGGGGTACTTTCTGAAAAACATCGTCTGGCACTTCTTTGATCAAACGCGCTGGTCGCGCACGCTCAGGATCGTGCGGTGAACTCTCCGCTGTCCAAATTTCTGAGGCCGAGCGTTCTGAGATCCAGGCGCGGCGTGGCTGCGATCGCGGCCCTCTTGCTGCTCCTGTTTCTGTTCCGGCCCGGCGTGTACAAGTTGCGAATCCGGATTGCCGGTTCCATCGGAAGCGCCCTCGGCCGCAGGGTGGTAATTGACAACGTCAGCCTGCATTTCCTGCCGCGACCGGGCTTTGATCTGGAGGGACTCGTCATTTACGACGATCCCGCATTTAGCGCGGAACCCATGATCCGCGCGCAGGAAGTTTCCGCCGCCATCCGGTTTCGTTCCCTGCTCCGCGGCCGGCTCGAGATCGCTACCCTGAGCGCGAACGAGCCCAGCGTCAACCTGGTGCGCAATGACGATGGCCGCTGGAACCTGGCAACCCTGCTGGAGCGCAACGCACAAATTCCCGCGGCTCCGACTGGAAAACCCGCGTCCGAACACCGCCCGGCATTCCCCTATCTTGAAGCCAGCAATGCTCGCGTCAATTTCAAGCTGGGACAGACGAAGAAGTCGTACGCGCTGATGGATGCCGACGTGGCGCTCTGGCAGGATTCCGAGAATTCGTGGGCCGCGCGAATCAAGGCCGAGCCCGTACGTACAGACTTTAATCTCACCGATACCGGGCTCGTCCAGATCAATGCCACGTGGCAGCGCGCTCAGAGCCTGGGTTTGACGCCGGTACAGATCACCGTGCAATGGCGGAACGGGCAACTCGGACAGATCACGCAACTGCTGAGCGGGAAAGACCGGGGATGGCGCGGCGCAGTGAATTTCACAGCGAACTTATCGGGCACTCCGGAAGCGCTGCGGATCGAGAGCGAGACCGAGATCGAAGATTTCCATCGCTACGATATTGTGGGCAGCGAGAGTTTGCGGCTCGGAACCGCTTGCTCGGGAAAATACAGCGCGTCCACGAGTTCGCTTGACGACTTGCTGTGCGAATCGCCCGTGAATAGCGGCTTACTTCGCCTGCGTGGTGCCGCTCTCCTTAGCACACGACCACCTGCTTATAATCTGACGATCGAGGCCGAGAAGGTACCGCTAACCTCGGTGGTTCGATTGCTGCGTCACACTAAAAAGCAGATCTCTGGCGATCTGTCAGCGAGCGGATTGCTGAATGCGAAATTCCGCGCGAGGAGCACCGCCAGGAGCGTTCTCGAATCTGCGATAAACGGGAGGCTCGACTCTCTTCCGCTATGGAGTGGAACGGGGTCGGCGACCGACGTAACCCTATCATCGAATGCGGGAAAGGATGAAGTTGCACTGGGCACGATTCCGCTGGCACTGATTTCACAGAGCAGAGTGGCTGCCGCTGTGCAGCGGACTGGACCCGGTCACACAGCGACCAAGGAACAGACACAAGAAAAGGATCAGGAGCCTGCCGAACCTCACCTGCGGATTGGGCCGGCCACACTCGCGATGAACGGCTCCGCGCCAGTGACTGCTGGCGGGTGGATTTCCTCTTCCGGTTATCGTTTCTTTCTGCGCGGCGACATGGGATTGAAAGACCTGTTTCGGCTTGAGGACATTCTGGCCTTGCCGGTAGCGCGTCCGGCAGCGGAAGGCGAGGCCAAGCTGGATGTGAGCGTCTCCGGGCCATGGCAGGGATTTGCGGCTCCGACCGCCTTGGGAAGCGCTCAACTGCGCAACGTGCGCGCGGAGATGCGAGGCCTGAATACGCCGCTTGAGATAGGATCGGCGGTCGTGTTTCTCACTCCAGACGCGGTATTGATGCAGAAGATTTCGGCGCGCGCTGGAAGCGCTCATTGGAGCGGCGGGGTTACGGCGCCACGGCATTGCGCCGCTCCCGGCGCGGCTTCCGCTGCCGCTACGAATTGTGTATTTCAGTTCGATCTCACGGCCGATCAGCTTTCGACCGGAGACCTAGCCGAATGGTTCACACCGCATCCCGCCAAACGTCCCTGGTATCGCATTTTGAATTCCGGCGAAGTGCAGGGCCCCTCGCCACTGCTCGCGATTCAGGCGCACGGCAGCCTGCATGTTGGCCGGTTCGGATTGAAAAGGGTGGTTGCAACCCAGGTGGTGACGCAAGTAGAAGTGGATCGAGGCAAGATCACACTGGCTGCTTTGAGCGCACAACTACTGCAGGGTACGCACCAAGGCAACTGGATCATTGATCTGTCGAATCACGACGCTTCCCCTCACGACGTGTCCGCGCAGGAAACATCCAGTCAGACTCTGCGGTACCGCGGCGCCGGTACGTTGCAAGACATTTCGCTGGCGCAGGTGGGCACGTTTTTCAGCGATACCACGAGCAATACGACCGACGAGGCTTGGATTGCAGGGACCGCCGACGGCAAATTTGAGGTGGAGGGATCCGGAGACAGCTTTCGCGATCTGCTGGCGCGCTCCGATGGCAAGTTGCAGTTTGTGATGCGGAACGGCAACCTGCCCCGTATTGAAATTCCGGGCTCGCCCGTGCCTCTGCCGGTGCACCGGTTCGCTGGAGAGTTGCGTCTGAAAAAAGGCGCTTGGGAACTCGCTGCCAGCCGACTGGAATCGCGCGACGGCATTTATCAGGTGAGCGGAGCCGCTTCCCCAAGCACGGGTTTGGATTTTGTGTTGACGCGCGGTGATGAGCAATCGTGGACACTCACCGGAACGCTCGTCAAGCCGCACGTCGCGCCCGGCAGCCGAACCGTAGCCAAGCGTACGGAAACGGACGCGAAGACGGTTAAACCATAGGCCGGACGTCTGGATCTCTGTAGAGACGCGGCTTGACGCGTCTCCGCCGCGAGTGAGACGGAGCAAGCCCCGTCTCTACCGCACATAACCCGCGCCGCGCAGCACTTTCCCTGGCAACGCTCCGGTCATCTTTCCGTTCTCAATCACTGGGACACCATTGACCAGCACATACTCCATGCCTTCCGATAGTCGATTCGGATCGTCGAAAGTTGCGAGGTCCCGCACCTTCTCCGGATCAAAAACCACCACGTCGGCCCACATCCCCTGCTTCAGCACACCGCGATCCGTGAGCCGCATACGCTCGGCGGGCAGCGCCGAGAACTTGCGGATTGCCTCTTCCAGCGTCAGCTTTTTTTCTTCTCGGACATATTTGCGCAGGATGCGCGGAAATGTGCCGTAAGCTCTGGGGTGCGGGTGCTCCTCGCCGAGGATGCCTTCGGGCGACGCGCCGGACGAGTCGTTGTCGACGGAAACCCATGGCTGTTGGAGGGCTAGGGCGACGTCGGACTCCGACATGCCAAAGACCGCGCAGCCGGTGAAGGCTTTGTCTTCGATCAGCAGATCGAAGAGCGCGTCCATCGGGTCCTTGTGCAAGGCCTGGGCGACTTCCGTGAGCCGCTTGCCCTGAAACTTTCTCAGCGCGGGATTCTGGACATCAGTAATCAGCACGTCTTGCGGACCGGTAATCTCGTCCCACTCGTTGTCCCAGTCTTTAGACGGCGTCTCCAGGTCCTTACGAATGCGGGCGCGGGTGGCGGGATCTTTAAGCCGCTCAATTAATTTGGCATCGCCGCCATCGTGCGCCCACGGCGGAACGAAGGCCGACATGCCGTTCGACCATGCAGTATAGGCGTAGGTATCAGCGGTAACATCGAGGCCTTCCGCGCGCGCTTTGTTGATCCGCGCAATCAGTTCGGGCATGCGCCCAAAGTTGGCTTTGCCGGCCACCTTGAAATGCCAGATCTCCACCGGAAGGTGCGCCTCGCGGCCGATGCGAACCGTCTCGTCAATGGACTCGAGCACGCCGTCGCCCTCGCTGCGCATGTGGGTCGCGTAGATTCCTCCGAACTTCGAAGCTTCCGAGGCGAGCGCAATAATCTCTTCCGTCTTCGCATAGGGAGCGGGAGCGTACTCCAGCGAGGTCGAAACTCCGACGGCCCCGTCGCGCATGGCATCGCGAACCAGAGTTTTCATCTTTTCAAGTTGTTCCGGAGTCGGCTGGACGTCGGCGTCGCCCAGCACCATTCGCCGCACCTGAGTCGCGCCCACGTAGCTCGCCAGATTGATCCCCATGCCTTGCTTTTCGAGGCGCGAGAAATATTGGCGGAACGTCCGCCAGTCGGGATTGATCTGGTAATGTTCATAGTCGACGCGATCGTCCGCGATGAGTGCGTCGTTTTGAGGAGCGATGGAGCTACCCTCGCCGGTGATTTCGGTGGTGATGCCCTGATAGATCTTCGAAGGCAGGCGCGGATCGACCAGGATGGTCATTTCCGACTGACCCAGCATATCTACAAAGCCGGGAGCAACGACTTTGCCCTTGGCATCAACCGTGCGCTTGCGTGCAGCACTAGAAAGATTGCCGATGGCGGCGATGCGGCCGTCGCGGATTCCTATGTCACCTGAATACCAGGGAGAACCAGTGCCGTCGATGATGTGTCCGTTGATGATGACGAGGTCGAAGGGCGCGTCGCCGGCAAAGGCGATGGTGGAGAGGGTCAGCGCGAGTGCCAGCGCGAGGCGGCGAGCGAGGGTCATTAGGATTCTAGTTTCTTTCCTGGTCAGTTTTTCCTGAGGCAAATTCTGCGCTGCGTGGTTGGCCAATCCTTGGGCGGCCGATCCACGGGTGTCCAATCAATGCACCGAGGATAATCCATAGTCCGAGGGCGAGCCACTCCCAGCCGGAAAAGTGTCCGGGGACAAAGGGCGCAAATTTCATCAGTATCATCCCTAATCCAACCAATGCGCCCAGCAAGGCGATCAGGCGGTCTGCGATTCGCGGCCTGATCCCTAGGGATGTCATCCAGAGATAGGCGGCGCACACTGCGAACCATCCGGTCGCGCAAGCGACGGAACCAACCTCAGAGATCGGAACCAGAATCGCGCTGCCGAGAAACATGCACGCAGCCGTGGCCACGCCAATCCCAACCACAGCCGCAGCCGGAGTTTGATTCCGCGGATGCACGCCGCCCAGTCGTCCATCCACCAACCCACGGCGTCCCATGGCAAACAGCAAGCGGCTGGCGGCGATAAAATTTCCGTTGAATACTTTGAACAGCGAAAGCAATGCGGCGCTTAGGATGATGCTTACGATGTAACGCGAGCCGACGGCATGCTCGAACGCGACCGCGGTCATGAATGGTGCGCTGGTCAGCGAGCGCCACGGCGCCACGAAACCTACCGCAGCGATCACGATAATGTAGAACACCGCGCCGACGATGATCGCCGCAAAGATGGCGCGAGAAAATCCCTGGGCGTGAAATTGGGGATTGGCTTCCTCGGCCGCTTTGGTCACCGATTCAAATCCCGTCATGAAATAAGGGACGATTTGCAGAACCAGCAGGATGGACACGAACGGAGTATGCGTAAACACAGGCGGGAAATTGACGGGCGATCCGCGCGTAACGCCAATGGCGACGAAGATCACGAAGAGAGCCAGCGTGCCGAAGGTGGTCCAGTTCTGAAACGTGGCGCTCAGCCGAATGCCGCGATAGTTCACCAGCGTGACCAGCACCGTGAGCGCGAGTCCGATGGCCAGGTGCGGCAGGTAAACCGGTTTTCCCGCAACGCGGTATAACTCGATGGAGTCGAGCGCGGGGAAAATGTAACCGGCGATGCGGCCGACGGCCACGGCTTCCCACGGACAGACAATGAAATATGCGAGCATCATCATCCATCCGGTGTAAAAGCTGACGGGCCGCGGGAAGACGCTAGCGGTGTAGGCGATCTCGCCCGCTGCGTCGGGCATGGCCATCACCCATTTGCCGTACACATAGCCGATGGGAAGCAGAAGAATGCTGCCAATCGCGAAACCGAGAATGCCGCCGAGCGGGCCGCCGCGCAGCAGCCAGTCGTCCATGACGACTAACCAGCCGACGCCGACCATCGTTCCCCAGCCGAGGGAGAAGTAATCGGTCACGCGCAATTTGCGGGCGAGTTGGGTCATGCTCGTTCGGTCATCCTACTTCGACGGTCGGGATCGAGTCGACGTTGCCGAACTGCGCTAGGCTGGACGGCCGAAGGTGGCTGTCCCTACGAGTGGCGTGGAGGGTACTTGTGATTTGGGAAGGAGGGTTCATGGGCGCGAATTATATCGCATCGCGCCCTTGCGACCGATTGGCTCAGGCTACTGCGAAACGCGGCGGACATTCCTTCGAGCGCAAGATGCAGATCGCTTCTTTCAGCGAAGAAATCTCAAACACCGAGTTCAGGTGTGTGGCTTCCAAGATTCGACGGAAGAAGACCGGCGGATTTACCAGCTTCAGCTTTGCCGCGTTCTGCGTTGCCCAACGGCGCACCAGCAACAGGGTTCCCAAACCACCAGCATCCAGTTGGTCGACTTCGGAAACATCCAGCACCAGCACGCGGACACGCTCGAGTTGCTCGATCCGGCGCCGCAATTCGTCGAGCGCTGCTCCGCGCACCATGCGTCCTGAGCAGTTCACGACGGCTACGTCCTGCAAGCATTCGACTTGAAATTTGAGTTCCATATGTCTGTTCATACGAACCTGCCTCGGAAAAAGTTCCGTAATCTCGTGTCCCTGAATTAGACGAGATAGAAGGGGAAAAGTAATCGCGGAAAAGCAGTTAGCGGACATCACATCTTTGAATGTTAAAGATATGTAAATTCGTCTCCCTCTCAGGGTGAGACGGGGCGAGCCCCGTCCCTACCGGTGTGCTGTTGCGATGCTCACAACCCCGCCTCGATACGGGATCTGGGATCGAGAAGGTCGCGCAGGGCATCGCCGATGAAGTTGAAGGCCAGGACCGCGAACATTACCGTCACCGCTGGAAAGAGCACGAGATGCGGAGCGTCGAAGAGGTGCGAGCGGGCGTCGTTCAGCATCGATCCCCAACTTGCGGTGGGCGGCGGGACGCCTAATCCCAGGAAACTCATCGTCGCTTCCGCCAAAACCGCGCCCGCCATGCCAATGGCCGCCTGCACAATCACCGGCTGAATAATGTTGGGCAGGATGTGTCTTGTAACAATGTGGAATTCTCCGGCGCCGAGGGCTCGTGCGGCTTCGACAAATTCGCGCTCGCGGACGGCCAGCACTTGCGCGCGCACCAGGCGAGCGTAGCCGACCCATCCTCCGAGTGACAGGGCGAGGACGAGGTTGAAGATTCCGGGGCCGCGGAAGGCCACGAAGGCAATCGCGATGAGAATGCCGGGGAACGAGAGAAACGCATTCATCAGCACAACGTTGACGAAGCGGTCGATGCCTCCGCCGTAGTATCCGGCAAAGCTGCCGATGATGAGGCCGAGCAGAAGCGAACATGCCACTACGCTGCTGCCGACGAACAGAGAAATTCTTGCGCCCCAGATAAGGCGGGAGAGGATGTCGCGTCCGAGTTCATCGGTGCCGCACCAATGCTGCGCCGAGGGCGATTGCAGGCGGTTGGGGAGATCGATGTGCGCGGGATCTTGCGGAGCGATCCAGGGCGCGAAGATGGCGGAGAACGCGAAGATGGACACTAACACGACTCCGACGGCCGCCAGTGGATTGTGGCGGGCGATGCGCGGAAGCGAGATGGCTAGAGTGGACATGGCGTCAAAAACCCACAGCCGTTGTCATTGTCTTATCCTCGGGTTCACCGCCGAGTACAGCAAGTCGGTCAGGAAGTTCACCGCGACATAGGTCAGCCCAATCGCCAGAATGCATCCCTGCACCAGGTTGTAGTCGCGGTTGCCGATGGCTTGGATGGTTAGACGTCCTATACCGGGCCAAGAGAAGATGGTTTCGGTCACGATCGCTCCGGCTAGCAGCGCGCCGAATTGTAGTCCTAGGACGGTCAGGATCGGGATCATGGCGTTGCGCAGGGCGTGTCGATAGACTACCGTGCGCTCGGGCAGGCCTTTGGCGCGGGCGGTGCGGATGTAGTCTTGGCCTAACTCCTCTAACATTGAAGTCCGCACCATGCGGGTCAGGATCGCGGCTAACGCTCCACCCATGGTGATGGCGGGTAACACTAGATGCGCTAAGCTGCCGGAACCGGAGACGGGGAGCCATCCTAGCTTGACGGCGAAGAGCAGGATTAGGACTGGGCCTAGCGCGAAGTTTGGGAACGACAGACCGAAGAGGCTGACTACGCTTAGGACGCGATCATCCCACTGATTGCGTCTTTGCGCTGAGCGCACGCCTGCTGGGATGGCTAACACAATCGCTACGAATAATGACGCCAGCGTTAGCTGCAAGGTCAGGGGATAGCGCTGGGCTATCAGACTTGTCACTCCCTGATTGAAACGCAGCGATTTGCCTAGGTCTCCGTGCAGCACACCTCGCCAGTAATTCAGGTATTGCTGGCCTAGCGGGACGTCGAGTCCGTAGGCGTGGCGGACGGCCTGGATGTCTCCGGCGGCGGCGCCTTCGCCTAACATCTGCTGAATGGGGTCTCCGGGGACGAAGTGGATTAGCAGGAAGACGGTGGAGACTACTAACCAGATTACTGGCAGGGTATAGAGGACGCGGGAGATGAGGTAGCGCGGCATTGGCGATCAGAACGGTAATTAGAACTATGCTGTCATCCTGAGCGAAGCGAAAGCGATGTGTTGAGGCGCGGGCAAACAGCAGGTCCTTCGCTTCGCTCAGGATGACAAATTCATATCATATTGCCAATTTAGCTGGCTGACTTTAGTCTCCGGCTCGCACGACGGGCGCCGGTGACGCCGTTGCCACCTGCGCTCCCGGCTTGGGCTCGATTCTAACGGTTGCTATGCGATGGCCGTCCATTTTTTCTACTACATATCGGCGACCTTCATACTCGAACGCCTCGCCTCCGGCCGGCATCTTTTGCAGCCTTGACAGCAGAAAACCGGCTAGCGTCTCGAAGCCTTCGTCTTGTGGAAGTTTCAGCTCGTATTGAGCTTCGAGGTCGCGAATGTTGACTGCTCCGTCGAGCACCAGCGGCGCATTTGCGTCGGTAATCGCAGGCTGCGTGGAGGCGACGTCGAATTCGTCTTCCAGTTCGCCGACCAACTGCTCCAGCACATCTTCCACGCTGATCACTCCGGCGGTCGAGCCGAACTCATCGACCACCACGGCCAGGTGGCGCTTGCGTTGCTGGAACTCACCTAGCAGTTCCAGCAGCGACTTGGTTTCGGGCACCACCAGCACATCGTGCATGACCTGGCCGATCTTCATCTGGGAAATGCGCTGGGCAGCGGGAGGATCGGCGGCGAGGCCGAGGCGCAGGCGCGTCCAGCGGACCAGGTCCTTGGCGTAAAGAACGCCGATAATATGTTCGGGGCCACGCTGGGGATCATACACGGGGACGCGCGAGTGCTGGTCGTCGACCACGCGCGACAGGGCTTCGTCGAGGTTGAGGTCGGCGGGCAAGGAAAAAATTCTGGTTCTTGGCACCATCACCTGACGCGCGGCAATGCTGTCGAGTTCGAGCGCATTCAGCAGCATCTCCTCTTGAGCGGAGGAGAGCTGTCCGGAGGTACGCGCGGCGGTTACGATGAGTTTGAGCTCGTCGGGGGAGTGAACTGAACCGTGGCGAATCTCGCGGGTGCCGAAGGCGCGCAGAACAAAACCGGCGGCACGGCTCATGCCGATGGTGAGGGGGCCGGTGATGGTGAGGAAAACATCCATGGGGGCGGCGACGGCGAGTGCCACCCGCTCGGCCCGTTGCAAGGCGAGAGATTTGGGGACCAGTTCTCCGAGGATGACGTGCAGGCTCGTGATCATGACAAAGGCCACGGCTACGGCGATGGCATGAGCGTAGAGGGTGGCGTGCGGAATGCTACCGATCCAGCCCTCAAACAGGCGGGCCAGAACCGGCTCGCCCAGCCAGCCCAGGGTAAGGCTGGTGACGGTGATTCCGAGTTGCACGCCGTTTACGACGCGGCTGAGTTGCTGGTGAAGTTTGAGGACGATGCGGGCGCCGGCGCGGTGCGCTTCGATCAACTGCTGGATACGGGTTTCGCGGACGCTGACGAGCGCGAACTCGGCTGCGGCGAAGAAGGCATTGGCCGCCACCAGGAGCAGGATGACGAACACCCGCAGCAGCACGTATGCAATCATGGAACTCTAATACTAACATTCCAAAGGGATAATGGCTCGACGGGCGCAAAATTCATGGAGCATGATGGCGGGCTTTTGGAAGTTGCTGGCAGTACAATCAGAAATGAAGCCTTGATGGTTGTGTGAAACTGATCGCTTTCTTTTTCGTGGGCCGGCGGTCTAAGTACATTAAGGTGCGGCGGGTGCGGCGTCCGATTTAGCGCGGAGACGGGGCAAGCCCCGTCTCTACAGCGGAAGCAGAAACTATTGAGGAACTATTTCGATGGTTCTGCCGTAACAACTGGTGAATGCCAGTTCTAAGATTTGAAATCTCGCAGGAGGCGGTCGTGGAAGGCAACGGTAACGGCACTGCAAAGAAGAAACGGCGTAAGCGAATCATCATCTGGAGTTCGATAGCGGCAGCGGTTGTGGTTCTGCTGGCTGCGGGCGCACTGATTGCATACAGCGGCGGCACCAAGATCGATCCCTCGAAGCTGGCCAAGGTGGAAAAGGGAGACTTGGCAAAAAGCGTGGTCGCGACCGGCAAGATCGAGCCCATTACCAAGGTCGAGGTCAAATCCAAGGCCAGCGGCATCGTAAAGAAACTCTACGTTGACTACGGGGACAAAGTTAAGAAGGGGCAAGTGCTCGCGGAACTCGACCGGGATGAGATTCAGGCACGGGTCGATCAGGCGCGGGCGCAATTGGAGGCTTCGACCGCGAGTTTGAACGGCACGCGCGCCGATCTGGAGCGCGCCAAAGTGGATGCCGAGGGACCCGACGTCCCGCTGCTGAAACGAGCGTATGTCCGCGCCCAAACTATGGCGAAGGACGGCGTGGTTTCCGCCTCCGCGCTCGACGACGCGGAGAAGAATTACGAGATGTCGCTGAACAAGCAGAACGTGTCGAAGGCACAATTGCAGGTTTTGCAGGCGAAGATTGGTCAGGCCCAGGGGCAAATGGCGCAAGACCGCGCGAATCTGAAGCAACTGGAAGAGCAACTGGGGTACACCACGATTGAATCTCCGCTGGATGGAATTGTGTTATCGCGCGATGTGGAGATTGGCGACGCGGTGAGTTCGATTCTGGTGCTGGGTTCCACGGCGACGCTGGTGATGACGCTGGGCGACACCAGCGAGGTTTACGTCAAAGGCAAAGTGGACGAGAGCGATATCGGCAAGGTTTACCTGGGACAACCCGCCCGGATTAAAGTCGAGTCGTTCAAGGACAAAACGTTTACCGGCAAGGTGACGAAGATTTCTCCGATGGGCGTGGAGAAAGACAACGTTACGACTTTTGAAGTGCGGGTCTCGATCAACAATCCCGAGGGCGTGCTCAAAGCCATGATGACGGCCAACGCCGAAATCATTCTGGAAGAACACAAGAACGTGCTGCAGATTCCGGAAGGCTCGATCCTTTACGACAAGGATAAGAAGGCATCGGTGGAGATACCGGATCCGAAGGCTAAGGAAGGCAAGAAGAAGATTGCCGTCAACATCGGGATATCGAATGGCGCCAAGACCGAGTTGCTGCAAGGGCTGAAGGAAGGCGACCAGGTGGTGCTGCAGTAGCGAGTAGAAGAAATAAATTGTCATCCCGAGCGAAGCGAGGGATCTGCAGCTGGCCGCAAAATGCAGATCCCTCGCTTCGCTCGGGATGACAACCTAATACGGAACGGATTTACGGAGCAGAGCCGCTATGACTAATACCACGTTGTTTCGTCATCAAGCCATCCGCGGGCTGGTCTTTGTTCTGGCCACCTCGCTGGCCGGCTTCGCCTCGGTGATTGGGACCTTTGACCGGTCGTTCCAGGTCAGTGGCCCGGTCGACCTTGAAGTGCTGACTCGTTCGGGCGACATCACCGTCCGCAACGGTGCTGCGGGCACGGTCTCGATTCATGCCAAGATCGTGACCGGCAATTCCTGGTTTGGCGGCGACCACTCGGCGGAAGTGCAGGGGTTGCAGAACAATCCTCCGATTCACCAGAACGGCAATAGCATCCGCGTCGACTACGTGAACCTCAACAACATTTCTATCGACTACGAGATCACTGTCCCCGAGGACACCTCGATTCGCGCGCACACCGGCAGCGGCGATCAGAAGGTGGAAGGGCTGAAGGGCACCATCGATCTGGAGAGCGGATCGGGCGACCTGCGACTGGCGCGACTTACCGGGGAAATGCGTTTCCAGACGGGGTCGGGAAATGTTAAGGGGCGGGAGCTGGCTGGACCGGCGAAGATCAGAGCGGGCAGCGGCGACATTGAAATCGACGAGACGGGCCAGGGCGACGTGGACATCCACACCGGATCGGGCAACATCACGGTAAACGGCATTAATGGAGGATTTCGAGCTGAGGCGGGCAGCGGCGACATTCACGGCAAAGGCTTGCCCAAGAATATGTGGAGCGTTCGTACGGGCTCGGGAAACGTCACGCTTAATTTGCCCTCGGACGCCAACTTCGACGTCGACATCTCCTCGAATTCGGGAAGCGTGACGCTGGGCCATCCCGTGACCACGACCGTGCAAGGCCGCATCCGGGAGGACAGGAAGAGCGTGGTGGGCAAAGTGGGCGGCGGCGGCGCGATGGTTTCCGTGCACACTGGTTCGGGCGACGTGCAAGTGGACTGACTGCAGTCAGCACTGAGCATTCAGCCAAAGCATGAAGCCCTTCCAGCCCTTGAAGCCGCGTATATCAGGAACCCGATTGCTGACTCTACGGTTTGCGGTTCGGAGGCATATTCGGGGGCCCGTGCTCTGGGAAAAGGTTGGGCGGCCCTTGGATCGCATGTAGGAGTGCTATAGCGGCCTGTTCCTGAGATTTTCCGCGAACGACCCACGATGGCTTCGCACCTTCCTCGATATAAAGCGTAGCTGTGGGGGTGCTCCCGTCCTCCGCGTATCCGAAATAGTAGTCTTCTGGATTGCGGTCAAACGTCCAATCTTCATCGAATTTGCACCCCACCTCCCAGCGGAGATTCGGCTTGGCCGCTTCACGGCGAAGCTGCGCTGCCCAGTCGGCTTCGGGTACCTCGGAATCGTCGTTGGACTTTATGGGCCAGCAGACCTTCAACTTGATCGCTTCTCTGCGAAGAAAGTCGATTTGAGCTTTGGCTGTCTGGGTTTGATCGGCGTTGGTTGATACCGCTTTGGTCTGTGGGGCGGGTTTTTCCGCGCAGCCAGCCAGAAAAATAACCGCGATCAAAAGCAGCTTCGTCATCGCGCTCTTCCCGTTTTGTTAGCGGTCTTGCGGTGGTTTCAGCGTGGCTTGTTTGTAGCGATAATCCCCTATCCATTTCATCGCCTGTTGCCAGTACTGATCCACGACAGCAGGAGGGTGGTCATCATTCCTAACACACATGACGGTGGTGATGATTGTGGCCATTGTGTTGTCATCCGGCATTTGATTGGCTCCTAAATTGAGTTCTTGCTATGGTGATCTCCATTTACCAGCAAGCAGAAACGCGGCTCCGCAGAGGCCAGTCGCAGCGACGAGACGCAGCGCGATAGCCGCGATGTCGGGCTCTCCCCACTTGAATCCATGACACGGCGACGGAGGGGGAGCGTCCACGACCTCGAACTTCGGAGGTGCTTCGCTAGCGGGCTTGGTGTTTTCAACTGGTGCAGTGGTAGCACTGGCCGTGGTGGGCGGCTCGCAACCTACGGACCACACCCAATCATAGCCCTGCTGGATTTTAGTGGATTGCGCGTCGACGCGCGGCATCGTCAGGAACCATGGAACCCAGACGCAGCAGCAAACGACCAGCAGGCAGTAGAAGATCAAGACAATGCGCTGTGCTCGGGTCATGGCTGAAAATTGGTCGGAACTACCCATATTCTTTTCGTGTTCTTATCATAAATCGCAATTTGGGTTGCCTGTGCCTGCGCTCTCGCAACCATTGCAATGCGTAGCTTGTCGTCTTCGTCGAAGAGACTGAGAGCAGGGCCGTTTGCACTTTCGTTAATGGTGGCCCGAGGCTGGACGTTGGAGCTGAATACGCTGATTGACGAGCCGGATTTGTCGTCAACCTCAAGAAATACCGCTGGTTTGTCGTTTGGATACTTCAAAACAAGGGCGGGGAAATCTGGATTGTCGGGATTAGGAGCCAATCGCGCAGTGACGCGTCCGGTCGCGTTCACTAGATCAAACTCATGTGCGACTACCGCAGTAGCATCGACCCTCGTGGTCTTTATCCACGTGGGAGTTGCGCCCAAGTGAGTAGCCACGCTGCCAGCACAAAGAATTAGGGTGAGGACAGTCAGCGTTCGCCAGAATCTGAGTTGACTCTCCAATTTGTCGAGACGCGTGGAGAGGTCTGCATCTTGCATCGTCATGATGCGAGCAGGCTAACCCTTTGGTGAACCGCCTGCAAGTCTTCCGCCATCGGGTTCGCGTAGCGCCGCGTAATCTTGTCCGGTGAACCGATAGGCTGAGTGCTGATTGCTGACTGCTCCTTGACGTGCAATCGTGCTACATCCGATACTTCGTTTGGGTTCCTGAAAACTTCTTGGATAACGAGGTAACAGATTGGCGCGCACTGCGATCATCACGCTCACCACCGATTTCGGACTCAACGATCATTTCATCGGCGCTATGAAGGGCGTCATTCTCGAGATTGCTCCCGAGGCGCAGATCATTGACATCAGCCATGCCGTGCAACCCTTCGACATTCTGGACGGCGCGCTGACCATTTCGCAGGCCTACTCCTACTTCCCTTCCGGCACGGTGCACATGGTGATCGTCGATCCCGGGGTGGGAGCGGCGCGGCGGCCGGTGATTATGACCGGCGACCGCCACTTGTTTGTGGCTCCCGACAACGGCGTGCTTTCGATGATTTACGATCGGCAGGAGCGTATCTCGGTCCGGCACGTCACCGCCGAGCATTATTTTCTGCAGCCGCGGAGCAATACCTTCCACGCGCGCGATATCTTTTCGCCGGTCGCGGCCCAACTGGCGAAGGGAGTCCAAGCGAATCGCTTCGGCGAAGAGATTACCGATTATGTCCGCTTTGGCGCGCCTCGGCCCAAGCCGGTGGATGAACGCACGCTGCGAGGAGTGGTGCTGAAGGTGGACCGTTTTGGCAATCTCATCACCAACATCACGCCGCAGGA
>Ga0074044_10002142_pt1 | contig 17378 bp, 17 predicted proteins | sample BogForMeECP23OM1_FD_94443 | JGI IMG/M metagenome (GOLD analysis project Ga0074044, IMG submission 94443) | Bog forest soil microbial communities from Calvert Island, British Columbia, Canada - Bog Forest MetaG ECP23OM1 | ecosystem: Environmental > Terrestrial > Soil > Wetlands ...
CGAAGATGTCGCCCGAGGCGCGCAAAGTCGCGGACAAGGAACTCGAGCGCCTCAAGATGATCCCGCCCGAGTCGGCGGAGCACACTGTCGTGCGCACCTATCTCGACTGGCTCGTCAGCCTGCCGTGGGGCGTCTCGACCGAGGACAACCTCGACATTCGGCACGCGCGCCAGGTGCTCGACGAGGATCACTACGACCTCGAAAAAATCAAGGAACGCATCCTCGAGTTTCTCGCGGTGCGCAAGCTCAAGAACGACACCAAGGGACCGATCCTGTGCTTCGTCGGCCCTCCCGGCACCGGCAAGACTTCGCTGGGCAAATCGATCGCGCGCGCGCTCGGGCGCAAATTCGTGCGGCTGTCGCTCGGCGGCATCCGTGACGAGGCCGAGATTCGGGGGCATCGCCGCACCTACATCGGATCGCTGCCCGGCAGGATCATCCAGGGACTTCGCAACGCCGGCTCGAACAACCCGCTGTTCATCCTCGACGAGGTGGACAAGCTCGGCATGGACTTCCGCGGCGACCCGGCGTCGGCGCTGCTCGAGGTGCTCGATCCGGAACAGAACAATACCTTCTCGGATCATTACCTCGACGTGCCGTTCGATCTCTCGAAAGTGCTGTTCCTGACGACCGCCAACGTGCTCGACCCGGTTCCGCACGCGCTGCGCGACCGGATGGAAGTGCTCGAGCTGCCGGGATACACCGAGGAAGAGAAGCTCCAAATCGTGCAGCGTCACCTCATCCCCAAGCAGCTCAACGAGAACGGACTCGGCGATCAGAAAATCGAATTCTCGGAGGAAGCGCTGCGCGAGATCATTCACAGCTACACGCGCGAGGCCGGGCTCAGAAATCTCGAGCGTGAGATCGCCCGCGTGTGCCGCAAGATCGCGCGTTCGATTACAGAAGGCGGAACGGCGCCAGCGGTCGTTACCGGATCCGACGTGCAAAAGTTCCTCGGCGCGCCGCGGTTCTTTTCCGAGGTGGCGGAACGCACTCAGGAGCCGGGGGTCGCGACCGGGCTGGCGTGGACGCCGAACGGCGGCGAGATAATGTTCATCGAGAGCACCCGGATGTCGGGGCAGAAGGGCCTCAACCTTACCGGCTCGCTCGGCGAGGTGATGAAGGAATCGGCGCAGGCGGCGCTTTCTTACGTGCGGAGCCACGCGGCGGCGCTTGGAATCGCGCCGGACTTTTACGACAAGTCCGACATCCACGTCCACGTCCCTGCCGGAGCGATTCCCAAGGACGGCCCGTCGGGCGGTGTGACGATCGCGGCGTCGCTGGCGTCGTTGCTCAGCGGACGGCCGGTGCGCTCCGATATTGCGATGACCGGCGAGATAACGCTGCGCGGCAAGGTGCTGCCGGTCGGCGGAATCAAGGAGAAGGTGCTCGCGGCCAGGCGTGCCGGGATCAAGACGATCATTCTGCCGCGGCGCAACGAGCGCGACCTCGAGGACATCCAGCCCGAAGTCCGCAAAGAGCTCGAGATGATTTTCGTCGATACTGTCGATGAGGTCATTCGGCATGCGCTGCGCGACGGCGTAGCCGTGCAGCCTGACGCAGAGGCGGCGGCGCCCACGCCGACGGCGGCGCGGACCGAGAGGACCGTGCTCAACTAGCCCTCTGTCTGTTCTCCCCTGTAAGGGAGAGGATGAAGGTGAGGGTTCTTTTCCAGCGCGTTATTTCGCGCGCGATTCAGGATTCCGACTCTGCGCAGACCAGGTTCCTTGCATTGAAGATAGCGATCGTGGCGGTGGAAGCCGCGCCTCATGCAAAAGCCGGCGGTCTCGCCGACGTCATCGGCGCGCTGCCGGGGGCATTGAAGGAGGCGGGCGAGGAACCGTCGCTGATCGTGCCCGGCTATGCTTCGATTGTGGAGAGCGTCGAGACCGCGCCGGTGATGCGCGATATCCCGCTGCGATTCGGTGCCGGCGTCGAGCGTTTCTCGGTGTTGCGCGCGACCGATCCGCATGGCGTGCCGATGTACCTGATCGACCATCCCGGATTTTTTGGACGGCGCGGAATCTACGGCGAGAACGGCAAGGACTATCCCGACAACATGCGGCGTTTTATCTTCTTCGCCCGCGCCGCCGCGGCCGCATCGGCGGAGATCCTCGCGCCCGACGTAGTACATGCGCACGATTGGCATTCGGCGGCCGCGACGATTGCGATGCGCGCCGACAACGCTCTCCGCCCCAGGTTCAAGCGGGTGCTGTCGGTCTTCACGATTCACAATCTTGCCTTCCAGGGTATCGGCAAACGCGAGGATTTCGCGCTGCTGAATCTCGACCCGCCGTATTTTTCGACCGACTACCTGGAATTTTTTGGCCACCTGAATTTGATGAAGGGCGCGATCGTTCTGTGCGACGGCGCGTCAACCGTCAGCCCCACCTACGCGCGCGAAATTACAACCGACCCGGAGCTCGGCTTTGGACTCGAAGGAGTGCTCCGCGACAAGGGCGAAAATTTCGTGGGCATCCTCAACAGCGCCGACTACCATGAGTGGAATCCCGCCAACGACCCCGCAATCGCCGCGGCCTACACGCCCGCGAAGCCCGACGGCAAGCGCGCATGCGCGCGCGACTTGCGCGCTTCACTCAACCTGCCGAGCCGCGAGGATTGGCCGATAGTCGGGATGGTCACGCGGATGACCGGGCAAAAGGGCGTTGACCTGCTCGCTGACGCGCTCGACGCCGTGATGCGCCTCGATTTGCAACTCGTCATGCTGGCGAACGGCGATCCGGTGCTCGAGAAATTTTTCAAGGAGGCAGAGTCCCGCTACCCCAAAAAACTTCGGGCGATAATAGCGTTCAGCGAAACGATGGCGCATCGAATCCAGGCCGGCAGCGACGCGTTCCTGATGCCGTCGCGATTCGAACCATGCGGACTCACGCAAATGTACGCGCTGCGCTACGGCACAGCGCCCGTGGTGCGAGCCACCGGCGGACTGCGCGACACGGTTAGCGAGTTCGATCCCGCCGCGGGAACCGGCAACGGCTTCGTCTTTGAGAAGTTCGAGGCGGGCGCAATGGTCTCGGCGCTGGGCCGGATGGTGGCGACGTTCAGGGAGCGCGCGATGTGGCGGCGGCTGATGGCAAATTGCTTTGCGTCGGACTTCTCGTGGGAGCGGGCGGCGCGGCAATACGTCGAGTGGTTCAAGCGGCTGCGAAAAGATCGCGGCCTCAGCTAGAATCCGGCCGTGGCGTTGTCGTCTCGCGAATATCTCGTTTACGCCGACGGCTCCTGCATCGGCAACCCGGGGCCGGGTGGATGGGGGGTGGTCGTGCGCAACCCCGACGGGGTCGAGACCGAACTCAACGGCCACCATCCTTCGACCACTAACAACCGGATGGAATTGACGGGCGCGATCGAGGGATTGCGCGCGACCGAACGCGGCGCCCACGTGGTTCTCCGCAGTGACAGCAAGTACGTCGTGGATTCGATGACGCGTCATTACAAGCGCAACAAGAATCACGACTTGTGGGAGCTGCTCGATGCTGAAGCGGCAGCGCGACGCGTGCGATTCGAATGGGTCCGTGGCCACGACACCGATCCCATAAACAATCGCGCCGACGAACTCGCCTTGATGGGTGCGACGGGCAGACTGATTGCCGAAGGAGCGTCGCCAGACCAGCGAAAGACGCGGCGCGCGACGCTGCGATCGAAGAGCGACGACTTATCGACGGAGGCGGAGCTTGCGGCGCGGCTCAAGCCGGGCGAATCGATTCGCGAGTGTGCGGGATGCGGCGCGAAGTTCGTAAGCGCCGCCCGCGACGACTACTGCTCGCACGTCCCCTGCCAGCTCGAAGCGCGCCGCCGCTGAAGCTACCAGATAGCCGGAATCAACGCGTCCGTCTCGCGCCGGTAGGCCTCGTACTCTTCGCCGAATCGCGCGCGCATCGCGGCCTCTTCGGATTTCATGCGGCGCTGCGCGAAAATCGCTCCGATGATCAGCGTCAAGACCGCGGTGACGGGCGCTCCGTAGATGAGCGTCCATCCGAACGTCACCAAGAACGTCCCCGCGTAAATCGGGTGCCTGATGTACCGATAAAAGCCGCGCTTGACGAGGACAGGATGCTCGGCCGTCCTGCCGGAAGTGAAAAATCCGAGCTGAATGCGGGCGCCCAGCGCGAGCCACATCCCGAGCAGCTCGAGTAACAGTCCGAGCGCGCTGACGAACGCGGGCGCCGAGCCGCCGTAAACGTAGGTGCGCTCGAACGGGGCCGCCGCGAACATCGCGAGCAGTGGAAGCTGCGCGGCGATGCGCCGGTTCAGCTCCTCGTGCGCGGGACGGTCCTCGTCATTCCCGCGCACAATCAAATCGGAAAAGCAAAAGCCGGCGTAGGCCGCCAGGTAGGCGAGCACATAAGAATGCTCGGCGAAGTAGGCCGTGATGCCGAGGCCCAAGGCGATCGCGCCGACGACGGCGAGCAGGAAGATCGCGGTTTCGGCGAAGCGCAGCGCCAGACTCTGGATGAAATGCGGATGTTCGGCGGGCGCGGCGTCGGCAGCGGCGAGCATTGCGGTGGCGGGCTTCAATCCTCCGGTAGCTTTGCCGTCGGATTGGGGCGCGTCCGGCTTTGTGTCGCTCGCCATCACGCCACTTTTGCAGATGCATCGAGTTGATCAAAGAGGGGGGCGGACGCGAACCGGTCCGCAGTAGAATAGCTGCGGTTGGCGGTTGCTGTGATTCGCGAAAGAGGAAATTTACCGCGAAAATAGAATATTGGCCAGCTTCGTCTCGCTTTTTGCGATTTCATCTTATCTATTGATTTTATTGATGTTTATCCAATTATCGACCGCGACCAAAGGTTGGTCAGCCAAGAAAGTCGTTGCTAAATAGAGAGTTTTTCTCATGGCACCTGACTTGCTCTACCATAGTCAGCAACCAAGAACGGGAGGACCTGAAAATGAACGCAACGACCAACGAAGCAAGACTTGCGGTAATCGCCAACGCCAACGAAGCGGAGGAAGCCACGGTTGGAACCCGGCTCGCGCAGAACAGTGTGCTCAGCGAACTGCCCGGTGTGGTGTTCGGCTTGATAACGCTCGGATACATCGTCAGCTCACTGCTGGCGCTGGCCTGAAATCGTCCGAAAAGTTACGGGAGGAATTTGAAATGAACGCAACCACTACTCAAAGGCTCGCAGGGATCGAGTCGATCAACCAGGCGGCAGAGGTAAGCGGCGCTACCCGGCTCGCGCAGTACAACATGCTTAACGAGATCCCGGGCGCGATCTTCGGCATCATCACTGTCGCGTACATCGTCGGCTCATTGCTCACGCTCGCGCACTAAGTCATGTCAACTCGCGCGGTCAGCATCGTGTCCGTCATCGGGCATGCGAGTACCCCAGCTGCACGGCCAGATGTCGCACGCGCGGAAATTCGCGACGCGGTGGCGGGCTCATCCACCGCTCGCGCAACCATGGTCAGTGACACCCAAATGACCGCGGCAGCCAGCACGATCGTGAACCACGCCATCGCGCGGATTCGGCGCAGCATCGAGTTAAGCTGTTTGACGGTGAACGCCTCGCCGTCGCCGTGTGCGGCCACCTCTTCCTGCCGGCCGATTCTAAACGCCAGTCCGAACGTGATGTAGGTCTGGATGAAGATGAGCACGAAGGCCAGCCCCAGTTTCAGTTCGAGCGCGGAGCCGATCCGCGCGAAGTAGTCGAACTTCATCGACGCTTTCAGGTCCGTCAGGCGCATCGCGCCGCTAATCACAATAATTCCCAGCACCGCGATCGTGAACGGGTTGTAGAACTTGAACCCGGCGATCAGGCTCGCGCGCCGTGCGGCCTCGTTGGGGGCGGTCTCCGCGGCCGGGATCAGCATATAGATGACTGCGAACTGCGCACCGACGTACGACGCCATCGCGCACAGATGCAGCCACATCAGGAATTCGCCGCCGATCATCGCGGCACCGGCTGGGTCACGGGGTCAAGCGACCGGGTCGAAATCGAGCGCGCCGGTGCGCGCCAGCCGCGCGTACCAGTGCCCGCTCTCCTTTACGATTCTCTGCTGCGTCTTGAAGTCGCAGTACACGATTCCGAAGCGCTGCTGGAATCCCTCGGCCCATTCGAAGTTGTCGGTGAAGGTCCACAGAAAATAACCGCGCACGTCGGCGCCGGCCTGCATCGCGCGTCCCACCTCGCCGATAAAACGGCGCAGGAAGCTGACCCGGCGCTGGTCATTGACGTTGCCGTCGGCGCCGGGCTGGTCGCCGTACGAACATCCGTTCTCGGTCACGTAAATTGGGAGACCGCCGTAGTCTTTGGTGATGCGCAGGATCATTTCGGATAGCGCCTGCGGATACACTTCCCAGCCGAAATCCGTGATCTCTTCGCCGCCGGGCCGAATCTGCGCCACACCCATCCTCCGATCTTGCGGATCGTGCGCGACCACGGCGCGGGTGTAGAGATTGATTCCGATGAAATCGAGCGGCGCCTTGATGACGTCCATGTCGCCGGCGTGAATATCGATATGGTCCTCGAGCGAACCGTGCAGGTGGGCCTCCGGATACTTGCCGCGCATCACCGGATCGAGGAACCACACGTTGAAGAATCGATGCCAGCGCTCGGCCGCGGCGCGATCTTCCAGCGACCCCGTCCGCGGATGCACGGGCGACATGCTGAACGCGGTGCCGACCGCCTCCGGCTTGTGCTTGGATTCGCGAATCGCCTTGACGGCCATGCCCTGCGCGAGGTTGACGGTATGCGTCGCCTGCAACGCCTTCTCCGGCTCACGCCTGCCGGGCGCATGGATTCCCATGTGGTAGCCGAGCATCGTGAAAATCCATGGCTCGTTGAACGCCATCCAGTGCTTCACGCGATCGCCGAGCGAGTCGGCCACGACCGCGGCGTAGTCGCGGAAATATTCGGCGAGGTCGCGATTCGGCCATCCGCCGGCGTCCTCGAGCGTCTGCGGGAGATCCCAATGATAGAGCGTCACCCACGGCTGGATGTTGCGCTTGAGCATCTCGTCCACGACTCGGTCGTAGAAGTCGAGGCCCTTTTGATTAACCCGGCCCTTGCCGCTCGGCATGATGCGCGGCCATGAGAGCGAAATGCGCGCGGCGTTGAGGCCGAGCTCCTCCATCAGCGCGATGTCGTCCGCGTGCCGGTGGTAGAAGTCGCACGCGTCGTCGCCGGTGTCGCCGTGCTTGATCTTGCCGGCCGTGTGCGCGAAGCGATCCCAGATGGACTCGCCCTTGCCGTCTTCCTTGTAACCGCCCTCGATCTGGTAAGACGCGCTGGCGGTGCCCCACAGAAATCCTTTTGGAAACGAAATTGGCGCCATAGGCGGCTTTGTTATCACAGCGATAACAACTTGGCGACCCCGTCGCGTAAGGCTTAAGCTCGGTCGAACTCGAGGTGGAGTTGCTTGAGTCCGCGCAGGATAAAGCTCGGCGTATCCGCTGCTCGCGCATCGCGCGATAAAATGGATACGGATTCTCCACGGTCTCCGGCGCCAGCGGATTGAACTCTTTCACCGACGCCATCGCAGTTTTACCTCGTGCGCGCGGGCGCTGCGCCGGGCGATCCGTATCTCAACTTCGCTCGACGGCATTGCCCGAATGGCGTGACCGCGCGGCCAACTCGCGGCCGCCGATCCATCCGCACATCTGCGGGTCCGCAAAGTAGATGTCGCCCGAAATGTAGCTGCCGTCGGCGCGGAACAGGCCGGCGCGGCCGTCCTTCTCGACGCGGACGGTGCCGTCGGGTTGCCGGTCGTAAAGCGCGCCGCTCAGCGGATGGCGAATCGATCGCATGGTCACGTCACCCCTGGCCGTGTGATGATTCGCCGATAACCCGCCGCTGGCCCAAAAGTCAACCGCCCTGAACTGCCGCCTTCGAACGCTTGTCGAAATCCGCGCGCCGAAAAGTTGAACTCTTAATCGCCCTTTGCTTCGAGCCACCGCTCGGCGTCGATCGCCGCCATGCATCCCGTGCCGGCGGCCGTGACCGCTTGACGATAGACGCTGTCAACCACGTCGCCGGCGGCAAACACGCCATTGACATTGGTGTAGGTCGATCCGGCTTTCACCTTCAGATAGCCGATCTCATCCATTTCGAGCTGGCCCTTGAAGAGCGCGCTGTTGGGATTATGACCGATCGCGACGAACACCGCGTCGGTCTTCATCTCGGTGATTTTGCCGGTCTTGAGATTTTTCAACTTGACGCCGCTCACGCCCTGTTTCTGCTCGCCCAGGATTTCTTCGATCGTTGAATCCCAGATGAACGAGATCTTCGGATTGCGCCGCGCACGATCCTGCATGATCTTCGATGCTCGCAGCGCGTCGCGGCGATGCACCACGCTGGCCTTGGTGACGAACCTGGTCAGGAAAATCGCCTCCTCCATCGCAGTATCTCCGCCGCCGACCACGATCGCTTCCTTCTCTTTGAAGAATGCGCCGTCGCAGGTGGCGCACGCGCTCACGCCGTAGCCCATCAGGCGTTTTTCCGATTCGATTCCGAGCAGCTTGGCGGTCGCGCCGGTCGCAATGATCACGGCCTCGGCCTTGATCACTTTGCTGTCCGCGATCAGCTCAAAAGGCCGCTTGCCGAAGCGCACCTCGGTCACTGCACCGCTCAGAAAGCGCGTGCCGAAGCGGGTCACCTGGCGCCGGAACACCTCCATCATTTCCGGACCCTGGATGCCATGCTCGAAGCCGGGATAATTCTCGACCTCGGTGGTGATGGTGAGCTGGCCGCCGGGTTCGTACCCTTCAATCAACAGCGGACTGAGATTGGCGCGCGCGGTATAGAGCGCCGCCGTCAGTCCGGCGGGACCGGAGCCGAGGATTACAACCTTGTTGATTTCGTCAGCCATATGAACCGTCTGCGCAATGGTTTGAGACGTTTGGGCAAACCGAGAATCACGAGTTTATTGTATATGCGCGGGCGGTCAACATAAGCTCTAATCACTTCTTTCGATGGCGGGCAAGAAACAATCCCGATCGCGGCGCGCCGTGTCCGCGCGCCTAACGCATCTCGATGCCGGCGGTCGAATCCGGATGGTCGATGTCGGCGAAAAGCCGGTTACGCGGCGCGAGGCGATCGCGCGCGGCGAGGTCCGGATGGCGCCGGCGACGCTGCAAGCGATAGTCGGCGGGAAACTCAAGAAAGGCGAGGCGCTCGCCGCGGCGCGTCTTGCCGGAATCATGGCGGCGAAACGCACGCATGAGATGATCCCGCTCTGCCATCAGATTCCGCTCGACGTGGTTGAAGTCGATTTCAGGACCGATCCAGCCGGCGCCGCGATCCAAATCCAGGCTCGCACCGTGACCGATGCGCGCACCGGCGTCGAGATGGAAGCGATGGTCGCGGTGAGCGCGGCGGCGCTGACGATCTACGACATGGCCAAGGCAATTGATCGCGCGATGGAAATCGGCGGAGTCCGGCTGGTCGCAAAACGCGGCGGCCGCAGCGGCGACTTCACCCGCGCCGGCGAGCCGCCATGGCCGGCGCGGTGAGCGCGCCGCTCACGCGCGCAACCCTCAAGCGCGGCAGGGAAGGACCGGTCCGCGGCGGCAATCCATGGATCTTCTCGCAAGCAATCGACCGGATTGAACCGCCGTCGCCTGAAGCCGGCGCCCCGGTCGCGGTGCATGACGCGGCGGGCGCGCTGCTCGGCATCGGCTACTGCAACCCTGCGACGACGATCGCAATCCGCATGCTGGCGTGGGGAGAGGCGCCCGCAATCGAAGAACTCATTGCGCGCCGGCTAAAGGGCGCGCTTGAATTGCGGCGGCGTTTCATCCGCGACGATACGAATTCGTACCGCCTCGTCAACGGCGACGGCGACGGGCTGTCGGGCGTAGTCGTCGATCGATTCGGCGATGTTCTCGTCGTGCAAATCCTCACCGCGGGCGCGGATCGAATGCGCGCGACGATTGTTGCCGCGCTGAACGGACTGCTTCATCCGCGCTCGATTATCGAACGAAGCCACGGCGCTGTCAGAAAGCAGGAAGGGCTCGACGATCGCGCCGGGGTTCTCGCCGGCGAACCGGTGACTGCGACGATCGCGGTTGAGAACGGAATCAAAATCAAAATTGATTTCGAGCATGGACAGAAGACCGGCTATTTTCTGGATCAACGCGACAACCGCGCACTGGCAGGCGCGATCGCGTCCGGCGCACGGGTGCTCGACGCGTTCTGCTACCAGGGCGGATTCTCGCTCGCTGCGCTGGCAGGGGGCGCCAGCCGGGTCGTCGCTGTTGATACGTCAGCGCGGGCGCTCGAAATGGCGCGACAAAACCTCGATCTGAACGAGCATCCCGCGGGCGCTGTCGAGTTCGTTCATGGTGAAGCCGGCAAGTTCATGGCCGAGACTCCAAATCGTTTCGATCTGATCGTCGTTGACCCGCCGCCGCTGGCGCGCAGCCGAGGCGATGCGGACCGCGCGGGCCGTCTTTATGTCGAGCTCAACTCGGTCGCGATTCGCGTGCTGGCGCCGGGCGGGCGGCTCATGACGTTTTCGTGCTCGACGCATTTTCGCGCCGACGATTTCATCCGTGCCGTGCGATTCGCTGAGTCCAACGCAGGCCGCAATCTTCGCTTGATTGCGCATCTCGGCCCCGGCCCGGACCATCCCGTGCTGCTCGGTCACGGCGAGGGCGAGTACCTGTCGGGCCTCTTGCTGGCGGATCTGTAATTCAGAGAATTCTGAACAATAGTAGTCAGACCGTACGATTAGGAACGAAGAAAAAAGCTGAAGACTTATCGGAAAAAAGCCATCGAGTGCAAAACCGCGAAACAAAGAATCAGCAACAGGGCCCCGGTGCCAACGCCGGTCTTCGCCCACTCACGGCTCGTTATTCCCAGTCGGCTCGCGGCGACGATGTTGGGTATGTTGCCGGTGACAAGCGCTCCGCCGCTGATTAGTAAACCGAGCAGTGCCGCGCGCTGCTGATCAATGCTCAAAGAGGGTGATATTTCCACGGCCGCCACGGTCGAATTGTTGACGACAGCGGAAATGGTGTTCATCCAGAACAGCAATCCATCTGGAACGCGATGGAGGTACGCGTTGACCACCGGCCTGAGCCCATCCGAAAGTGTCACGAGTCCGGCAATGAAAACGTACACCTTGCCGGGACGAGTCAACAGGACAGTCCTCCACGAATCCCTCGTGTGAGACGGATCCAGCGGCTGACCAGGACCAAACGGCAAAAACAAGATAGGAACCGCGGCGAGAATGACGCCGACGGCAACGAACGGGCCGATAAGATGGGTAAGGTACCAGAAGTCGGCGTGCAGAGACCGCAGAACTACTGCAATGCCGGGCATGCCCAAAGGCGTGAGGCCCGCGCCAAAGCCGATCGCGAAACACGCAAATACCGTCGCGGCGATTTCGGCCCGTCGGTCACAACGGAGCAGGGAGATTGCTTCCGCGAACACCAGGGCAGATACGACCGGAGTTATGAAGGCTGCAAGAACGCCAAGTACAATCGCCAGGCTGAAGCAGAGAATCCGTGGGTCCAGCAGTCGGATTTCACGACGAAGTAGTTGATCGAGATAGTCTCTCGTGAGACCAAAAGTGGCGCCGAAAACCAGAACGGCCGCCGTGAATGGCAGAGGTTCACTCAAGGCCGCCCGAACGACCGCCACGTTGAATTGTCCCGTGAGACAGACGGTCAGGACCCCGATCAGCAGGAAAAAAACCTCCACGTTCCGTTCGATCGGCTTTACAAGGATTGGGCCGAGCAGGACCGCGAGGATCGTTAAGGAGGTAAGGATCACTGTCATCATCTTCCCGCAACTAACGCAGCGAAGCGGTGTCCGTGCAAACAGGCCAGCTTTTTTCAAGAGTCGATTGTTACCAAGCTGTGCGCGAGTTGCTGACTTCTAATAGGATGCTGGGCAAACAATGAGTCCGTATCTTCTAGCGGGGGCGATCGTATTAGGCGTCGCGGTCGTTTTCCTCACCCTGCCGTGGACCTTGCCGCACTCGTGGTACAAGGTGCTCTTCTATCCCGGCGGCAGGCCGAACGCACTATCCAGACGTCTCAACTCGGCACAGGCGCGGCTATCCGCGCTCGGAATTTTGCCGGAGCTGGTGGTCGCCCTGGAAACGAGGGGTCGGCGAAGCGGCAGAGCCTACCTGGTCCCATTGGTCGTGGCGCAGGTCGGCACGGAAAGATACTTGGTGTCGATGCTGGGCGAGAGCGCCGACTGGGTACGCAACGTACGCGCTAGCGCGGGCGCCGCCGTGCTCCGCCATAGAAGGACGGAAAACGTGAGGCTGGAGGATGTGCCGGTATCGCAGCGCGCGCCGATCCTCAAGGCTTATCTGCAACGGGCTCCGGGCGCCCGCCCGCACTTCGACCTCAGTCGTGACGCGCCGCTGGCGGAGTTCGAGAAAGTGACGGCCCGCTACCCCGTATTCCGCATCGTCGAGGAGTGAATCGCCGGCAATCGCGGTTAAAGCGGCGTCCTTCGGGCAAAAGCAGCCAGTACCGAGGTCTATCGCATCGCCGTTCGGCGATCCTGAATAGTGTTGAGGTAGGCGATTATTTTGCCGATCACCTCCCCGATCCCGTATTCACCCATTTCGCCCTGGCCAAGCTCGTAAAGCTTCTCTCCCCAAACCGGCATCTCGTGACTCCCATGCGCTCTGGCCGTGTCTCGCCCGTCTATCAGTTCGGCGATGCGATGGGCCGGCAGCGGCATGCCATATTTGTCGGCGAGCTTGCGGAGATTTGCCGGCGGCGTGGACAGGCTCTTCGCCACCGGACCGTCTCCGAGACCGTCTGTACCATGGCATGACGCGCAGTAGCGGACGAAATAATGGCGCCCGTCGGCCACGTCGTTGCCCGCAGATAGCGCAGGCTGCGAGAAAGACAACGTGGCGCCCAGCGCAAAGATTGACCCCAACACTTTTAGCTTCATCGATTCACCGAGCCACATTTAATTTGAAATGCTCAACGCGCGATAGGCGTCGCGGCCGGAGTCGGAGCCGCGGTTGATGTGGGCGACGGTTGCATCAGAGCCGCGGCGGTTTCGGGATCCGGAATGTATTCCGGGGGATACGCAAGCCGCCGCCAGCTCAACAGCATGAGCGTCAGCGCTCTCGATTCTTCCGGCTTGAGGTTGAAATCGGGCATCTGCGTGCTTGGCGAAACTGCGCTCGCCTGCGTGAGGTGCCGCACGTTCCAGTTGAACATCGTGTGTTCGCCATGGACATGCGCGAAATTCAACAACTCCGGATTCCGGTCGCCCTCGTAGGTCAGCTCGGGCCCGGTGGCGCCGCCGCGCCCTTCGACGACGTGGCAGAGCAGGCACTTTTTCTTCTTGAAGAGCCGTTTGGCGAGATTGATCTCTTCGATCCCCGGCGTCGCGGCATCATGGCGATGGCAAAAATTGCATCGCATCTGGATCATCTCGTTCATCGTAAGCCCGTTTCGCGCCGCGAGCGCTCGCGAAAGCATCGGATCTTCCCATCCCCGTCCGCCCTGATGAGCCCCCGCGAGAGTTGTCGCCGCTCCGTCGCCACCGTGACACGGCGTGCATCCGAACTTCGCAAATTCGTGCTTCGCTATCCAGTCGTTCATCGGATGCGGCTTAAGCGGTTCGGCGATCGTGGCTGGAAAAACCGAAGACCATTCGTAGCCGAGATGGCAGGTGATACAGCGATCTGTCACCCCGATCTTGGGAATCCAGATTTGCTGAATTCCGGCGCGGAAGTCGCGCGCTTCCTCGACCTTGCCGTAATGCCCGAGCAGTCGCGGAAACTCGCGCTGATACGCCCCCCAGTCGGTGCTGAACTCCTGCCAGAAACCGACCACCACCAGCACGAAGAACAGGATTGACATCGCGACCAGCCAGCCGAAGTCCTTCGCCTCGTACGATTCGTTCTGGTCGGCCATGTCAGTAAAGGCGGGGCACCTCGGGGCGCGGCTGGCCGGGCCAGTAAATCCGCCAGTAGGGACCGCGCAAGTAAACCCCGACGATGATCAGTCCGATGATCGCGAGCGTCGCGATGGCGAAGGTTGCGTTCTGCCGCTTGCGCTCGGGCACGAGCCACCGCCCTTCGGTCCGAAGCGGCGAACGATCGAGCCACGGCCACAGCGTCAACAGGGCCAACAGAAATCCAGGCAGCAGGATTCCGCCGAGCAACGCCCCGCTAACCGTAAACCCACCCATCCGAACCGTAGTTGAAGCCACCAACTCCTGCAGCCAGACGAAATACCACGGCGCTTTCGCCGGATTCGGCGTGACCGACGGATTAGCGAGACCCTCCAGCGGCGCGTTGAAGAGCAGCGCGGCCAGCAAGGTGAGGTTGAACACCACCAGGAAGACCAACGCGATTCGCCGCGACATGTTCGGCGACGAGAAAACCTGGTCGGACTCCTCCAGTCCCGTCGAGCTCATCACCTGGACGGAGGTCCCCGGTGTAATTCCAAACAGCGAATAGCTCTTCGTCTTCGGAGTCGCCTTCGGCGCCATCGCGCGCTCGTTGCGAACGCGCTCGATCGCCGCCAGGCCTCCGTCCTTGCGCACCCGCCACATGTGATAGGCGAACAGCACCCACGCGAAGACCGGCAGGAAGAAAACGTGCAGCACGTAAAAGCGCAGCAGGGTCTGCTGTCCAATTTCGTGGCCGCCGAGCAGCAGGAATTGAATCGTCGGTCCAACTACCGGCGCCTGCTTTGCGATACTGGTGCCGACCGTGATTGCCCAGAATGCGAGCTGGTCCCACGGAAGCAGATAACCGGTGAACGACAGGAACAACGTCGAGAGAAAAAGAACCACCCCGACTACCCAGTTGACTGCCCGGGGGCCGCGGTACGCGCCGGTGAAGAACACTCGCGCCATGTGGATGTACACGACCGCGACCATCCCTTCAGCCGCCCATCGATGCTGATTCCTGAGCAGGCGGCCGAAGCTGACGGCGTACTCCAGGTCCTTAATGCTCCCGTACGCGCGCTCGGTGGAAGGCACATAGAAAAACATCAGCATCACGCCCGTGACGGTCAGGATAAGCAGCAATGAGACCGACGCAGTGCCGAGCCAGAACGAGTAGTTCCAGTCCATGCTGGCGCGCGCGACTTTGGCTGGGAACCAGTGGAGCCAGAAGTTCTTGACGATCGCTTCCGACGATTCGCGCTCGCTTGCGGGCGACCAGGCCCACGAAGTCTTGCGCCACAGTGCCTTGAACTTATCGCCCACCGATTCAGGCCTTGCCTTTTCCGCCGATGACCAGCCTGAAGTCGCGCGCAACTTCGCTTCCGCTATCGACTGCCAGATACCCATCGGGCGAAACGCTCGTCGCAAACCATTCCAGCGGCCGCGGCGCAGGTCCCGAAATCACCGTGCCGTCGGGGCGAAAGCGGCTGCCGTGGCAGGGGCAATCGAACTCGGTGTCGCGCCACTGCACGTTACATCCGAGATGCGTGCAGATGGCCGAGATCACGTGGAAGGCATCCTTCTGACGAATCACGTAAAGCCGGTGCGCCTCGTCAAGAGTGTAGCCGTCGGGGTAATCGTCGGGACGCTTGAGCTTGAAGCGGCTCGGCGGCTCGTAGAGCACGTTGGGAAAAAATGCCCTGCCGGCCGCGCCGATCTGCGCGAGGAACGCCGCCAACACCGATCCCTTGCCGATGAAGCGCAGAACCTTTCGCCGATCGCCGTCCATCAGCCGGCCGTCTCTTCGAACTGAAAGCGCTCCATCGTAATCGCCGAGGTCGGGCACCTCGTCGCGCACAGGCCGCAGCGGATGCACTTGGCCTCGTCGTAGAGAAAAGCGCTGCGCGTCGCCGCTTCCGCCATGACGCCGGCCACCGGTTCCTGATCGGCGATTTCGGCTACGGCGTCGAAATGCAGGCAATGCTCCGGGCAGATGTCCACGCATCGATCGCACAGGATGCATTTCGCGCCATCGTAAATCGGATGGATATGGCAGTAGAGGCATCGCTCCGCCTGCTCGCGCGCATCGCCCGGCGTGAAGGTGGACTCGACTTCGGTGATTCCGGTGCGGCGTGAGAGTGGAACCAGCGGAATGTCGCGGCGCTTCTGCTCGTAGCGCTCGGCCATCCTGTAAGTGTCAGTCGGCAGTTCCTCGATGGTGACCCGCATCCGCGGCTGGCCGAGCGGCTTGCCGCGAAGGTACGCGTCGATAGCGCGCGCGGCGACCTTGCCATGCTGTGCGCACGTGATCAGCAGCGACGGCGGAAAGGCCGCATCGCCGCCCGCGAATACTCCCGCGACCTCGGTTTCGAGAGTGACCGGATCGATCTTCAGCGTTCCCGCCGGCGTGACGGCGACTCCATCCTCCGGCGTGACGAACGACAGGTCCGGCGCCTGCCCGATCGCCAGGATCACCGCGTCGGCGTCCAGGACGCGTCGATCGTTCTCGTCGAATTGCGGCCGGAAGCGCCCTGCATCATCGAATACCCTGACGCATTTCACCAATTCGATTGCGACCGCGTGTCCGTCGCGAGTGACGATTCGCTTCGGGCCCCAACCAGGCAGAAAAGCGACGCCCTCGTCGCGCGCGATGTCGAGTTCCTCGCGGCCCTGCGCCGATTTCATCGCCGGCATCTCGGGCTCGGACTCGAGGCTCGCGACCGTTACTTCCAGCGCGCCGCGCCGCGCCGCTTCGCGCGCCGCGTCCAGCGCCACCCGCATCGCGCCTGCCTGAACGCCCTGTGCTTCCTCCTCGGACATGACCAGTCCGGGCACGAGCACGCGAACCGCGGTTCGGGCCGCGTCGATCGCGACGAGGCCGCCGCCGATCACGACCACCTTGCCGCCCAGCGGAACCCGATAGCCGCGATTGATATTGAGCAGGTAGTCGATCGCCTTGATCACTCCGTCGGCTTCGCTGCCCTCGATCGGCACTGCGCGGCCGCGCGACGCACCAACGGCGAGAAAGATGGCTTCGTAACCCTGCTCCTTTAGCTCTCGAACTCCGAAGCCCGGTTGAAGCGGCGTCGAATAGCGAAACTCAACACCGAGCGCCTCAATCTCGGCGACCTGGCAGTCGATCACGTCGCGCGGCAGCCGGTAGGCGGGAATTCCGTATCGAAGCATTCCGCCCGCATGCGGCATCGCCTCGAAAACCGTCGCGCTGTATCCCATCACGGCCAGATCGTTTGCGCATGCCAGCCCGGCCGGCCCCGCGCCGACGACCGCGACCTTGCGCTTCGACGCTCCGGCAACTACCCGCGCGCCGAGAATATCGAGATGACCGGGAGTGACGCTGCCGCCGCCCGACGGCCCGGCGATCATCTCGCGCACTCCCTTGGCGGAGATTGCTTCGGGGCCGAATTGCTCGGTGAGGAAGCGCTTGAGCGCGCGGATCGTCACGGGCGCATCGATCTTGCCGCGTCGGCATGCGTCCTCGCATGGAGCGCCGCAAGCGCGGCCGCATATTGA
>Ga0074044_10002143_pt1 | contig 17373 bp, 11 predicted proteins | sample BogForMeECP23OM1_FD_94443 | JGI IMG/M metagenome (GOLD analysis project Ga0074044, IMG submission 94443) | Bog forest soil microbial communities from Calvert Island, British Columbia, Canada - Bog Forest MetaG ECP23OM1 | ecosystem: Environmental > Terrestrial > Soil > Wetlands ...
AACTGGAACGAGCGCCCCTATTTCACCAAAGTTGAAGAAAAGCGCGGTCGCACCGGCTGGCACGTCAACGTCGGCGCGCAAGATCCGAAAAGAATCTCGTCGCCTGAACCACCGTCCGAATCTCCACACGACCGCTTTGTGCCAACTCCCGGCTACGATGGCCGAGCTTCTCAGCACTTAAGGATGTGTATGGCCGCGCAAGGAAATCGCGTCGTGCTTTCCGGAATCGGTGGCGACGAAGTCATGGGCGGTGTGCCCACGCCCGCGCCCGAACTTGAGAATCTTCTCGCACGAGCACAATTCGGCGCACTCGCTCATCAGCTGAAAGTCTGGGCGCTCGAAAAGAGAAAGCCCTGGTTCCATCTATTCTGGGAAGCCGCCCGCGGATTTTTCCCTCCCGCCCTCGTGGGTGTCCCGAAATACATGCGCCCGGCCCCATGGCTGCAGTCCAGGTTTGTAAAGCGCCATTGGGCCGCGCTGACCGGCTACCCCGACCGGACGAAGTTATTCGGTCCTCTGCCAAGCTTCCAGGAGAATGTGAGCACACTTGACGCCTTGCGCAGGCAACTGGCGTTCACCGCTTTGCCATTCGAACCGCCATACGAGAAACGATATCCCTTTCTGGATCGCGGCCTGCTGGAATTCATGTTCGCGATCCCGCGAGAGCAACTCGTCCGCCCAACCCAACGACGTTCCCTCATGCGCCGCGCGCTGGTCGGCATCGTGCCAGACGAGATCTTGAACAGGAAAGGGAAAGCATTCGTTGCCCGCTCGCCGATGGTCGCAATCTCAAACGATTGGGCCCATTTCGCGCAGATGAGTCAGAACATGCTCAGCAGTTCGCTCGGAATTGTGGACTCGGAACGTATCTCTGAGGCATTGCAGAAGGTTCGGCGTGGCGAAGAAGTCCCCATGATCACCTTGAGGCGTACGCTCTTCCTCGAAGATTGGCTCAAGGATCTTCGCGCCTTGGGGGTCATAAACCTGGACACAACCTTGAAACCCAGGCTGAGATGGCAGGCTTCCATTCAGTGCTAGAGCATCTCAGGCCAAGGAAAACAGTCGTGAGGAACATATCGAGATCGAACGGGAAGCAAGAGAGCAAATCATGAGTGTCCAGTTTGGAAGATGGAATTTTGAAGGTCAGTCGCCTGCTCCGGACTACATCGAGAAGGTCAGCGCGGCTCTTGCTCCGTACGGCCCCGACAGCAACGAATCGTATTCGAAGGGCGGCATAAGGATCCTCTATCGCGCCTTCCACACCACGAAGGAATCGCATCGCGAGGAGCAGCCTTGTATTTCTCCGTCTGGCGCTGTCATCACCTGGGACGGCCGCTTGGACAATCGCGCCGACCTCATCAGCGATGTGCGCGACTCCCTGACCGTCAATTCCACGGACGTGGCCGTCGTCGCGGCGGCGTATGAAAAGTGGGGGCCGAACTGCCTGGGGAAACTGATCGGGGATTGGGCGCTGTCCATCTGGAATCCTCGCGAGCACTCCGTGTTGCTGGCAAAAGATCCCATCGGCACGAAGCATCTTCATTATTCATTTGACGACAAACAGCTAACCTGGAGCACCATCCTCGATCCGGTCGTCCTGTTCGCAGGCAGAAGTTTCGCAATCTGCGAAGAATATATTGCTTGCTGGTTTACAAGACCTGTTTTTCCTGCCGCGCACCTGACGCCCTATGTCGGCATCCATTCCGTCCCGCCGTCCTCGTCCGTGCTCTTCCGACCCGGAAAACACATCGTCAACAAATATTGGGATTTTGATTCGGGCAAGCAGATCCGCTACCGCACCGACGCCGAATACGAAGAACACTTCCGCACCGCCTTGGCCACAGCTGTCCAACGCCGCCTCCGCTCCGACCGCCCCGTCCTAGCCGAACTCTCAGGCGGCATGGACTCCTCATCCGTCGTCTGCATAGCCGATACCATCATTGCCCGCAGTGCTGCCGAATGCCCTCGTCTCGACACCATCTCTTGGTTCGACGACTCTTACGACCACATCGAGCCCGACTCCAACGAACTCCACTGGATATCCAAAGTCGAAGAAAAACGGGGCAGAACAGGCTTTCATATCAATACTGCTGCATTACAGCAAGCAGAAGCAAAAGGGGCAGGCTCACGAAAATCGTTTGAATCCGAGTTTGATAACGATCGCTTTATGGCGACTCCGATCCCCAACAATAGTCAGTCCGAATTCTTCAAACGCTACAAAGCTTGCGTCGAATCACAGGGGTATCGCGTCACATTTTCCGGAATCGGAGGAGACGAACCCACGGGCGGTGGCGTGCCAACACCAACACCAGAGCTACAAAATCTTCTGGCAAGAGCACGATTCGTTACACTCGCTCGTCAACTGAAAGCCTGGGCCATAAAAATGAGAAAGCCCCGGCTCTCTTTGCTGCGGGAAGCCGCGCAAGGATTCTTCCGTGCTCGCATAGACCTGCCTAAAGAGACAGGGCCCGCCCCTTGGTTTCATCCAAGTTTCGTGCGTCGGAATCGCGCCGCCTTTTGCGGCTATCCATTCCGTGTGAGGCTGTTCGGCCCGTTGCCCAGCTTTCAAGACCACGTTGATAAACTGGATGCCAATCGGAGGTTTGTAGCGTACTGTAACCTTCAGTCAGAACTGCTTAGCGAGATACGTTACCCCTACTATGACCGAGATTTTCTGGAATTCATGTTCGCAATCCCTCGGGAACAGATTGTCAGCGTGGGCCTGCGCCGTTCTCTGATGAAGCGTGCTCTTGTTGGCATTGTTCCCGACGAACTCCTAAAGAGAAGGCGAAAGGCGTTCGTTCCACCACAGCCAGAAAACGACAGCTCAACGGAATGGCCCAGCCTGGTGGAGATAGGACAACACATCATCGGCAGTTCCGTGGGAATCATCGATCCAGATCGATTTGCGGAAGTATTGCACAAAGCGCTGCGCGACGAAGAAATTCCACTCGAAAAGCTGAAGCGTACGCTGACGCTGGAATATTGGCTGCGTCACCTCACGATCCAAGGAGTTCTGACGAACTCGATGGCGGCGACAAGACAGAAGCACTGCGCGAGTCTTGAGGGCCAAACGAACTCAAAGTGTCAGGCTCGGCCCAAGAGTTTAGCTAGCTAGCTATGTACGTGAACTCCAACAAAGAAGGGAGGTGAAAACCATGAAATACGAAACTCCGGAACTGACGGCATTGACGGCTCCAATCAATGCCATTCAGGGTACGAGTGGGAACAAATGGGATCCCCCGTATCGCGATAGCCCGATAACGGACCACGAAGGTGTAGTCGGGTATGCAGATTGGGAGTAGTGACAAAGTAGGTCTCTGTCAGAGTGTCCGCTCGTCGGACGCTCTGGCAGTTTTATGTCCGTTCATACAACATCTGCAGACGAGCATTAGAAATGGTGTTACAGAGAACTTGTGTGCATGTTGGAGAAAGTTATACAAGTTTATGCATCAGAAGCCGCGAGTCACGTTCTCTACTTTGTTCCCTTCTTGCAGTTTCCGTAAGTCGCGCCAGCGTAAATACTGCTCGGCTTTGGCAGGGTCTGGATCTTCTTCACCCTTGAGCCAAAAGCGGAACCAGTCCACCGACCCACCCTGCGAAGCCATGCGTTCGGCCGGATTGGTCAAAATGTGCTCGTCAGTATTCAGCATAATTAGGTCTACTGGTTTGTGCAGGTAATGAAGCCCAGCATACGGCTCCCACATAGAAAGCAAGCTAAGGCGACCTTCTCCCACAACCATCAAAGGTGCCTTTACCTTGTCAAGATTGAAGCCCGGAGATCGTTTCAGCCATTGCTGCAAACCTTCCCCGAACGGTGGAGCACCAATAGCCGGATCGGCCTCCGCAGAAAGACGGTCCGACAAGAGTATGTATTGGAAGTAATCAAACATCACGCCGTCTGTGATCGAGGCAGCAGCGACGTGTAGGGAACTAGTCGTGAGCAGATCCATCACTCCGAAGCATGTGCGGCTGAATCCAATGATGCCGATCTTGTCCGGATCCACGAGTCCATCAGAAACTAGTTGCTTTGCAGCAGATTCATACATAGAAGCATAGCAAGGCCCTTCTGAGGGTGTATCCATAGGACACCATCCCTTTGTAGCAGTTTGCAGCACGACCATCCCCACCGCAGCCAGCGCTCGGGCTGCGAATGCGGTTGTAAATACGCCGGACGGTCTAAATTCTGACTCCTCGAAGCCATGCGTCTGAATCACCATCGGATAGCGCTGTCCCGCTTTATAGCCAACCGGCTTGTAAAGGCCGCCTTTCCAGTCTCGTCCTTCTTTGTCCTTCCATTCATATACATCGGCCTCCCCCAGTTCCAAGTTCTTGAGTTGTGGATTGGGATCCCACAGGATTCGCGATTTCTCTTTGTTCCTAGCCATCAATAACGGGGGAGTATTAATCCCCTGTTTTACCGTGACATCGAGTCCGTCGTGTCGTGTTTTGGTTTCTCCTTTAATCACTTCGGCAATTGTCCAAGCGCCTTCAGAACTCTGCTGATATTCTGTCGTTCCGCCAGGTCGATCTCCGTGGGACCTAAAACTTACCAACACTCGATGTCTATCTCCTCCTGCAAAACTTACAGATGTAATGAAGTGGTAACCTTCTTCAAATGCTTGCTCATAATTGTCCTTGCCATAATCAACTCTCTTCAACGTTTCCACGCAGGTGCGGGTGTCCGACGCTAAATCAATGACCGCAATGCACGGCCGAGGAGGTACTCGATCATTGGACTTGAGGAATGTTCCGGGCAAAAGGATAGCTTGGCCATCACCAGACCAACTAGGTGTGCCCATGCCGAACCACCCCGCATCGTTACCGGTCGGTGCCTCCGTCAAAGCCTGTACAGAGCCTGTTCGCAGGTTGATCCGGACGTATTGATGTACGGACCTATCAACATCCAGGTCTTTGTGCCCCGCGCGGATTGGGGCAAGATAAGAAGCAAATGGTGGGGCATAGAGCTTCTCCCATGTTGGGGAAACCTCAGCGACTGGTAATTGAGTAACTACACTGTTGCCGTCTGGTGATAACGCCAAGTCCCCGCCGACAAACGCCAAAGCAGCGTCTTGGCTCTTAACTTCGAGACGATTTCCCTCTACGACCGCCCAGAGCTTAGCTCGATTAGAAAATAGCTTTTCTGTTACGTTGTCATTTGGAAAAAGCAATTCAATTGACGAGCGCCCCGTTCCAACAATTGCTGGTAGCTTACGGTCTGTCTGCCGCTCCTTTTCAAAGCCTGATGTATCAGCAGTGCTATAGACGTAGTGTTGCTGGCTACCTACTTCGAAACCCTTGACCGCTTCCAGCGCAGACGATAGTGGCTCAATCGTTTTCTCCAGGAGATTGGCCAAGACAAGCCGCTGAATGTTGCCCCCAATGCGCTCCAGAAAAGCCACTCCACTCGAGTCGGCCAGCCAGCGCCAATCGTTGATGATCGCACCTTCCTTGTAGCTGGAACGACTTAATTCCCACACGGGGGATAACGGTTGGACACCCTCAGGATATTTCAGGAAGCTCTCAATATCCGAACTCCGGTAGAATCGTAGGCTATCCTCGACACAGTTTAGATCCAGACGCCCGCGCTCACTCCAGACAGCGACATATTGGCCGTCCGGAGAGAAACGCACTTGCGGCTCTCCTCCGTGAGGAGTGCCAAAGAGCGTTAGGCCGATCTCATCCGCGACAGTGAAAGGCCGCTTCGCTTTCTGCGCCGATGCAATAGTAGGATCCATATAGCTCACGCATAGGAAAACAGCGATTAAAAATAACGCAAAGCGCATTTACTCTCCCCCAAAGTGAAAGGTTAAACAAGAGTCCATTCTGAAAAGTACCGGCAACCCTTGTTCTGGAAATCGATGCTTCAATCCGAACAACTTGTAGGCAAACAGTGGGATGGTTTGGGCGATGCATCACATTTCGGTCCGGCTGATAAGAGAACTAGGCTCCTCACAACGGACGGTCAGAAGATGAGTTTCAGAGCAAACTGCATCGAGCGCGCGCCGCCCATCTGATACAGCGGACTCAACACACCCAAAGAATTCGCGAGCGTGGCCGTTGCTTGCCCAAAGGTAGGCGAACCAAAGGTTGAATTAATCGTGCCGAAATTCGGATGATTGAAGATATTGAACGCTTCGGCCCGGAATTGGAGGCTGAGGGTCTCGTGAATCGGGAATTCACGGCGCACAGCTAAGTCCATTTGCCATGCACCAAATCCTCGCGCAAAGTTTCGCGGGACGTCGCCAACTCCGGAATTGGCAGCGGTGAACGCTTGAGGGTTAATCGCCCACCCCCCCGCACATCCCTGTCCCGGAGCAAGATCCCCCAGCCCTTGAAGAATGGTGGCACAATTCGAACCATACAGATAGACCGGTTGGCCCGGAACAAAGTTGAGTCCTGCATAATAGAGTTGCCCATTGGGTAGCGGGAATTGGTTTCCGTTCAAGGGTACGGGAAAAGCTGTCCGTGCCGTGAGGCGGTTGTCGAGTCCCCAATGGTGCAACGCGGCCTTCAGAAATGCCGTTTTTCCGACCTTTGGCAGGTCGTACGAAAAAGCGGTCGAGAGGTTGTTCCGAACATCAAAATCACAATCGCCGCGTTGGTGCTGGGTGCCCACGTCACGGTTCACGGAACCATAATCTAAACAGTGAGACCACGTATACGAAGCCAGAGCGGTCAGCCCCCTGCTAAGCCTCCGCCGGAACTGAATCTGCAACGAATCATAGTCTGACGTCAGGCCATTTCCTACGAGAGTAAAGAAGCCTCCGTTCGGGTTAGTGGAACTCTCATAAAAATTCTCCAGCAGCAGCCTCGATGCGTGCGAGCCAACATAGGAGATCGTAAGAGCCTGCGATTTACCAACTGCCTGCTCGACGCTCGCGTTCCACTGAAGCGTATACGGTAGTTGCAGATGTGGGGCATCGCCGTACAGAGCACTGGACGGCGACAATACAGGCGGATTCGTAATGGGTTGAATCAGTGCCGTTGCGTTACCCGAAAACTGTCCGGAGGTAAACGCGGTCGTCGCAAAACCTGGGTTGTTGAAACCCAGTGATCCCAACTGTTGACCGGTATCAAAGAAAACGCCGCCTCCACCACGCACAACGGTTTCCCAACCCAGTCGGTCATGTAAGATATACGCGGCACTCAGGCGGGGCGCAAAGTTGCCATATGTCGTCTGCCACAGAGGTGTCCCCTGCGGCGCCAGAGTCCAGTTGTCCGGCCCACTTCCCTGAATTGTGTAGGGCTTCAACCCTTGTGTTATGCCAGGCGGAGGATTCAACTCCCAACGCAATCCTAAGGAAAGGGTCAAGCGTTGTGATAGTTTCCACTCGTCCTGGGCAAACGCCGAAAAGTTGCCGTACAGAGGGTATGCTGCAGCATTGGCTTGCGCGATTATGAACCCGGCTGTGTTGGTCTCGACACTACTTTCATTCAAATAGTAATACCCCACTCCTTGACTGCCTGGATTTGCATAAGGGGCAAGCCTGCGATAGTCCGCGCCAAACTTCAACTGATGTCGGCCCAGGGCAAGACTCACTGTATCTACTAGGTTCCACTGCTTTTGAGCACCAGAGCTTACTCCCTGTTCCAAATCCGGATTACCAGCAAAGAAAAGCGCTACTCCTACCGTCGCGTCGGAATCTAGCCCGGTGAGTTGCACCAGATCCGCAGGTGTGCTGCTCCCAAATTGAGTAATAACGACATGACTTCTCACTTCGTTTGAAGTGTAATTAAGGCGAAATTCGTTATCCATGCGGCTCGTAAGAATGCTGCTCGCACCAACCGTATAAGTGCGCAGAGTGAAAGCGCTCACTTGATTTGTTGAGGGGCTGAAGCCTTGTCCCCGAACGGCCGAGTTCGAGGATGCATCGCTAAACCGAAAGAAAACTCTCAACTTGTCGTTGAAGACATGATCAACGCGGGCGCTCGTAGAATCGATAGCACTTGGGTTGGACCAAGTTCCGATGAATTGAGCAGTTCCATCTACCAGATCGACGAGCCCGTTGGGTACGGGAAATGCGTTTAGGACTGGTTGCAGAATGCTCGGGGCTGGGACTCTTCCTGCTGGGCAACTACTAGCCATCCCTCGCATGCAAAGATCTGGCACATAACTAGTCGACGCGGCTTGCGGCGAGGTCAGACGCAGTCCCTCATACGAAACAAAAAAGAACGTCCTATCTTTTCCATTGTATAGATCAGGAACTATCACCGGGCCGCCGAATGTACCCCCGAAATCATTCTGCCGCAGCGGAGGCTCCTTTTGCTGAAAGTAATCATTGAACCAGTCGTTTGCATCGAAGTAGCCGTTCCGCAGATAGTCGTAGCCGGTTCCGTGCCACAGGTTCGTCCCCGACTTCGTCTCGAACGCAAACTGGCCGCCGGGGTTCCGTCCGTACTCGGCTGAGTACGTGGAACTCTGCACACGAAACTCCTGGAGATCATCAACAGAAACCAGCGCCTGCGTTGTACCCAAAGCCGTTGCGGCCGGCACTGAACCACTTGCCCCTCCCCCGAAAAGCAAGTTACTACCCCCAGCCGCTCCCACGTTGGCGCTAACACCATCCACGGTGTAGTAGTTCGATTCCGTGCGCTGCCCGTTCACACTGAATTCTCCAGTCATGCCAAGGGACGAGACGCCAGCCTGTGGGGTTTGTGTAACCACGCCCGGCGTGAGCAGGATCAAATCCTGGAAGCTGCGCCCGTTCAAGGGCATATTCTTTACAAAGGTTTGATCGACCACGGTACTGACCGAGGCATCTGTGGTATTGATCATCGACGCGCCGCCTTCAACAGTCACAATCTCGAAGGCAGCACCGATGGGGAGTGTGAAGTTGATAGACAGCGCGTCTTGAATGTTAAGGACGATGTCGGGCTTGATGAGTGTCTTGAATCCCAGCTTGGAAACTTGAAGCCGATATGCCCCTGGGGGGAGATTCGGCACAACGTAGATGCCGTCGTCATTCGTCTTGCCAGAGTACTTCGCACCTGTTGCATCGTTTATCAGCAGAATGTCGGCCCCGCTGATCACCTTGTTGGATGGATCGAGCACGCGACCGTTCATAGTTCCATTGGGGGACTGTGCCGTAAGGGGGAGGGCTAGCGACACGGCACAAGCTAAAACAAAAGCGATGCGGGGGAAGAGCACGCGCACTGAGACTCTCCTATGGCCGACGGATTCGGAAATCCTGTTCGAGTCTACGGAGAAAGGTCTCACTTGGTACCCGATCCTTCGTTAATTAGTTGGAACCCTGCAGAGCGAGGAAAGATGCAACAGTCGTGATTAAGGATGATTTGGATCGACCCGCAGGTAAGCAAATAGGAGAGGTTTGCCGCTTGGCTTGCGACTGCCGCCATTCGGCTCGATCGTAACGAACACAGCATCAATCTGTGCCAGCAGTTTCGGGTCGTCCAGCTTCAAAACCCACCGCTTCTTTGAGGCGTTGTCCTCGTAGAAGATACCCAAGGGAAACGGTGGCTCCCGGTCCGGTCCGCGCCGGCCCCACACTTGAAACGTGTTAGCGTTCCGTGCAACAGTCTGCTGATCCAAATCATAGGCATAGAAGATGAGCGACTTTCCCTTGGTGTAAAACACGCGCCCATAGGGCTTCTGGGTCGCTCCCGTGCGTGCCACGTCGTACACTTCTGCGACATACAAATCCCGCGCGCCCATGAGTTCCCGAATGTCACGATCATGCGCGAGCAACTCTTCCTGCTGGTCCACATTAGCGTCACGCTGACGTAGGAGGTTCGTCAGTTCGTTGACTTTTTCGTCTGATGCTGCAGCCCGCTTTGCATCTTGAGAAGATTGTTCTGCGGTTGAATCCAACTTCTTCTGCAGAGCCTGACCACTTAACTGCGCGGCGGTAAATTTCTGTTCCGCGTCAATACGCTTCTGGATGAGTTCTTCCCGCCCAGATTCCGCGCTGCGTAGCGCAGCGTCCGACTGTTCCTGAACCGCTTTCATCTGATCCATTTTCGCCGATTGCTGTTCTAACTGGCGATGGAGATCGGCGATCACCTTGTCGCGTTGCCCGACTTGAGAATGCGCGACCTCGGATTCGTGGCTCGCGTCACTTAACTTCTCTTCCAGCGAGATCAGGTTTTGAGTGTCTGGAGGGGGGGGGGGTACGTTTGCGACCTCTGTCCCTCGGCGAATACCTACCTCGTAAGCACAAAAGCCAAGAGCAATGAAAACCAGTATTCCTGCAGCGTAGAGCGACCACACACTGCGCCAAGCGGCGGCGCTTTCGGGAGCGAGGACTCGGGGACGAGAGCTAGTTTCACGATGGGGCGGAATCGGCCCGGTACGTTCGATTCCGCCCCCCCCCTCATCCCGTGCGATGCGCTCCAAAAGAGCAGACTCTGCCTGCTTCTCCGACCAGTGCGGCCCTGCTTCCAGATTCTCTGGTGTCTCTTCTGCGCCGATCGCTGGGATTGCGTGGCGAATGATCGCTTCGTATTGCTGCAGGGCCTCACGGCAGGAGGAACAAACGACAAGATGCTCCTGTAGTCTCCTCTGGTCTTCCTCGCTCAACTGGCCCGAGGTTGAAACGGCGCAGAGTTCTAGGAACTCGTCATGGGGTTCGGTGTGAGACAACGCCCCTGCTCCTCGGATGAATAACGCCTCCTATGATACTGCTCAATCGCCCTGCCTAAAAATTTGTTTCCGTAGTTTTTCCAATCCCCGAAAATAATGGTGCTTTACGTTTCCTCGGGACTGGTCCAGTTTCGCTGCGATCTCTTCAAAGGTGTAGCCGTCGAGTAAATGGAGGGCCAGGGTTTGACGCTGGATCTCAGAGAGGACTCCAAACACCTTGCGCAATCCAACCCGCCCGAGCACTTCCTCAATCGAGTTTTCGTATCGTTCAGACCTCGCGCCTGGAGCACTCAGCTCGTTTCCGACATCTTCCAGATCAACCTGGCTATAGAAATGGCGCGAATCCAGATAACGGCGACGGTCGATTGCACGATGGTAGGCCATCTGGACGATCCACGAGCGGGGCGAACTTTTGGAACCATCAAACACCGCGCTCTTCTGGTGAATGAACAAGAACACGTCTTGGAGCAAGTCGTCCGCTTCTGAATCATCCCTGAGGATCTTGTACCCGACCGCCCGTACCAAGCGTGCATAGCGGCGAAAGAGGCAACCTAACGCTTCCTTTTCTCCATCGCCGATGCGAGCCATTAGGATTTCATCGGGAATTTCGATGCTGTCGACTGAGTGGCGAACAGAAGCACTGGACACCCCTGCTGATGCCGTGGCAGAGGATGGCATCGCGAATCGGGCTGTAATCGACGTGGTCAAGTTCGTGGGATGCATTTGAGCGAAGTGCGCCAGAATCACACTCTTTAGAGTTCAGATCGTCCGATATATAACTCTATCGTGTGTGTTATGCAAGGAAAATACATCCCATCGCTGGTGGTTTTGCCAATTAACAACGCCTATCGTTTGGATAGATGGCAGACTTGGACTATCGCGAATCGTTTGCGAACCGTCTCCGCAATCTCAGGATTGCGGCTGGCTTTAGCCTTGAAGAGGCCAGTGGACGCGGCGGCCTGTCCGCTAATTTCTGGGGAAACATCGAACGCAATGAACAAGAGGCTTGTCTGAATACGATCTTCAGTCTTGCCAAGGGCCTCGGGATCACCGCCAGTGTCTTAATTGCACTTGACGACAAGGATAAACAACCGCCGGATCGTCGGGAACTGGACAGCTTGCTCGATCTTCTCACCCCTCCGCAATTGCAGATTACAATTCAAGTATCGAAGTTGATCTACGCCTACAAACCTGGTCCTTCACTCGACAACCCACCGACCTCGTCATGATCAGTTTAAGCGTCCTGTCTTGTTCCGGATCCCTTTTAATCAACGCTTTCGATGGCACAATCCACCCCATCCACACGCGATAAAGCGTTATTTCTCTATAGGATAAACTCTATAGACAGTTTTAGAGGGCCATGATCCTCGCTATGGTTGTGACGAGGCTATACCGTGAAACACCGGACGCTATTCGCACAACGGATCAGAAAACTTAGAAAGACGGCAAAACTCAGCCTCGAAAGCGCGGCGGAGCGGGGCAATATAACCGGCAACTTCTGGGGGGATGTAGAACGTGGCAACAAAGTGCCAAGCCTGGACACGATAGTCGCGATGGCCAAAGGTCTTGCCTTGCCCCCGAGCACTCTCTTACTTTTAGAAAGAGAAGAAGACCCGCGAGATATTCGCAAGCGCATTGATTTTCTCCTCACCAAGTGCGACCCGCAGCAACTTGAAATGGTTCACCGCATTATCAAAGTTTTCCTCGAACCCTGAGATCGCCGCTACGATTCTCCTGCTTAGACGGTAGAGGGTCAATTTCCTGTTTGCCCGTCGCTCACCCGCAATCGGCGGCTCGCGACAAGACCACCCTCAACGGGACTCCGGAGACTTTTGGGGACTTCAGCTCCGTGAGTGGAGCGTGATGCGTACAAACGAGAGGCGCACTATTCCTGGCGCAACGCGTTCATGGGATCGACTCGTGCGGCTCGCCGCGCCGGCACGTACGTTGCGAACATTGCGACCACGAGAATGCCGATCGGCACGATGAAGTAAACCTGGGGCTCACTAACGTGGAGGTCAAAGAACATAGCGTTGAAAACTTTCGGCAGGGGCAGCGCCAGCGCTAGTCCGACGGCCCCTCCTATGGCGGTCAGTTTCATGCCTTCGGCAAGAACCATACGCAGGACGTCTTGGCTTCTGGCTCCAAGGGCCATGCGTATCCCGATTTCGTGCGTTCGCTGGCCTACGGAATAAGCGATCAGCCCATAAATCCCGATCGCCGAGAGGACGAGCGACAGAAGCGCGAAGCTGCCGAGCGCACGTAAGAAAAATGGACTTCCCCCCTTCTGGCTCTCGATCACAGCGGGCATACTCATCACGTGACTCAGGGGGAGTTCGACATCCATCTGCGCAACCGTGTTCTGCAAAGCCGAGACGAGGAGATTCGGGTCGGACGTTGCCCGAAGCATAACAGAGAAGGAAGGCACGGGCCGCTGAAGAAATGGCTCATAGACTTCAGGGTCGTCGTGAGTGGATTCGGAATACGTTTTTACGTTGCCAACAACCCCGACGATCTCGCTCGACTCATGTGCTGCGCCGCTCACACTCAGCACAATGCGGTTTCCGAGCGGTTCCTGGTCGTGCAGATAGCGACGCACAAACTCTTGGTTTACCAGGACCACGCCTGGCCCAGTGGCGTCATCTGCCTCAGTGATCGTCCGGCCGTGCAGCAGCGGGATGCCCGCTGTCCGAAAGTAATCTGGGGTAACGACAACATCGAGTGCGCTGAGCGGCTGGTTGGCAGGCAATTCGGGCTGGCCCTGGATTCGAAGATTGACGCTGCCCGGCCCAGTTGCCGGCAAGTCGGAAGCGACGGCGGCGGCCGCAGCGCCTGGAAGGTTTTGCAGACGGGAAATCAGATCCCTGACAAAGATGGTTTGCCGGAAAGCATCCTTGTATCGCGCGTTATCAAGGGTCACGCTGGCGGTCAGAAGATGGTCTGCCTGGAAACCCAGATTCTGATGCTCCTGAAGGAAAATCCCGCGCAAAAGCAACCCGCTTCCAATCAAGAGAAACAAAGACAGAGCGATCTCGCCGGTAACCATCAGGGTCCGGAGACGGCTATGCGAGCGGCTCGGAGAGGCAGAGCGACTTTCGTCTTTCAGATTTGTAGTGATGTCAGTTCGTGACACGTTCAGCGACGGCACAAGGCCGCACAGCACCGCGCAAACCAGCGAGATACCGGCAGCGAAGAACAGAACGTTCCAATCCAGACTGAAGGTTACGGCACTGATTGCTTCGTTGAAGGTCATACTCGCCCGAACAAGATCAATGCCCCAATAGGCAAGCAATAGACCCATACTGCCTCCGAAAAGAGCAATCACCATGCTTTCGGTTAATAATTGCCGAACGATGCGCAGGCGGCCCGCTCCGAGGGCGCGGCGAATGGCCACCTCCTTCCGGCGTCCCGCCGCCTGAGCCAACAGCAGCCCGGCTACATTAGTACAGGCAATCATAAGAACGAACCAAACTGTGGTCATCATCACCGCCAAGGCGCTGCGGACACCGAAATCATAGAGGAGGAAATCGGGCAGCGTGCGTACCGCGGCGCCCCAGCCTTTTTCGGTCTCGGGAAAGCTTTCCTGGGCGCGGCGGGCCAAGGTGACCAACTCGGAGCGGGCTTGCGCGAGGGATACGTCGGGTTTCAGACGCGCGAACACGTACAAAGAACGATCCTTGCGGGCGGCTGCGCTTCGGTCGGCAGGGGTCAACACGAGCGGGGTCCACAGTTGCGACGCGTGGCCCAGCAGGCGGAAACTCGCCGGCATTATACCGATCACCGTGTAGAGTTCCCGGTTTAGGCGGACGTTGCGGCCGACGAGCGAAGCGTCAGAAGCGAAGCGCACCTTCCAGAGGTCGTGGCTGAGAATGACGACCTGATCTTGCCCGATCTGGTCTTCGCCGGCCTGGAAGGTGCGCCCCAGTTGCGTTGTGACACCCAGCAAGTCGAAAAAATTCGGAGACACGGCCGCGGAGCGGAGCGCCTCGGACTGGCCCTGTGATGTCAGAGTGACGGTGCGATATTCATCGGCGGCGGCCATGTCTGTGAAAACGTGGTTTGCTTCGCGCCAAGCAAGGTAATTGGGTACGGAGACAGGACTCGCGTCGGGTTGAAAGCCCTGAGACGGGTCGACGGAAGTAACCACGGCCACACGCTCGGGTTCGCGACCCGGCGGACGCCGCAAGAGGAAAGCGCTCACGAAACTGAACATGGTGGCGTTCACAGCGATGCCCAGCGCCAGTGTGAGAACAGCAATAGTGGTGAATCCCGGGTTCTTACGCAACTGCCGGAGTGCATATCGCAAGTCTTGAACTATGGTTTCCATAGCCGCTCAACTCCTACACGCCTCTTCGCCCATGTGCGGATGTTCCAAATGCCTACGCATCAAGAAGTGCATAGCATTTACCACACCAAACTCTCTAGCTGTAGCATGTTGGCAACAAAGGGAAAAATGGATGTCGACAGCTTGGCAGCGGATATGCTTGCGTCCGATAGTGGACGCAGGTGCCCGCGAGCGGACAGTCGCCGGTAACGACGATTCTTGCATCGGCACATTGACTTTCGCTGCATTCGGGACGGGTAGTCGCTACGCGGAAACTGACACGCTACGCCTCAGACCGCCTTCTTGACCCATTAGATGTAGGCGCGTAGTATCGGCCCAAACTGTGGTTGTTTCTCACGGTTTCGGCAGAAACTCACATCTGATTGCCGATCCGCAGTGGTCACGCTGGAGAACGCAGGTCCCCGAAATGCAATGCGTGAAGTTGACCCACCCCGTCGAGAATCCCCACGCACATGGATGGCTTATTCTCGCTCGCCGCTCATCTTGATAGTTGTTTGCGTTGTCTTGCTCGCTGTGCTTCTGGCAGTATTCAGGACCAAGCTTCGTGCACTCGACGTATTCTCCGCCCTCTTGCTTTTTGGAGCCGCTGTTCTCTCCGTTCTGATTGTCCTCTACACCAGATCTCTGCGGCGCGCCCAACAAGTACAGCTCGATACCGAAGAACGCCTCCAGCAGATGGCAGACAACATTCAGGAAATCTTCTGGATGATTGACGCGGAGACCAAAAAGGCTCTTTACGTCACCGAAGCTTATGAGACGATCACCGGGCATTCATGCCAAAGTCTGTTAGAAAATCCGTCTTCGTACGAACAACTCATCCATCCCGAAGACCGCGTTCATGTGCTGGCAAAGCTTGGAGAAGCTACGCAGACAGGGCACTTCGATGAAAGATTTCGGATCGTGCGCCCCCGCGGCGAAGTCCGTCGGGTCACGGTGCATGGCTTTCCGGTACGGGATGCTGCCGGCAAAATCCACCGTCTTGTCGGCACGGCTCGGGATGTCACTGCGCAGAAGGAAGCGGAGGACAAGGTTGCCGAGCACCTGGCCGAAGCCGAGTCCGCAAGGGCAGAATCCGATGCTCTATCCAAGGCCACTCTTGCGCTCACCGCAGATCTGCGGATGGACTTTGTTCTGGACAGGCTGCTTGAGTCCTTGTTGGAACTGGTTCCATGTGAGTGTGCACGTGTGCTGCTCTTGGAGGGCGACACGCGGCTTCTTGTGGCAGGAGAAAAACTGCGTCACGAGGCTCCCAACAAAGCTCCGGATTATCCACTGACCCTCGACGCAGCAGACTCTCCGTTCCTGTTGCGCATATTGACGACCCAGAACAGTGTCTTGCTTGCCGATACCAAAAACGAGAAGGAATGGCCCAGCTTCAAGGGCCATACCGACATCCGATCATGGCTGTGCGTGCCGCTGGTTGCGTCCCAGCAGACCTTGGGGCTTCTTTCGGTGGGCCACACCCAGCCAAACACCTTCACTCAAGACCACCTCCGGCGGACGCAGTTGTTAGCGATACCCGCAGCGGCGGCGATCCAGAATTCTCGCCTCTACGAGCGTGCTGAGATTTATGCGTCCGAACTTCGGCGGCGTCTGACGGATCTTCGCCAAACAGAGAAAGCGCTGGAACAGTCAGAAGAGGGACGCAGGGTATCCGAGGACAAGTTTCAAAAGGTCTTTCGGTCCAGCCCGATCCCGTTTTCCATCACGACAATCAATGAGGGGCGATTCCTAGATGTTAATACCGCATTCGAGCGTCGGTACGGCTACTCCCGTGCCGAAGTGATCGGCCGTACAGTCGGCGAACTTGGCATTTGGGAAGACCCCAAGGATCGCGCATTGATGATCGCGCAACTCCAACAACGGGGACCCATTAGGAACGCAATCACCCGGCTTCGCACCAAGTCGGGCGAGGTCAAGACCACTGCGTATTCCGCAGACAAGATTCAATTCGACGGTCAATCTTGTATTCTTGCCGTTTCAGAGGATCTTCCGGACAACGACAAATCCTTCAATAACTGACCGTCCTGAAGCGTCGGTCCTTCATCACGAACCTCTAGGTCCAACTTCTTCCTAGTTCCTGTCCCGAATCCGGGCCACCAAACAGAAAACCAATCATTCTTGTACGGAAATCGATCAGAATATGGACTGCCTCGCGGGACGAAGCGTGAGATGTCAACCACCTGGGGGTTTGAGCAATGTTCCCCAACCTCGAAGTCCGTCACCTGCACGCAGTCATCGTCTTGGCCGAAGAGCTGAACTTCACACGGGCCGCCGACAGATTGCACATAACCCAGCCTGCGCTCAGCAAACAGATTACCGACCTCGAAGCAGAGCATCGATTTCACCTGTTCACTCGCGACACACGACGAGTTGTGGAACTCACAGATGCCGGACGTGCTTTCGTCGAAGAGGCTCGCTCTGC
>Ga0074044_10002144_pt1 | contig 17369 bp, 20 predicted proteins | sample BogForMeECP23OM1_FD_94443 | JGI IMG/M metagenome (GOLD analysis project Ga0074044, IMG submission 94443) | Bog forest soil microbial communities from Calvert Island, British Columbia, Canada - Bog Forest MetaG ECP23OM1 | ecosystem: Environmental > Terrestrial > Soil > Wetlands ...
GAGCCCTTCTTGTCCAGATTCGCAGGCATGCAGAAAAAGGTCTTCAATTTTTCGCCACGAGGGTCTTTCTGATATTTCAGCATCAAAATCTCGCCGACTTTTTCTAACTTTCCAGGGAGCGATAGATTTCTTGCAAGTGTCATCGGGTCACGCATAGACTCGATAGGAATCGTGAAGCCCATCTTGTTCTTCGTGATTTCGTATTCAAAGCAGGAATGCCACGCAATTTTGATGACGCTCGGGTCTTTCATCGCATTGAGAAGTTTCAGCGGCGGTGCTCCCAAGTGAGGAAGCCAGGCTTCAACTTCTTCGTGGTTGAGAGCCCAGCCCAAGCACGAGATTCCCGTGGAAGGATGTCTAACGTAATTATCCAAGCCCACTTCTTTCAGATTCAGAAGCGAGAAGGTTTCGTAGTCAAAGGAACAGGTATGATTGAATCATAGTCTGTTCCCCTTAGTGTGCTCGCACCGCCAAGGTTGACGTGGACGCATAAGTTCCTATTATATCACGATTTGTGGATGACTTCCAGATACTCTGCTACCGAGTAAACTCTCGGTAGTTCCTTCGCGTACCGATTCCACGGCTGGTCTAGTACGTACGCATGCATGCCTTCGACGCTCTTGTTCAATTCTTCTACCATCGGCGAGTAGTCGTCAAGCATGAACTTCAAACCGAGCCCTTTGAATAGGTCAATCTTGTTCTTTGGTTCTGCCACAGGGATGATGGTGCTGTATCCTTGGCGCGGCCAGAGTCCGAAGCGGTTTAGCCACGCCGCAGATTGAACCAACGGAGAATCACCAGTCGTGACGCGCCGAGCAGTGATGAAATAAATCTCGTCGTTAATGTTGTTGGGATAGCAGGCAACGGCTCGTCGCAGTTCTGTGAGCCCAGGCTCGGGTTTTAGACCTTCCCAGAAGTGTGGAGTCACGTCGATGGCTGCCCAGACCCGATTCCATTCTTCTTTCGTTAGGTAGCCTTCGTAGTTCCAATTATCGGGCCGATAGCCTTCGGGAAATTTCCCAGGCCACAACTCGTTACCGACCCGTATAACTTGCCCGCCGAAGTTGGCGAGCACTCCGTCAATGTCGATACCGTATCTCATCGCTAATATGCCTTTCCGCCATGCTTGAACGGGCGGATTTGATTGTAGTTCATCTTCCGAATCACTTCACGTTGAAGGTCAATTCCCAGCGTCTGCGCAAGGTCGCCTAGCCGAATCACAGCGTCTGCAAGCTCGGGTGCAATGCCTTCAGGTTTTCCTTTGTCGCTAAAATAGAGCGGAGGTTTTCCCGCTCGATGTTCTTCAAGGAGATTCCTCAAGCTTTCTTTTGCGTCTTAATCCACTCTGAAACTAAATTTATTGCAGCTTTGTATTGCGCCCACGGCTCGCATTCTGGGTGCTCTGCAAGCTCGGCGGGCACTTTTTGCCAATAGTCAAGGTCATGAACGATACAACCAACGCCAATCTCCGTTAAGCTGTATGGATAGACGACGTACGGGTGACACTGAATCTGAAGCGGGGTTGTTTGAAAATTCACCCCGTAGCCGAGTTTCACCCCGTTGCCGAGTTTCACCCAGTTGCCGAGTTTCACATCGTCGCCGAGTTTCACATCGTCGCCGAGTTTCACATCGTCGCCGAGTTTCACCCATTTGCCGAGTGTCACCCCGTAGCCGAGTTTCACCCCGTTGCCGAGTTTCGCCCCGTTGCCGAGTGTCACCCCGTCGCCGAGTTTCACCCCGTTGCCGAGTTTCACCCCGTCGCCGAGTGTCACCCCGTAGCCGAGTTTCACATCGTCGCCGAGTTTCACCCCGTCGCCGAGTTTCACCCAGTTGCCGAGTGTCACCCCGTAGCCGAGTTTCACCCCGTCGCCGAGTTTCACCCCGTCGCCGAGTGTCACCCAGTTGCCGAGTGTCACCCCGTAGCCGAGTTTCACATCGTCGCCGAGTGTCACCCAGTTGCCGTTTGGAAGCTTGCGCCATCCGCGCTTGTCAGGTTTAATCGCATAAATTTCTTGAATATTCATGATTTTGCTCCTCGCGCCATCGGAGCACCTTCCGCTTCGAGTTCAAGTTGAAGCAATGCAAGTGCTCTCCATGCTAGTTTTGCTGAATGGCGCATACCGTCCGCATCAATGCCGCCGCGTTCAAGAAAGTGCCGTATGATGGTGTCCGCTTGGTCCGTACTCTTTGCGCGAGCCCACCGCAGCGGAGCATCAGGGCCATTGTGCTGCACGTTGCCTTGATACGATACTTTCGCAACTTCGGCGAGAGCCGCGCTAAAGTAATCTAAGACTCCCGTGCCAATTGGAATAGACTTGCGCTCTTTTGCGTCTGAAGGAAGAAGATTATTCGAGATTGGTAATCCACCACCCGCTCCACTCATTTTGCCTCCGTTTTGAACAGTTTAGCACGCAAATCATTTTCAAGTTTAGCAGAAATCTCAGGGTTTGCAACTAGAAACTGGCGAGCGTTGTTGAATCCCTGCCCGATACGCTCGCCTGCGTACGAATACCACGCGCCACTCTTCTCGACGAAGCCTTCGCGCTCACCGAGTCGAATCAAATCAGTCTCGCGCGAGATACCGAAACCGTAGAGAATCTGAACCTCGGCTTCGCGGAACGGGGCGGCGCACTTGTTCTTGACAACTTTGATTCGCGTCTCGGCTCCGACAATGCGCTCACCTTCTTTGATGATTTGAATCTTGCGAATATCCAGCCGCACAGATGCGTAGAACTTTAGAGCCTTGCCGCCCGTGGTAGTCTCAGGATTGCCAAACATCACTCCAATCTTTTCGCGAAGCTGGTTGATGAAGATGAGACACGTCTGTGAAGTGTTTACAACTCCGGTGAGTTTGCGCAGCGCCTGGGACATCATTCTAGCTTGAAGTCCCATAGACGGGTCTCCCATGTCGCCCTCCAACTCAGCTTTCGGCACCAGGGCGGCGACCGAGTCTATCACTACGACGGCAACCTTACCCGATTTAATCAGCGTCTGTGCGATTTCCAGCGCCTGTTCTCCGTTGTCAGGCTGCGACACCAGCAGGTTGTCTACGTCCACGCCCAGTTTACGAGCATACACGGGGTCTAGAGCGTGCTCGGCGTCAATAAACGCGCACTGACCGCCCAGTTTCTGCGCTTCGGCGATAACTTGCAGCGTCAGAGTTGTCTTACCGCCCGATTCGGGTCCGTAAATTTCAATCACTCGCCCGCGCGGGAGTCCGCCGACGCCCAGAGCCTCGTCAAGAGCGATGGATGGAGTCGGAATAACCGACACCGGGGTGAATTTTTTGCTGCCGAGAAGCATCACGGAACCTTTTCCGTGTGCTTTCTCAATCTCGGAGATTGCCGCGTCTAATTCTTTGCTCACAATCTAACCTCCGAACTATTCTTGAATTTCGTTACTCGGCTTCTCCACGAAAATCGGCATCACTGCAGTCTTCGCCCCGTACTCGCGATTTACCAAGAAGCAAACCTGCGACGGCGGCTCGTAGCTTGCCTTGATGGACACCGCGTAAGCGTTGTACCCGATGAGGGCACCGTTGCAAACAAAGTTTCCGCCATCAAATTTCGTGTGGAAGTGCCCGAAGACATCCAAGTCTGCCTTGCGTGCCTTATTCCATTGAGCGATAGCTTTGTTCACGGGAATTGTGATGCCTCCGACGCCGCCCTGATAGTTGATTTGGTGTCCATGGTGGAATCGAACCTCGTACGCCCCTTCAAAGAAGCGGACGTAAGAGTGATAGCCCGCCTGCACGACAAACTTGATTCGCGTTTCAGTGGCGAAGTAGTCTTGGAGCATCAGGTACATGAAGTACTCAAGACTATTGCCGCTTTCCGTGGCGATGCGCTGGTCTTTCGTCATGCGCCCGTGGTTTCCTGAGTGGCACGGCAGAATCAACTGCACATCTTTTGGCGTCTCCGCCAGCACAAACTTGATGCCTGACACAATCATTGAGTAGGCTTTGTAGATGGCTTCGGCAGGAGCCAGCGAGTTCCCTTCCGCCAAGTCTTCGTGAATGCTGCCCGTGATGAAATCGCCGAGCAGTGCGAGCACGATAGTCTTAATGGACGTGTCCCGAGCATGGATTTTGTACCACGCCATCTGTCCGCGCAGAAGCCTGTGGAACCGAGCATCGAATACTTCCAAGTTGTATTCGTTTTTTCCGCTGACTTGTTCGGGGAGCACAGTCTCCTCAAGGTGCCAGTCCGACCAGACAATCACCATCGCGGATTCGCTCTGTCCCGATGCAGGACGAGATTTGATGTCGATGACTTGCGGCTTGGATTGCTTCAGTGCCGTGAAGACTTCGTTTTCAGACTCTAGCGCCAGCACTCTGTCTTGCAGAGTCTTGATTTGCTCATCTTTGCCTTGGCGTTTGTCACGAAGTTTCTCCAAGTCAACTTCAAGACGCTCAGTCGCCGTGAGTGGAGTTTTCTCTAACTCTTTTACGTGAACTTCGGCTTTAATTTGCTTGAGATTTTTTGGCATCGTTTTCCCTTTGAATGGTGGTGACGCTTCCCCAGTATCGGATTGCTCCAATCTTGATGCTCCGTTGGATAGATTCTCGGGCTCCTCGGCACTTGACTAAAGCCTCTGCAGTTAAAAAACCCATTTTTTCCGCTAGTTCCGCAGAGGAAACCACAACATCGTCTGGGAGAGAATCAAGATAAGCGGCAATCCGGACTGCCATTGACTCCGATTCCAAAAGTGGACTTCCGTTCAAACGTTTCAGCATTCAAGCCCTCTCGTTTTATGGATGACCGAGATATATGCGCGCTGCCTCAACGATGAAGCCGCCGAAGAGCATGTACTTGATGCTTCTCCGACGCGCATCCTTCTTGACCTTCGTAATTTCGTCGTTTAACGCCTTCTTGTCGGCGGCACATGTCTGATTGTCGCCGAGGTGCGCAGCCTTCTCCGAATCCAACTGTTTATCTGAATCACTGAGCGCGCCTGAGAGCGCAGTGTTCGCATCCGTTAGTTTTTGATTTTGAGCCGTCAGCGACGGCACTTCGAGCAAGGCGACCACAGACTTCTGTGCGAGCGGGAGCGGAACCTGGAACATCCCCGCCGCATCAATAGCAGGCGCAGGCTCCTGTGCAATCTGTCCCCATTGGATTGCGAGCGCGGGCGGTGTCAGCGTAGGAATCTTGGCGACTTGAGCCGCCGATTGAGATTGAATCGCCTTCGCTGCCGCAATCAGCGCCGCAGCCGTTTGTTCCTGTTGAGCCTCGTTCGCCGCCAGTTGCGCCTGAAGCAAAGCATTTTGCTGTTGAAGCTGAGTGTTCTGTGCGTCACGTTCTTTTGCGATAGCCGCAGACGTAGCCGCCGTCGCGTCGGCTTTATCTGCTTGGCGCGCGTCATAAAGATGAACGCAGCCAAAAATCGCCACGGCGAGGAGAGCAACCAGAACTAGATGGGATTTTGTGAACGAATAAACTTTGACGACATCTGTTTCAATCTTTTGGACTTCGGTGGGGTTAGCCATATCAACTCCTATAGTACTTCAGTTTTCTCCAGATTGTCAAGCACTTTTCTTCCAACCAAAGTCTCCCGTAACTCATCGGTCGGCATTCCATCAAGCAGATAACGAACCATTTCTTCGGCTTGTGTAGCGTCGAACAAGTTAGTCCCTACGGGTTCGTGTTTCATCGGGTACGCCGTATGCTCGTTGAAGTAGGGTTTGAAGCTAATCCCCGCATCAGGACTGAAGTTTTCAGGTAACCGCCATTCAAGGAAGCGGTCCACCATATACTTGATTTGTTCATCGTTCATGTGGCATATCTCCTTTCTTTTCATGTGGGAGTTATCTATATATATAATTCCCTTTTCTTGCGGGCGGGTCTGCCAAATATCGGTCTGCCGCCTGGAGCCACCAACGCTCGTCTACTCGCCCAAGAAGACGATTGCAGCATCCATGCCCAGGTTTTCCGTGCCGACCCGGACACAGAAGACCTCGAATTGATTTTGGCATCGCTAGGCGACGAACTTCCCGTATCGCGGCGATTTTGGTTTTCTCGGTTGCATGAGCTAAAATCTCACAATTGAATATGGCTGACGCGAACCAGCCCCTCACACCGTTGTCCGCATAAACCCGAGTAGCCGCGACTTTGAAATGCTTGTGGTCGATATTTAGTGAGACGTTAAAATCGCTTTGGGGTCTTCCACAGATTCCGCAGCGCCAGTTTTGGGCGTCTCCGATGGCGTTGTAGATGGCTGGGGTGATTCCGTATTTTTTGCACCGCTGGCGAAGGGCTCGTTCTTTTTTATCGCTTGCTGCTGCTTCTGTTTGCGCCACCTGGCACGCTCCTCATATCGCTCACGAGTCATTTCATATGTCCACTTTTCGTAGCGACGAATCAATTCACCCTGCCACAGAATACCGCCAAGCATGAGCGTCTCAACGCCGAAAAAGACAAGCTCTGCGACGTAAAACACCTGTGGAGTCATGGTTTCATCCTACGCGCTCGGAACCTCAGATGTCAAGTCCAAATGTCATGTTTTATCGCAAAAAAAAAACTTGACACTCGGATTCAAAATCCTGTATGATTTCCGCATGAACATACCCGACCTAATCAACAGCGGTTACGAAGCCTTCGGCTCTGTGATGACTTGGCTGAACGTTGCCACCGTCTATAAACACAAACAGGTTCGCGGCATCCATCTCGGCTCGATGATGTTCTTCACAAGCTGGGGATTCTGGAACCTCTATTACTATCCGCACCTTCATCAGTGGGCAAGTTTCGCGGGCGGTCTCTCCATCTTCCTGGCGAACATCGTGTGGCTGTCGCTGGCCGTTTACTATTCACGCAAGGTTACTTCTTAGCCTTGGCTCCGGGCTTGCTCAAACCTTCTAGCGGTGACTTCAGAGTGGGCGACGGTGCCGACCACTGACTGAAATCTCTCCCTGGTTTCTTCAGACCTTCCACAGACTTCTGGAGCGCGGGAACGAGGTCGGGATTCGTCGGCTTCTTTATTCGGTTTTCGTTGAGGGTCCCGCGAATTCTTTCACCAGTCGCTGTAAGGTCACTTTTGTTAAGAGGTCCAGCCGTGCTTTCTTTGGGAGGCTGAGCATCCCTTGTTTGCTGGTGGAGGTCGGCGATGCCGTCGCTCCCTGGTCCGATACCGAATTCGGTTTTGAGTTTGTCAAGATACCCACCTTTACCCGAAACCTCAGGGTCGTTCAAAATGATATCTGCGTAATCCTTGCCTGTTGAATACGTTCCTTCATGAATAATCTTATCAGCCGCCTGCTCTGGTGTCAAGCCATTTTTTATATGGGTTAGGAACGATTGAGTCGTAGTCCAGATTTGTTCCTGGGCTTCACCTGTGGGTAAATTCATCGTATCGCCAACACCTCTTAAAAACACGGTGTCTGCAAGGTACTTCGCTTCCGTAGCGGGAAGAGATTTTTTTCCCATAAACCGACTCATGATGGTGTCTATCACGGCATTGCTCAGGTCTCCACCCGCCGTGGTAGCAAGCATGGACGGAAGTTTTCTTGCTTGAGCGCCTTTGGCTTCAATCGGACTTGTCTCACTCCAGATGTTACCGCTGAAAGGCTTCTCTCCGCGCATTTCGGGACTGTTAACCAATCGCCACAGTTCGGTTGTGTCCAAGTTTTCGTGGGTGACTTTTCCCTTCTTGTTAAGGGTATCCGACATCGCGGCGTTACCCTTCTTTGGGGCTCCGGTCGGGCCTAGTTCTCCTGCATCTGCTGCACCATTGTCGCGAATAATGGCATTGATGCTGGCGCGGTCTATGGGCTCACCAGCCTTTAACCAGTCATACATCGAGCCCCATGCAAGATTGTTTGCATCTTCGACGAGTTTATTTCCTGATAAAGCTGAGTGAAACGCTTTGGAGATATCGCCGTAGCGCACACCATACTGATTGGTTTTTGTCGAGCCCGCGTCGCCGATGCGGTCGTGAATGTCGTTGAACCGCCGCCACCACCCGTTTATATCAGAACTGGCAGCCGCTGAAGTGACGGCTTCCCCCTCCGTAAGCGGTTCCTTGTGAATCTCAGCCATCATGCGTTGCTGAAGTTTGGGGTCGTCTGCAAGATACTTACGCGCGTCAGGAGTCAACTTATCATACACTCGTTGCGGCACGTTCTCAAATTTCGGGATGTCCGACTGAGGTTTCCCGCGCATATCGTTCATGCGTTCTTCCACGGGGTAGTTCGGGAACTTGTCTTGTGCGTTTGCGCCGCCAGTCTTAACTTCGGCTGCGTTTTTGTTATCCCAGATTGATTCCTGGTCTAGTTTCTTTGCTATTCGAGTCGCGGTCGCTTGGTCCTTGACGTTTGCGCTCACGTTCAGTTCGTTCTGATACCCGCCGACGTGCAACTCGGGATTCGCGTCGAACAGCGCCTTGTTGTCTGCATGAAACTTCTGAATATCTGCTGCCGTGGCGGGGTGGTCGAGTTTCACGCCGAAGTCATTGCCAAGCGATACCTGGAAGCCTGTCTTCGGAGCTTCACCCGTATTCGGGTTGATAGTGAAGCCGCCTTGCTTGGCTCCCATATCCGCAGCCTTCTCACTCCAGCCCGCCGCTGTTTTATCGGGGTGCGCTTGGATGTCCCGCAGCATAGGCTCGATGTTGTTCGCGTTTCCATGCTCAACTACTTTCGATAGTTGGTCTTTTGTTTCAGGTGTGACATCGGCACGTTCTATCACAATTCTTCCGTCTCGTCCCACAGCCTTTCGTGCGTCAGCCTTGAGTGCATCTATTTGCTCGGGAGTAACTCCATGCGCGGGAACAGAAGCATGAAACTCACCCATAGAAGTTCGAGTGCGAACCGCACCCGTATCATTCAAGAACCGAACACGACTATCCGCATTTGGATTCTCGTTCCCGCTCATGTTCTCACCCAAAGATTTCAAATCCTCTTCAGGACGCTCCCCTGTGGTTGACTCGATAATCTCAGGATGGGTTTTTCCCGATAGGTTCAAAAACTTTCCATCAGGCGTGATGAATTTAGCGGATGCTCCCGAGGGTGAATCCGAAGTTCCAATTTTATCTACAACTTTTTGTAGGTCGGGATGATATTTGCCTGCGGCTTCTGCGGCGGGAGCGTTTGCGCCAAATTCAAAAGATTCATCACCCTCTTCAGGTTTTGATTTCAACGCCCGATTTAACTTGGTAGTTTCTTGTCCAGATTGGCTCGCGTTGCCGCTTTTTCCGCTGGCGACATTTTGTCTATTGACTTCAGGAGTTGTTTCCCGAAGTTTTCCAGCGTTGTTCCTTTTGATTTTTTCATTTGCAACCTCCTCGCCAAAACCAAAGGTGGGTTCTTCTTCTTCTTCGGGTTCAGAACTTATTTTTGGGGATTCTGCCCGAACTGTTTTTCCATTGACGCCCTGACCTTCGCCTTCTCCTCGGGAGACAGGCTCTGCGCCCACTCGATTAGCTGCTTCATCATGTCCTGTGGGGACGTTTTCAGTTTGAATTCGGTTTTCATTTCTCGCCTCTCGTACAGTCTTGCCGCCGATTTCGCTGAAATCAATAGCCTTTGGTGCGACCTGCGGTTTCGTCAAATCCCACTTGTATGCGGGCGAGCCAGCCTTCGTTGATTCAATTTGTTCGATAGGATGACCCTTCTCGGCGAGTTTATCCCAAACCCGCGCGGCGTCCATCGTGGTAGAACCCTTCAAATCAGAAGTCATTGCAGGAATGCCCTGTTGTCGAAGTTCATCAGCGGCACGTAAATAGAGTTTTTGCCCATAGCCTTTGCCGCGATATTCAGGTTCAAGGTTTGCAGCCGTCACAGATGCGGATGCGGGACGTTCTTCTTGAGGTATAGTGTATCGCACTCGTCCGACTTCTTTACCGTTATCTTTCAGCGTGACGAGACCGCCTTGTCGCCCTATAGGCTCGTGTTCAATCGTAGGCTCAGTCGCTGCGGGTTCGGCCTCCATTTCTGTCCGCTCCGCTTTTTCATCTTCCGAAAGATTTTCAATATCAGGATGACGATAATCTACTACCCACGCAGGAGCGTATTGCTTTCCCTGTTCATCCCACATAATCGCTCGGTGGTTACCATCTAAAATTTCTAGTTGTCCATCGGGGGCAACTTGAACTTTTATTGGTGCCCCCGTACGAGGTCGAAGATAATCTTCTCGGTCAAAATCTTCTTCCACCGAACCTGTCGGGAGGTCCTCCATTGGAATATAGGATTGGTATATAGAAGCTGTTTTATTTCCGCTTGCATAATCTTTCCGAACAGTTTCAGCCGTTACCTTTTTTTCGCTATCCTGTAAATCTCTGGCGGAGAAATCCACATCTTGGTATTTTGCTTGGTAGGGAAGGTCGTCATGATGAACCCCAACAGGTTCAGGTATCGCCGCTTTTGCAGGCTCGGCTTTGCCTTTCACGTTGAGTTTGACTCGGCCAGCCTCTGTGCTTCCCTCGGGAGCGGTCGCGCGTGCCATATTTCCAACTTCTTCACCCGCAGCACCGCCGAACGTTTGTGCCGTCTCACCCAATCCAGACACCGCGCCTTCGGATGCACCCTTCAATCCTTTCATCGCGGGTTCCGCAAGCGCCAGGGCTCCTGCGACTCCCGCTGTAGTCTGTGCAGTCTCCAACGCCGCAGTCGGCGACTTGCTGGCGGCTCGAACCCCTTCGACGACGGGCGCAACAGCCATTGGACCGACACCAGGAAGAGCTTCGCCGACCGTTGCCACCTGTCCAATTCCAGGTCCCTGTTTTAGAGCGGCGGCTGCGGCGGTGTTTAGCGGGTCAGTCACATATTTTTTTCCGAGATACTTCAGCCGCTCGCCTTCTGTTTTCCCTGGCGGTAGAACAATATCGCCCAGCATCTTGAGCCCGCCTGTGACGGTGCTCTCGAATCCTTGACCGATTCGTTTCGCGGCTTCGTCAGGATTCGTGGCTTCGCGTATTTCATCAACTTTGTTGGGGGATTGTGCAGGTGCAGGAATAGGTTGGCGAACTTGCGCGGGCGCGCCTTCGGTAGACGACGCTTGAGGCACAGTGGTATCCAACCGAAAGGTGCCGCCAAGGTCTTTGAATTTGTCCTGTTTTTGGTCGTCGCCCATAACGGCCTCTTAAGGATTCAAGATATGAAGATTGGGGTCAATATTTTTAGCGTCTTGGATTCGTTCTTGCGGGATATCATGCACCCCGCCATCACTGCTTAATATGCGGTACGAGCCCTCCGCGATTGGAGGCAGGTGTGGCTGTCCATCGGCTCTAGGAGCCTGTATAAGCCGTGGTTTCTCTTCTTTGGCTGTCTTACCCTTCCCAGCCGATTCTGCCTTGCCAGCGGGCGCGCCCGCCTCACCAGCAGCCTTTTCTGCGGGTTTAACGGCGGCGTCTATGAAAGCCTTAGCGACTGTGGGGAACTTCTCAGCCACCGCTAGGGTATCGGGGTCGATTTGCTTCAAGCGGTTCAGTGCCTCAGTGACCTTATCCACAGGAGACGCCACAGGAGCCGTTGCCTGCTTCGCCGCCCACAGTTTGTGTTTTGTGTCGGACGGAATCCCGAGGGGTTGCAGTTTCTGGGCTAACTCGTTGGGGCTCTTGGAGTTATGAAATGCGTCCCATAGAGATGCGCGGTCTTCATCTGTAATAGACGTGTCTCCGCGCAGAATCCCTTCGGCGGGGTCTTGGTAAGGTCCTGTCGCATTTTGAGACGAGTCAGTCGGTAGTGCGGGTGTTGATGCCATTTTAACTGTCTCCGTACAGCCCGAGCTTGGTGTTTTGCGGGTTGTGTACCCATTCACCCGAGCCCAAGCCGTTTTTGAAATCGAAATCCGTTTCGCCCAGCGCAACTTCAAACTCGAACTCACCCTTCTCGTTCAAGTATATCGCAATGACGCCACCTGGGTCAACCACATCGCCAGGATAATCAATACCCATGCGAGCTTTGATGGATGAGTTGTGCAGCAAAAGCACAGTTGGTAAAGCTTCATACGGCGAAGCTAAATACTGGTCAATTACTTGCACGCGCTGTTCAAGTTGATTGTGGCTCTCGCCTTCGGGAATCGGCAAATCTGGGCTCTTCATGTACTTCCGAAACTCTTCTTTACGTTCAGGAGTTTTTTCTTTCCCAGTAAACCATCCGATAGCCCACGACCGCAAATTCGGGTCAAAGTGAATGTAGGGGCAGGCGACACAGCAATTTGCCATGAGAATTTCGGCACTCTGCACGGCGCGCGGTAGGTCTGAAGAGACGATACGACCGATGTTATGGAAAGAAAGCCATTGTGCCGTCTTTTCCATCGACGCACGACCTTCTTCGCTCAAAACAAACGAGCCCCAACCATCCCATTTATCCTTGATTCGCAACTCTCCGTGTCTCACTAAATATCCGACCAGTTGACGCTCGGGATTCACGTTAATCATTGCTCTGTCCCCTGTGACAAACACATCGGCAGTCTAGGCGAATCTTATCCCGCTTGCAGCCACAGGCACGACATGCCATGATGCCCTTGCTGCTCACTGCGACGTTTGTACTGCTTTTCGCCGCTGGGTTATTTGGAAACTGGTACTCGCTCATTTGCTACTCTTCCATCCACAGTTTTTGCATGTGAATGGCTCCGCTCTGTCTTTCGAGTCACGCACCACAACTTCTTTGCATCTCGGGCAAGTCATAGTGTCTGACATACGCCCTCAATTGGATGCCGCCGCTAACGTGTTCGGAGTCTCCGCGCCGCCAGTACACAACGACACTTCGCAGACTTGTTCAGCATCCAAAATGGAGCCGAGTCGGGATTCCATGCCCGTCTAGCCTATCGGCGAAGGCGATTCGCACTTCCTGCGAATGCGCTAGTATACCACAATAGTGGTCTGCGCGGCAACCTGGTCTTCTACCTTAAATGACTCGGTCGCCGAGCCCGACATTCGCCCGCTCGGTTTGCAGCGTGGTTGCATCGGCGCTGTTCGCAGCAGACTTCGTAGTAGCAAGCGATACGGCGGATGCACTTTTGCTGCCAAGCGAGCCGTCACCCGGAGAAATCGCAAACGGATAACCCGGCGTGATAAGTGCCTGTGATGGTGTTGGAACTATCGGTGTCAGTATTGCCATGTTCATTCTCCCTAAAGAAAAAGGCTCGGAAAGCGGTCGCCCGCCCCGAGCCTTATCTGGGCTTCCGCCCGATTGTGTTTTGAAGCGACTACCTAATTACTCCCAAGACAGTGAAAATTCTTGAGGGGTAATGGTGCCGGTCGTTTCGGTGCCGCTCACAGCAGAGACCAGGAAGTTCAAGTCCTGTTCGCCCGCCAGAGCAACGCCTTCGTTTGCAGTCCCGTTTCCAGTGATGACCGTTTTCGCACCAGTGGGGGAGGTAACACCATAGTTGGAATAGAACCAACCAGAGAGTGTGAATTTCGGGTCCAACTGAACGTAAGCGTCCAGTGAATATGAGCCCGAGGTTGCACCAGCCGAGCCAGCAGTGCCGACTACGCCAGTTGCAATCTTAGTTGCACCCGCCGTAACGAGCGCCGACGCCGTCAGAGCCCCCGAAGTCAGTGTCAGTGGCAGAGACGACGCCGGAACCACGTACAGGTTGAATCCAATCGTTCCCGTCGCAGTCAAAGCAGAGACCACGGCGGTGAAGTGGATGTGCAGAACCTGTCCAGTGCCCGCATACAACCCAGTCACGCCAGCAGACAGTGGGATAGCCCCGCCGCCAGTCAACGTCAAAGCGTTGTTGTTCAGCAAAATCACATTTTCAGTCGCGGCAACCGAGACGAGCATCGGAGCAATAGTCAGTTGCTGAGACCCGCCAATTTGTCGCTTAATCGTAGAAGCATTCGGCATTGTAAATCTCCACAGAGAAAGTACGGACGGTTTCCCGTCCTACCGAACACATCAACCCTTCGGTGAGGGTTTGTACCTTCTCAGGTACGAAATCGCAGATTCCAAAATCGCGGGGTCATCGGATGTTTGTCCGAGAGCGTGATTGCACTTTTCGCAAATCAAACCTCGAACGCATTTCCCGCAACTTCTGGGACCAGGACAACACTTATGGTCGTGGTCTACGGCAAGAGATTTAATCTCTCTTTTGGGTGTCTTGCGAACTTCGGGATTTCTGCATATTGCACAGACTCCGTTTTGTTTCGCTAACTCCGTCTCAAACCACTCAATGGATTTGTGGTAGTTGAGCCGAAGCCACCCATCTTTTTGGGAGCGTTTATACGTGTCGGTCGCCCGATACGCCTTTACCGCATCCCATTTCTTTTTCTGCCTGGCGTAGCTTCTTTTGGAAGCACACGGCTTGCAGTCGAGACTGTATGTTCGTACATCCCCTATCCGAATCCGATGCCGAACAGTACTTGAAAACTCGTCTAAAGACTTGACTTGGCCGCAAGTTCTGCAACTTTTGGTTTCCATTTTTCTTCTCCTGAGTGATTTTCTCACTTTTGGAGAAGATGTCAAGTACTATTTGTGTTACGTTGGTATTCGTCTGTAACTTACTGATTATACAGCCGATACCTCACCCCTGACTCTTCGAAATCCAGGAGTGCCGTTTGTATTTGGCCGGGCAACGACGCCAAGGAACCAGTCGTACGACACAATCGCACGAGTCTGGAGCATCGGGTTCGACAGGTCAATGTCGTTGTCGCCGAAGGTCTTGACGTTCACCTTGAAGCTGGGCGAGCGGGGAACCCGCGTGCCGAGCAACTCGGAAGCCATCATTGCTTCACGACCAACCACGTATGACGCATAGCCCGTCTTACCAGCGGAAGGATAGTTCGCATACGTCGGCACGGTCTGCGTGCGGATGATGCGGACTCCCGCCCACTCCAGCACAGTGTAGCCGCGCGTCATGTCTGTTTTCAGAACCTGAGCGCCAGCTTCACTCCGCTTGAGGGTATCGACAGCGGAACCCGCACTGTTGTCCGACATGAAGTCGTACACAGTGTACGGGTGCATCGCCGACGTGTACAGCCCGCCGTCACGACCCGGAACCGCGTTGCCCATCAACTGGGATTCGCACTTGCGGATGGTGTTGGACAGTATGTACTCGTTGTCGAGCAAATCAATTGCAGCCGAAGACTGTGCAACGACTGCGGCCTCGAAGCCGTTAATCGCAATCAGGTTGCTGGTGAGAGCACCCCGATACGATAGGTTGCGGCTCGCGTCCAGCGTGATGTCCGAAAGGAACATTTGCTGGGCAACGTTCGAGATACCAATCCAGTCGCCATATTCGTCGGCGAACGAGTCGCTGAAGACTTGGTTCAACTGGAGAGAGGGACCTGGGATTCCTTCAGACAGGTCATAAGTCGCAGCAGCGTACGGCGTTTGGCCGTAGAACTGTAGCGTTCGACCTGACCGGCGCGGCAAAGGCCGGAAATCGCAGAGTTCCTCAAGAAAAGGCGTGTTGAACTGCCACTCCAAAATTGCAGTGCGGTCGTACGCAATTTGCGGAAATGCAGCCAGTGTGGTACTTTGTACTCCAGGCGGAAGGATAATGGGAGTTCTCCTCTTGAGCCGTAATCAGCTCTAACCCTTATCGAAGGGTTACACTTATGATGGGGTTATTCAGAAACTTCAATTTTGGGTGGGTTTGAAGCGGCGGATGTACTTAATTGCAGCAAACAAAATCGTTTCATCTTCACGAGCGAATCCAAGAAGCGAGTTGCAAAATCTGTGAATCAGTCCACGAACTTCGTCCGTTTCGTGATTATGGTCCACCATCAATTTCTCACCATCTGGAGGTTTTCCACACAAAGCACATAAACCGTGCTGCGCTGCAAGCATTTCATCGTACCGCTCTGGAGTTATTCCATACGCTCTGCGAAGATGACGCTTGCGATTAAACGTGGAGTTTCCTGTTTGATATCTGCTAGTGCGTGCACGAGTACAGGATTTACACTCTCCCCGCTGTATTCCATAAAACTCAGCAGAGTTAGTCTCGCCACACTTCCGGCACAAGTACGGTTTGTGGATGCCTTTCTTCATGCACCCATTATACCACAATTACTTACCGCTTTCGGAAAGCATCCATGAATGCGGAGTTCGGGTCTTTTCCGCCAGCAATCTGCGCTTGGTTCCACGCAGCCAGAATCTCGTCGGGTCGCACATCCTTCAAAGACTGTGCTACAGCAGCGTCGGAACGAACTCGGGCTTCCGTCGAACCGGCACCGTCGCCCCCGCCAAAGACGCCAGAACTAGCGTTGAACATCGAAGACGAAGTCCGAGGATGCTTGGCTGCTTCTATCGCAGCCGCATCCGCCGCAGCTTTATCTGCAAGAGCTTTTAGCACCAGCGAATCAACCAACGCCTGAAGTTGTTCAGGAGTTTTCGTCGCTGCTATAATTTCAGGAGTCAAACCCGCAACCTTTGCAGCCGCATCTGCAGCAACCTTCGCAGCCGCATCCGCCGCAAATTTGTCGTCCGCAGGGGAAGTCATGGCATCATTCGCATAAACCATATCGTGCGACTTCATGTAATCGTACGCTTGTACAAGGGCTCCGACTTTGTCGTCGGCGTCTTCAAGTCTCAAGGCCATAAGCACTGTCTGAAGTTGGTCTTGATTTTTCTTGCCACCCGGCCAACGCGCTCCAGGACCAGACAAAAACGTTTCAGTCGCTTGAGTCCACGATTGCTGGAGTTCAGTAGCCTGAGACTGTGCAACCGCATTCTTCAGCGTTTCGATGGAGATACCTTGCGCGTCGAGATATTCGGCAACCGCTCCCGATTCCTTCAGGTAATCAGTAACTGAAATCTCGCCACGCTGCATTTTCGTTTGGAGGGCGGTTTGTCGGGCAACTTCCAAATCAGCCGCAGCTTGACGGTCAGCAGCCTCTTTCGCTGCATCAGGCTGTGACGTTTGCGGTGCCGCCCCACCAAGCGCATTGGAGACTCGATAAGCGTTGAGAACTAACTCGTTCAGCTTTTCCTCGGTAGGAGCCTCGAAGTCGAAGGGCTTACCGCCAATCACTTCGGTGCGTGTGAAACCCTTTTGACTTGCAGCCGCAGCCGCCGCAGCAGCCACAGCGTCAGCAGCAATCTTATCCGCAGCGACCTTATCGGTTGCGGCTTTCGCAGCCGCAGCAGCCGTCGCAACTTCAGCTTCATCCGCTGCAGTCTGTCGGGCGATTTCGGCTTGAATAGTTTCCTTAATCGCATCCGCAGAACCTGCGGCTCGGACTGCCTGCTCAAACTCGGGTGTCATTTTCAAATTAGCCATTTTAGTGCTCCTATCTATACTGGGGTTATTCAGAAATTGGCGTATCAAGTTGTCACGAGAGTTGGTTTTTCAAGACATAGGGGCATTAGAATGAACCCGGAGCACGAGTTTCGTGGCCTGTATCCCACTCGGCAGACTCTTGTAGTATCCGTTGGCGGACGAAGTCGCCATGCTCTATAGCTTCCTGTGCAGTCTTCGGCTGAA
>Ga0074044_10002146_pt1 | contig 17363 bp, 17 predicted proteins | sample BogForMeECP23OM1_FD_94443 | JGI IMG/M metagenome (GOLD analysis project Ga0074044, IMG submission 94443) | Bog forest soil microbial communities from Calvert Island, British Columbia, Canada - Bog Forest MetaG ECP23OM1 | ecosystem: Environmental > Terrestrial > Soil > Wetlands ...
AGTTGGATTGAACCGACCGCGCTGATACGGTGACGGGGGCGGCGGCGGCGCACTAAACACCTCCTTGTCGTCGGTGCCCGTGTGTTCCTTGCCATCAACGTCCACATAGGCCCCGTACGGCGGCAGCGGCGCGAAGTAGGCCGTGCTGCAACCCGCGGAAATGACCACGGGAAGCGTGGCCGCGTTGCTGATGTGATCGAGATCGGACACGGAGAAGCATCCCTCCCATGCGTCCGCCGCGCCGTGGCCGGTATGCACCACCAGCCCCACGCCATCGTTCAGGAGCGCGCGAACCTGTTTGTGGTCCGGCGGTGGAGTGTCCGCTGAATGGCCGGCGTCCGAGTAAAAGCGCTTCTCCACCCGCCATGCGTTCGTGAGCGCCGCCGCCAGGCGGTCCATCAGATTCCGGCTATCCACCCAGCCGCCGACCGCCACGAAGGCGGCATGCCGCAAATGCGGGCTGCTGGCGGCGAGCACTTGATCTTCGTAGGCGATCGTCTTCGCCGCCACCAGACCCACTTCCTCCGGTGTGCTGACCGGCCAGCGGCCCACTGCGATGTCCGGCAGGTAATCCACCTGGTCGTAATTGATCGGGTCCTGCTTATTCTTCTCCCCGCGGACCTCGCCGAAGTAGCCTGCGTGAAATGATTCCTTGCGTACGTTCCAGTCGTCGAATGAACCGTCCGCCTTGGCGAGGTCGCTGTAGTAGAGGTCGCTCGGATAGAAGGCGTAGTCGAATGCCGCCGGCGTGACGCGGTCCAGGACCATGAACCGCACTGGCAGAACATCCACGTCGCCCACAAGCAGCGCATACCCCAGACCGTGCCGCCGCCACTCCGCGTAGAGGAAACGCTTGAGCTTCTCGGGATCATCCACCCCGCGGTTATGCTGAAGAATTGTCTCCAGGGGCCAAAGTTCCGTAGGCAGAAGCTTCTGCTTATGAGCGATGAATTCCCGAAGGGCCGGGTGGAAGGGATTCGGCGCGATCACCAGCAACCTCTTCGTCTCGCGGGCGGGTTGCCTTGGCAAAGGAGTCGGCTGGGCCCAAAAAGGGACAGCGAGTGCAAGCAGGAACACCCTGAGCAGCGCACGGCAGACCCCCGGACGGCAGACCAACCTGGAGCGGCAGCCATAAGGGCTGTTCGCTCGACCGACCTTAGATGCGCTTCTCATGTCTCGTATAGCCTAACCGGGCCAGCGTCCGTTAATCCCACCTCCAAGACAAGCCAGGAAATCTGAATCCTGGGCCTCGGCGTCAGGGGATTCCCCGACACGGCATCTGTATCTTTCCTGACTAGCCGAACCGAAAAGAGCAGCTATGATATTGGCAGTGCAAATGCACAGTGTTCTTTGGGAAGCTCAAGTGGGTTGGAGATTTCACCCTGCCCTGTTCGTGATCAACGACTGAGAACGCGAACCGTAAGTTGAACGATTAAGTGGCTCGAAGCGGCGGTTGTGCACGACAAGCCTTAAATGGAAGTCGCAAGCAGCCCCGCCGGTCAATATGTCGCAACCAGGTTCTGAATAGCAGTCACACACGGCAACGGCGGGGTTTTTTATTGTCACGCCACCCCCCCCACTTTTCCAATTTGTCACTCCTCTCCAACAGCCTTGAGACCTTGCAACTCAATGACGCTCTCGTATTCTCGTGCGTTGCCCCTGTCGGCAAATGGAAGTTTGATTGCCTTTCAGCCATTTCTTGCCAATTCCTGGCGGACCGCGTAATTTGGTGGTGTATGGCAAACGCGACGCTAAATGTCAGTCTAAGCAAAGAGCAGTTGGCCCAGGTGACCCGGGAGGTGGATTCCGGACAATACGTTTCCGCCAGCGAGGTGGTGCGCCAGGCGTTGCGCGAGTGGTTGGACCGCCGTATCAAAGCCGACGTCGCAGCGCTTGAGAAGAACCACAAAGGCGCCTGGGAACGGGACACCTCGCCGGAAGAGGAAGCCCTCATTCTGACCGCCAAACGTGAAGCACGCGCTGAATTGCGGGCCAGAAACCGTAGGGCCCGGAAGTGATTCCAGTTGTCCTGGATGCCAGCGTGGTCGCGGCGGCTTGCGGCTGGACCTCTGAACCCTACCAGTGCGTTATGTTGGTCGCCCGGCGGCGGTTGCGCTCCTTCGTCACGCCAGAAATCGTCGCGGAATGGCGCGCGACCATTACAAAGATGGAATTGAAGGGCGCCAGGTTTCGGCGCTCACCGTGGCCCGCCCTGGAGGGGCTGATTGCCCTTTCCCGACTCGTCTCGCCCGCCCCGCTGGGGAAACAACGTTCCCGCGACCCCAGCGATGACCCTTACCTGGCTTGCGCTCTGGCTGCACGGGCGGAATTCGTTATCACCCGCGACCCGGACTTGCTCGAATTGGGGAAGCCCTTCGGCATCCAGATTCTGACACCGCGGGCATTCCTCAGCCGTCTCCAAGCCGGACTCTGACGCCGTAAAGGAAGTTACAGGGGAGTCGATGCGGGAAAAGCTCTGACCGAGCAGCGTTTCCGGGACCTGGAGACTAACCCGCACGCCTCCGGCCCTTGGGAAGAAGCCAAGCTCCGGCTCATGGCTCCGGCACGAAGATCACGACCCAATTTCTCACGCTGGCAGATTAGAGCTTGCTTTGGCGAGCGATCCGTGCATAAATACCTTTGTCTCCTGAGGGGCGACACCGTCCAGGCTCCTTTTGCGCGCAGATGCTATTTGGCGCGCAAGAACCTGGCTTTGGAGTCTTGTGAAAACCGACGTGAAAAGCTGCACGGAGACCGGTCCGGCTCGGACAAAGGCACCGGACGCCGAAGCCACGGCCCAAGGCCCAAGCGGAAAGCAAGCTGCGCCGTTGAAATGGGCGGCAGCGGTCGAACCCTTGGAGCTTTTCGCCTTCAAGGAGTGTCAGGACCTGTTCCGAACTCAGTTGACCGAGCCGCTGCTCAGACTTATTGCCCAACTGACCGGCCTGCGCCTCCACGTCTTGTGGCATCGCCCGTTGGACTTCCAGGGACTCGGTGCGATGCCTGTCCTGTGCCCGAGGGCGCGCCAAGGAGCGGGCGCGAAAGGCCAGCACCCCAAGTGCTGCGAGTCCTGCTTGCAGCGCCGCTGGAAACCCGCCTTGTCCCCGGCCAACCAAGGCCGGCGGTTCATCGGGCAGTGTGGCGCCACCAACTTCTGTGCCTGCCTTCAGGTGGATAAGCTCTGCTCTCTCACGCTGGTCTTGCAGGCGAGGGTAGAATGCCCCGACCCTTTGACGCGCTTTGCGCACCTGAACCCGGTAGGGACGCGTTCCACCGCGTCCCATTCTTCTCCGGCAAAGTTGCGGACGCGGTGGAACGCGTCCCTACCGGGTTCGGGGAAACCGGTTTCCCCTGCCGCCTTCCATCACGCGGTGGCTTTGGCGCGTCTGATCCTCCACGATTTGGAATCCAGCGCCCAGGCGCGGATGGCCAGGAGCGGATTGGACAACGCCTTGCGGAGGTTGAACAGCACTCAAACCGAGGCCACGCGCCTGCGCGGGGAACTGCGCCATCGGTTGCCCGACCTCCCGGAATCCACGGTCCAACCTCGTTTGGGAAGCCACGCGCAGAAGCTCGTTGAGGCGATGGGCGATTACGTGCATCAGCATGGCCACCGCCCGATCAGTTTGGACGACCTGGCCTCGGCCATGAGAATGAACGCCTCCTATCTCTCCACCCTGTTCAGTCAAACGACGGGCGTGACCTTCCACCAATTCCTGGAGGAAGTTCGGCTGTCCAAGGCGAAGGAGTTGCTCCGCGATCCGCGAAACCGCGTTGGGCAAGTGGCCTGCGCGGCGGGCTACGCCGGCCCGGACGCCTTTCGTCATGCCTTCAAGGCCCACGAGGGCCTTTCGCCGGAGGCCTGGCGGGCGGGGCAATAAGGCGGGTGGGCTGGCGCGATCCTGGCAGGGACGGACCGCAGCTTCCCCTGTCGCGTGGGCTGGCCAGGCTCTCATAATCCTAATCCTAATCCTAATCCAATCTTCTTCCCCTCCTTACCAGCGCCACCCTTGGCACTCCATCGCCCAAAATCCAAAGAAACATCCGCTTTTCCAAAACCTTATCCGTTGCACGAACCACGCCATCGGTGATGAAATGAGCAATATGTTATACAAGGCGGGAAGCCAGTTGGCGGAAGCGGTTGGCGCAGGCTGTTCCTGCGGTGCCTTGGGTGACTGCGCGTGTGGCCACCCGCCGCGAATGGACGCAAGGCGGTGTGTCAGTACTCAATATGCATCCAGATCAAGCTTCAGATAATTAAGGAGATCATATGAAGAACCTCAGTATCACGCTCGAAGACGAACTCTTACCCCTTTGCGGACCCCGTGCCCCGTGGCCTCCAAAAGCAATTTGCTATCAGCTAATTCAAGAGAACTTGGCGTCGATAAAGACGGAAGGAGAAAAACCATGAAGACTCTTCGCATTCCATTGGTCATTGTCCTGGTTGTTGTGGCGGGTCGAACGTTCCATGCCGACGCACAGACGGTGACGACTCTTTACTCCCTTGGCAGTTCCCCCAGCGATGGTGGCAGTCCATTGGGCGGGCTGGTGCAGGGTAGCGACGGCAATTTCTATGGCACGACGACTTCAGGCGGCGGCATGTACCGCGCTGGCACCGTGTTCAAACTGTCTGTTCCCCTCAATCTTCCGGCCAATCAGATTAGCGAGATCAAATTGGTGGGTCCGAACACCATCTTCACCATCGGGTCCATAGCAGGCGAGACATATCAATTGCAGTTCACTACTGATCTGACCTCCGGCAACTGGTCGAATGTCCCTGGCGTATCTGTGACCAACAGTATCGGCGGTGCTCTGACGTTGACCAATTCCGGCGGAGCATCCCAGCCGCAGGGATTTTATCGGTTTGATATTACGCCATAGGAATTCGGCACGAGCAGCCCGGTCGCTGCCGTGAAAGTCCTAGGAAATTGGTATTCATTCATTTTGTCGCTTCATTCTTTTCCAAAAGCAGGAGTTCCGCTCTGTCTTGCTGGAATGGGCGGAGACTGCCAGGATTCATTTTTCGGGGACTGCGGGTGGCGTTGGTCTAATGGCCCATCTCCAGGCGCGCGTTGAGCCAACGCAGGGACACGGTGGCGCGCTCGCGCAACCGGCTTGCCAAGGCTGCTTTCTCCGCCGGAGCCGATGCCGCCGGATTGGGAGTGCCTGCACCGATTCCTGCTCACAGTTCACCGCCCCTGTTCGGCCCCGACCCCGCGGGATCCGGAATGCGCCCCGTAAAGGGGGCTAATGGCATCGTCCCATTTTCCTGCCCGCTTTGCCGTGCCCATACAGACGCCCGCTCAGGCAGCCCCGGCTTCCCGTCCCGCTCGCTGTCGGGCCATGGTCCAGGGATCATCGCCTCTATAATGTTTGAATTGCGCCTGGGACTTCCTAACATGCGCCCACGACGAGAAACGAAACCAGATGCCGACGCTGAACTGGCATAAGCGGGAAGAGGCCGTGCGGGCCGCGACGCGCGCGCCTTTCTTGCCGTCCCGGTAGATCACCTCCGGGTGCTCCTCACGGCTCAGGACGTGGCGCATTGATCCCGAACGGAGCAGCTATTCTTTCAACTTCTCGCGTATCCATGCCGGGTCCTTTCTGAGATCAATTACCGCCCACACCACAGCCCACTCTCCCTCCAAGGTGTAAAAGATGCCATAGGGAAAGACCTTGCTCAGCAGGCGATGGTAGTCATGGTAAACCACCCGGTGGACGCCAGCGGATACTTTCAATCGTTCGATGTCGGCTCGCAGGCAAGCCGCAAAATAATCACCGAGTCCGGCTTCCTGCGCCTCGTAGAACAGGAATCCATCGTTGAGGTCCTGGAGTGCGTCTTCAGAAATCCGCACTCGGATCATGGCCTTCCGAGGGTCCCCTTCACCGATTCCCAATCCAAGAGCTGTGCGGCGCCTTTCTGTACCCTGGCGCGACGGCGATCCAAAAGGTCTTTCTGCTGCTGTGAAACGTCCAACCGGTCGAAGCGGTCTCGGAAATCCTCCCAGATGGCCTCCATGATCTGGATCTTTCGGTCAATCGGTAGTGCTTTGACGTCTTCCGCTGTCATGGAGCAACGATACCGTCGTACTGGCGCGCGTGCCAGCTTCTTTTCTGCATCAAACGCCGCTGCTCGTTGGCGCACCGCCAATGGTGCACATGGTGAACGAAAGGGGCTGACCGAATTGTCTGGCCGAATTGTCTTGCGGCGAGGCCGACAGTGAGAACCTGCTGATTCAGGGCGATAACCTCGACGCGCGCGAAGCCCTGCTGCCGTATTACGCCGGGCGCGTCAAGTGCATCGCCATTGACCCGCCCTACAATAATTCAACGCCCTAGCCCCGGCCTTCCACCACGGCGACTTCTTCCGGCGTCAGGCCGTAAAGCTCATAGACGGCGGCGTCAATCTCGCGGTCCAGGCGCTCGATCTCCGTTTCCAGCGCCGCGAGGTCGGCGCTGCCGGCTTCCCGGGCCACCGCCGCCATGGTCTCGCGGATCACGCGCAGGTTGTCCCCCGCGCCGGGTGCGAAATAGACCAGCGGCTCCACCTGGTTGACCACCAGCGGATAGATCGGCTCGGGCTTCCTGCCTTTGGTCCATTTCTTCTGACGGGCGAAAACGAGTACTTTTCTTCCGGGTAGTAGTCTGGGTACAGTGGGCCATGCCTTCACGCTACGGCACTGGTGAACTGTATGGCTTTGACTTCAGCGCGCTTCCCGCAGCGCGCGTTCGAGAGCTGTCTTCGGCCCCGTACAAGAGCCAAGTATGTCCCTTCAAACCCGTGCCACCGGGAAAGCCAGCGCCAAAGTGTAACAAGAAGGGCGGCGTCTGTTCGCTGAGGCAGTTCGTGCTGTATGAGCACGACCGGGTAGAGGGGACGGGCGAGCCAGTGACAACCTGCCCCAACCGGTTCTTGGAGGGGAACCTTGTTGCCCAGTGGGTTGGCGAGACTCTGCTGGGAACTTCAAAACCGGTGGTCATCTCTGAGTTGCCGTTCTTAATGGGCCGGGTTGAGGCTGAAGAGGGAGCGGACGAGGACGCGGTCGGCAAGATTGACGAGGTGCTGGTTAACGCGGAAGGCGATGCGCTCCGCTGGTGCGCCCTGGAGTTTCAGGCAGTGTATTTCTCGGGCAAGAGCATGGAGAACGATTCCAAGGTGATGCGAGAATGGACTGGGCCGGGCGTGCCCTTTCCTGCCGTCCAGCGGCGCCCGGATTTTCGTTCGTCCGGGCCAAAGCGGCTGATGCCGCAGTTGCAAATTAAGGTGCCGACGATCAGCCGGTGGGGAAAAAAGATGGCAGTGGCCATTGATCGGGCATTCCGGGACTCACTCAGCGATATGCGCGAAGTGAGGGAGTTGTCCAATTGTGAGATCGTCTGGTTTGTCGTGTCGTTTGCGCCTTCAAAGGATGGGCGGTTCACGCTCCAGCGGCACGAGACTCATTTTACGACTCTGGTCAACGCCGTGGAGGGGCTTACTGGTGGAACACCAATGTCACTTGAGCGGTTCGAGGGCCAGATTCGCGACCGTTTGCAGCGTGCCTGAGCCAGGAGAGGTCTTTGCCGATCAGGAGTTCTGTCATTTTGGCGTGGTGGGTGTTCTTCATCGCGATAGGCTGAGTCTCAAAATCAAAATCGGAAGCGAGCGAGGCGATTTCGCGGGTGTTGTCGTAGGTCAGAAGGATATCGCCCTTCACCCTTGCCAGCAGACCAAACAAACTGCGGTGGTCAACCTGCCAGTGGGCGTAGAGTCGTTTCGACGCCACAGTGTAGGGCGGGTCCGCGAAGAAAGCGGCGGCTTCGTCGTCGGCGTAGCGGCGAATGACTTCGAAGGCATCGCCCTCGATGAAGGAGAAACGCTCGCGGACCCCTGCGATCTCTTGAATGCGGCGGGCCAGAGTTTCTGGGTACCACCGTGAATTGAGGCCGCGGCCGTTTTCGCCGGTCTTCACGAGTCCCGCTCCTTCGGCCATGATGCCGCCTCTCTGGACCCGGTTCCTGAGAATGACCGCGAAGGCGCGTTCGCGCTGGGTGCTGGGTTCCCGGCACAGAACGGCAGTAACATTCTCGCGGGTGAGATCGAAGTTCAGGATTTGGTCAGCAAGCCATTTCGCCTGGCCGCCAAGAATGGTGTGCCAGACGGCAGCGACGTTAGGATCGCGTTCCACCAGAACCACATGCTCGGCGAGCCCTTCAAAACCGGCAGTCAGGCCGACGATGCCACCGCCAGCGAAAGGCTCGACCAAGACGCCGGCAGCGTCTTGCTTGTGCGCAAGCCAGGAGCGGATGTACGGCACGAGCCAAGTCTTGCCGCCGGGGTAACGGAATGGCGACCGCTGTGGAACTGAGGCAACGTTCACCGGTTTAGTGGTTTCGACGTCCTCGGCAGTACGGTATGCGACTACACCGTCATGAATCTCTTCGGGGCTAGCCTTTTCGTCGAGCTCGTGTGCGTAGCGCAAGACTTCCGGGACGAGCGTCTGCGGCACGCGAATGACCGTGGTGTTGCGGAGCTTCCATTTCGGCCGATAGGTGGTTGATGAGCGAGCCATGATGCAGCCCTTGTAACATGGGTGTGTAGTCCTAACAAGGGAATTTGTTACATGGGTGGAGTATTTCCAACTGGGGTGACTGGACCGGTCACTGTGAGACCGGCGGGGTTGGGAGCTGCACTTTTGGTCCCAAGTGGCGTAGCGGACAAGGTGGCAGAAGGCTCGGCACGGAAACAGCAGAGCAGTAGTTGGCTTTCAGGAACTCTACGGCTTCAGGCGTCTGCACCTGCATCGTCTGAATGCGTTCGTAGGGTGGCTTGCCGATGACTACATCAAACCCGCCGGCTTGCATGACCTCCGGGAATTCCTTTTGCCAGGCGAAGGCGGCGTCACCGGCGACGACGGCGTCGTCAATGAGGGAGTTGCCGCGCTTGAGGTTGCGGGTGAGGGTGGGCAGCAGGTTCAGCGGTTTGCCGCGGCGGGAGCGGGAGCGGAGGCGGTCACGGAAGGATTCGCGATTGAGGGCCATGTAGCGGAGCCAGAGACTGAGCTTGGCGACCTCGACAGCTTGAGCGTCCAGGTCCACGCCGAAGATGTTCTCCGTCAGCACGTGCAGCGGGGCGTCGGTGACTTCTTCGGCAATGTCGGCGGGCGCGTCGAACAGCAATCCCGAGCCGTTGCGGCGGTCCGCTTTGGCGCGGCGGCAGGCCTCGTTGTACTCGCCGTAGGTCCGGATCAGCGCATCGAAGGCGCGGAGCAGGAAGGAGCCGGAACCCATGGCCGGGTCGAGCACTTTCAGGTGCTGGAGTTCGCGGATTTTGGCGTGAGCCGCCGCGTACTTCCCATAGCCGACCAAGGTGAGGGCTTCGGCCAGGATGGGTTTGACCTTCTCGCCCAGCGTGTGGGCGACGATGTAGTCCCCGATGTACTCCGGCGTATAGACAATGCCCTCCCGCTTCCGCATCTCGTCGGTGTCCTCGATGATGATGCGCCCACCGTCCTGCAGGAGCTTGTGGGCGAGGAAGCGCTCATAAACGGCCCCCATCACGTCCTGGGACATGCGGCTGAAGTCATAGCCGTAGAGGTGCTTGAACGGGAGCAACTGGCCCTGGCCCACTTCAAGGCCGCACTGGACGGCGATTTCCGAGTGCAGCGGCTCGTGGCCGATGGCGGTGGCCACAAAGAGGTTGTCCATGCGCAGTTCGTCGCACAGGAGGGGCTGGACGAACAGTTCGGTGTTGAAGTCGCGCTTGATTTCGGCAAAGAGCGTCTCCTTGAGGACCTCGGCAAAGGTCTTCGCCTGCTCCGCTTGGCCGTACAGGGCTTCGTAATGAACGAAGGCGCGGGCGAGCTTGTTGTGTTCGACCAGCCGATGCGTTTCGAGCATGCGGCAGAAGAGGAAACGGTCCAGCAGTTGCTGGCTGGCGAGGGTCAGGTCGGCCAGCGGGCGGGATTGGTTGCGGAAGGCGAAACCGTTGGCCAGGAGCAAGCGCCAGCGTTTCAGATCGGCCAGGAAGCGCTGGTCGAGCGGGGCCTTTTGCTGCTGGTCGTAGAGTTCGTCAATGCGGCCCGCTTCGAGGTTCTCGGGGGCGAGCAACTCCCACAGCTCGTCACGGCGGGCGAGCAGCTCGTCCAACCGGAAGGAGAAGGACGGGGCGTCTTCATTGACGCGGATGAAGTGGAATTGGGCGAAGCTGGTGAGCAGAATCCAGGCGACGGGCCGCTCCATTTCCGCTTGCTGGGGGCTGACGCGGTAATTGCGGATGTAACGGAGCACCTGTTCGCGGTGCGCGTCGAAGAGGTTCGGCGCGGTGTCAATCAGGCTCTTGGCCTCGACGAACAGCAGCGGGCGGCTGGTGCGGAGCAGATAATCCACCTGGTCGCCGATGATCCGGTATTCGGGGACGACCTGCTCGTCCGAGTAGCCGAGCGCGCGGAACAACGGCAGCAATAGCCGGTGCTTGGTGACCTCCTCGGGCGCTGCTTCGTCGAACTCCTGGGTCGGGAAGTCCTCCGCGAGGGCCACCAGTTGCTTAAGCGTGGCGAAGAATTGCTCGCGCATGGTGCATCATGCTTTCAGGAACCACATACCGGCCGGATGGTGCGGGAGGCCAGCCGGGAAAACCAGAGATTTCTGGGGAAACCACCCACAAGCCACCTGCAAGCCATCTACTAGCCAACTGGTAGGCACCCACAAGCCACCCTTATGCGACCCTCATGCGACCTTCAAGCCACCCCAAAGCCACCCCAAAGCCCGTTTTCTGCATTTTGCATTCTGACTTCTAACTTCCGACGTTGGAAGCTTCCGCTTTGAGCGCGGCAGGGCCTCAGAGCGGCTCCAGGTCCATAGCCGAGCCGTCCAGTTTGAGCTTCACGATTGAGTCAATCTGGGGCTGGTTTGCCCGGCTGGGTTCCCGCCGAAGCAGCAACGCGGTGCCGTTGGCCGGCGGGGGCACTGCCGGGGGACCGATGTCAATTGCGATTGTGCCCGCTGCCTGCCGCACCTGTGCCGTGCCGCCCGTGAGCGCCGAGCTGCGGATGATCTTGCGGGGGATGTCGGGCAGGGTGACGGTTTCGCCGTTCCAACCTAGCAGGTGCAGGTAAATGGTATTGCCCTTGCGCGTGCTGGCGATGGACTTGGTGGGCTTCCAGGGTCCGCCGCGCGTGCCGTAGATGCTTTCGCCATATTGCCTGAGCCAGGCACCCATTTCCTTCAACCGCGCGACCTGGCGCGGCTCGATCCGGCCGTCCGGCATGGGGCCGACGTTGAAGAGTAGGTTGCCATCCCCGCCCGCGCAGCGGACCAGCGTTTCGAGGCATTGCTGGAGGGATTTCATATCGTCGTCCGGCTTCCAGGCCCACTGGTTGCAGATGGTGATGCAGCTCTCCCAGGGGCGGTTATACTGGAACTTCCCGATTTCCTGCTCGGGGGTGTCGAAATCCTCGGGCAGGCCGTCGCGGTTGTTGATGAGGATGCGGGGCTGCAATTGGTGGATCATGAAGTTCAGCGCCTCGCCGTCGTAGTCTTTGGCGCTCTTGCCCAGGCCATCGAACCAGAAGATGTCCACGGTGCCGTAGAGGGTCAGCAGCTCGCGCACCTGGGTCTTCAGGTAGGCGAGGTAGTTCGTGTGCCGGTCGGTAAAGGCATCGGGGTGGTGCCAGTTCGGCTGCGAGTAGTAGAGCCCGAAGCGCAGCCCGGCGCGGTGGCAGGCAGCGGCCAGTTCTTTGACCACGTCGCGATGGAATGGGCTGTCGGGGGAGGTGATCTTGTAATCGTCCGCTTGGGTGTCGAATTCACTGAAGCCGTCGTGATGCCGGCTGGTGAAGACGAGGTATTTCATGCCGGCGGCCTTGGCGATGGCCACCCATCGGTCCGCATTGAAATTGGTGGGATTGAAGTGGCGGTAGAGATTGTCATAAACCTCGACGGGGATCTCCGTGCCGGGCGACCCGTATCCGCGCCGCTCGCCGCCGCGCGACCAGCCGATCTCGGTGCCCTTGAGGCTGACCGGCCCCCAGTGGATGAACAGGCCAAATCGCGCCTCGCGCCACCAGTCGAGCCGCTCGGGGCCCGGCGGCGGGCTGGAAGCTGTCGCGGTGGATTTTGCCTCGCCGGCGTGGAGTGACAGGCCGCCCCAGAGTGCGGCCAACGACAACAGGAGTCTCGTGTGCGGTTTCATTTCAGGTAGAATACTTCCTTGGCATCGGACCAGATTTTGCCTTGAGCGGCGGCGTCCGGCAACGGCTGCTGGCATGGGTCGGTTTCCTTCCACCAGCGCTCGGTCTCCGGGTCGGCGGCCATCTTCTTCATGTCCGCGTCGAAGTCGCTGCCGGTGTATTCGAGGTAGGAGAACAGGTAGAGGCTGCCGTTGATCTCCTTCTCAAAGATCGAGTAGTTCTGGATGTGGGAGTCTTTGATTTGTTTCATCACGCCCGGCCACGGGTGGGCGTGCAGCTCCCGGTAGCGGGCGGCCTGCTCGGGCTTCAGGCCGGTGATCCAGGCGAAGCGTTGGGGCGACTTGGGCGCGCTGGCGCAGCCAGCCAGCGCGCCCGCCAGTAACAAAGAGGCGAGGTGTCTCATATCGGGCGGGTTGGAAATAGCATCATTCCAACGCGGGGTAAAGCACCACGAACGCATCCAGCACGCACGCGGCAGGATAGCGTCAAACTCTCGGCCCCACCGAAGTTGGGCAGGGACGTTTCACCCAAATGCCCGCTTTCCGGTAGGTGTAGGGACGCCCCGGCAAGGCCTCTTCACCTGACTGCAACGCCCCCCTAACGCAGCCAGCCAGGAGGCGACGATTCCCCAGGCCGCGCGCCTTACCGCGCAACGGTTCGCGTGCCTACTGACGATAGGTAGCTCGTTGGGAAACCCATTGGAAATCCCTCCTGTCCGGGCCAGTCGGGACCGGCCAGGTTGTAAATGGGACGACCGTGCTGTTCACCATCCAGCGCTTTATTTCCGAGTGCCCATCGGCAAACGAAAAACCGCAGGCGCGATTGTGATACGAAGCCGGCATGTCGCTCCACAGACTGCCGGTGGGACCGTCGTTGCAGAAGATGTACCAACCGTCGTTGATGGTCTGCGGGCTCTCATCCAGAAACACAAAGATCATCGAGGGGGTCCGGATTGCAGACAGTTTGATGAATTGCGCCCACCCCGGTTCAACCTGCGCCCCCGGGTCGTTCCAGGGACCGACAAACGCGTTCATGGAAACGCTGCGCACCCGCGGGTATTGCCTGCCGTCCGACTCGGTCGTCCGGGTCTGATCGGCCGGGCAATGATAAATGCCGATGTTCCTGGCGACTTGGGGAGCCAGCAGCCCCTGCTGGAGCAGGAGAGTGTTCGTGTCTTGCTGCGGGCTGTACCCCATCACATCTGCCACCCAATTATTCGTCAGGCTCGCCTCCGTGCCGTCAATCGTTCGATTGTTCACCAGCCGGTCATTGTTCTCGTCCGCGTACATCAACCACGCCAGCGCCAATTGCTTCGTGTTGTTGAGGCAAGCGATGCCCTGGGCCTTTTGCTTCGCCCTGCCCAACGCCGGCAGCAACAGCGCCGCCAGGATGGCGATGATCGCGATGACCACCAACAGTTCGATCAACGTAAACCCTCCTCGCTCATCGTTTATGGCCCTGCTCATTTTTCAGTGTCTCTGCGTATTCTCTGCCCGGTAGCCATCGGGGCTGCCACCCTCAGGCATCAGCCAGATTACTAGTATCCCTCTGGAACGGTCTGAGCGAGCTAATTCGTTCGGCTCGAGTGTCCGGCTTCCTTGACAAACCTCTCGTGAGAACCTAAGGTCAACTCAGGGTAAGCGAGCACAACCAACAAAAGGAAACACAATGCAGTTGAATCCGTATCTCAGCTTTAAGGGCCAATGCGAGGCGGCGTTTAAGTTCTACGAACAATGTCTGGGCGGAAAGATCATGGGCCTGCACACCTACGGGCAGACGCCTATGGCGGATAAAGTGCCACCGGTCTGGCGCGACAAGATCATCCATGCCAGCCTGGTGGTGGGCGACAAGGCCTTGATGGGCGGCGACCCACCCCCTGAGCGCTACGAGCAGCCCAAAGGCTTCTCTGTCTCCCTTGCCCTCGACAACGCGGCAGAGGCCGAACACGTCTTTCGCGCCCTATCGCAGAACGGCTCGGTGCAAATGCCGATCCAGGAGACTTTCTGGGCCCTCCGCTTCGGCATGCTCGTGGATCAATTCGGCATACCCTGGATGGTGAACTGCGACAAGCCGGTGAAACCATGAGTGCCGGAGGCGGTCGGGAAGATCATCGCCCGCCAAGGCGCGCCAGCAGGTCGTGGCAGTTGATGACCTTCTCCGCCAGGTCCACCGGCACGTAGTAATACTGGTTGGACGCCTCGAACCCGATTCGCGAATCGCGGGATTGAAGGGCGTGCAGGCGGCGGGCCAATGCGATTTCCGCCCGCAGCAGCCGTTCCAGTTCCGCCCGCGCGGCCTGGACATCGGCCAAAGCTCTGGCTTCCTGCAGGCGTCGGCGCGCCATGATGAAGCGGGCCTGGTTGGCGGTGCTGCGAAAATGAATGGCGGCGGCCTCCCCCACACCTAGCTCCTGCACGACCGCGGTTCTCTGTTCTGCTGTCAACTGGCTGCGGCGCGTCAGGAATGCTGCGGCAAGGTCCGCGTGCGCCTGCTCGAAGCCGGTCGCTACCTCCTCGAACTGGCTGATGAATACCTCCGGCGGATAGACCGCGCGCCACGCCTCCAGATCGTCATAAGGGAAGCCGACCATCGAAGCGTGATAGCCCGTGGGCTCGCCCCAAAGCAGGTTGGCCGGGCCGACCTGCATCGGCGCATTATAAAGCAGGCCGCCGTGGAAGGGGAATTGGCTGAACGCCTCGCTATACTCCCGCCAGGCCCGCACTGCGTGCGGCGCCAACACCCTCCCGAACCGGCGCTCCGCCACCCGCAACATCGCGTCCTCCGGGTCCGCCGCCGCATCCGACACGGGCGCAGACCCCACCTCAGTCACAACCTCCAGGTTGGGCGACGGGTAACCGCCTAGCGTCCAGCCCAGCATGAGCCCGTTGACGCCCGAGCGGCGAAGGTTGGCGGCGTGGCGGGCGACGTTGGCCACTGCCGGGATATAGGGGACGGCCGAGAGTTCCCAGGTGTTGCCACACTGAACCTTGGCGATCGTGCGCAGCCCCCGAGCACAGGCAAGATCCCAGCGACGCCGCGCCCGTCCCCCGGGGCCGATTGTCGAGATCGAGTATTCCTCGACGGTGGCTTCCACCCCGCCTCGCCTTATCGGCATGCCCCACTCGCTCACGCTCATGAAGCTGGCCTCGCGTGGCAAGTGCGCGATGATGTCCTCCGCCCAATCGTCGTGCCAGCCCCAATCCCAGACGATCAGCTTCTGCCCGGTGCCCGCTCGCCGGATGCCTTCGTAGAAGGTCGTGTTCAGTTCGGAGATCGCCTCGGCCGGCGGGCGCTTCCCGCAGCGCGGGCACGCCTGGCCGCCGCCGTGCGACCAGCAATTCGTCAGGTTCTCCGAGCCGGTGATGGTGAAAAAACCGGCCAGCCCGGGGACGGCGCGGCAAATGCACTCCACCGAACCCGCCAGGTACTCGCGCACTTCCGGCACGCTCGTGCACAAAGCGGCGACATCGCCCTCGCCCACACCCTTCAAGTTTGCCCGCGTCGCAAAGAAGCTTACCGGGCAGGCGCGCGGCTCGTTCAGATAGAGATAGACCCCCACGCCATGCCGCCGCCCCCGCTCGACGAGTTGACGCAGGTTCTTCAGCCGCACGTCATAGTGCTCGCTCAGCCGCGGATCCCACGGAAACGGCGCCAGCCGCGTTAGGACTGCCTGCAGCCACACCCCGTCAACGCCCGAGGCGGCCAGCCGCGCCAGGTTTCCGTCCGGGTAAGGGTCCAGCGTGGGGTCAAGCAGCGGATCACCATAGAGCGCGAAGTAAGAGTAGCAATACCGCGGCGAGAAGGCGCTGGCGCCGGCCGCCTGGACGCCCGCGCCCTTGGGTGGCCGTGACAACTGCTTCACGAATTCAAAGAGAGGCTGCTCCGGCTCCCCAACCCCTGCGGGAAACTCCTCACGCAGAACACCCGCAATCTGCTGGGCGCGGGCCTGCGCATGAGCATCGGGCGGATGATACCTTAGCGGCTCGCACCCTGGCTTCAGGTTGCCCAGTTTAACGAACAAGAAGTCGTCCTCGCGCAGCGTGAAAACCATCTGCTCCGGCGTCCAACCCAGGAGTTGCAGCAATTGCTCATAAGGCAGGAGGTGCCAGTTGCGGCGGATGACGGACAAAGCGGAGCGACGTTGCTGCTGGACAGTAATCCGTGGCGGCCCCTTCAGCCCCATGCTCCGCCCCAACCGCACAATATCCCCGGCGCTGGCCCCGACGACTTCGCCCATCCGCCGGGCCGGAACCAGTTGCCAGTTGCGCCACACGAACGCGTGCAGGCGATCCGGGAAATGCGGGAACGGCACCGGCTGCGGAGCCCCGCCTCGCGGCAGATCGGCGGCGGTCAGGCCGGCTTCCTTCGCCGCCGGAGTCGCCTCGGCCCACCCTTCCACCAAACCATACCGCCCCAGCCCGCAGGTTCCCAATGCCAAGGAAGCCGATTTGAGGAAGGTTCGACGGCTCAGCTTCCCGCCCGCTAGGTGCTCATTTGTGGCCATACTGGAACTGTTTAACCCGGTGATAAGTCATCCTCCAACGGAAGGCAATGCGGTTCCACCGGGAATGCCGAGGGAAGAAGGCTGAACGTAGAAGTCAGAATGCCGGGGAGTGTTTGGCAAGGCTGGGGCGGGGCCGAGCGAAAGAAACTTGCCAAGGAAGGCAAGTTCATTTGAATAGCGGCGCAAGGAATGCTGTCCATACTTGACGCGGATTCGGTGGCGACGCCGTGGCGCTGCCGAGGTCAACGCCAAATGGAACAGTGGCCGCAACCGACCTCCTACGGAAGTCCTACGGAACTCCTACGGATATCCTACGGTAATCCAACGGAGCAATTGGCTATCTCCTGGCTATCTCCTGGCTCGTTCCTGGCTGTCCCCGCCCTCTCGGTGCCCGCGTACCAAATTGAACTTTCAGGCATTCCGCTCAACCCTCCTTGTGCGCTCGCGAGAACAAACCCCCCACCAAGACTTCTCATCTCGAGGAGCACGGCCCTGGGAATTGCGTTGTCTTCGGCTGTGGCGGGATTACATCCTGTCGCTGTGGCATGAGGAAAGAAACGGGCAACCTCCCAGACCCCCGGAACACGCGGCGCTACACATGGCCGTGGTTCGTCCTGGCGGCGGTCTTGCTGGCACTGGCGTTGGCGGTGCTGTGGATGAGCAAGGAAATCGAGCGCGCCCGGCGCATC
>Ga0074044_10002147_pt1 | contig 17359 bp, 15 predicted proteins | sample BogForMeECP23OM1_FD_94443 | JGI IMG/M metagenome (GOLD analysis project Ga0074044, IMG submission 94443) | Bog forest soil microbial communities from Calvert Island, British Columbia, Canada - Bog Forest MetaG ECP23OM1 | ecosystem: Environmental > Terrestrial > Soil > Wetlands ...
CACTTATCAGAATTTTTCCACCGTGAGAGACATCACCAACAAAGAAGCTTCCAACCTTACGGCACTGTACCGTGATCTCCGCGGCTATCCGGAGCCGATCAAAAGTAAATTGCGGGATGATCTGCGTGTTTACACCCGCAACGTGATCGACGAGAGTTGGCCGCTACAACGACGGGGCATCGTGCCTGCTGCGGGATCCTACTTGGTAGCGCATTTTATTGATGACCTCGCAGCGTTCGAGCCGGCGAAGAAAAGCGAGGAAATTGTTCATGCCGAAACGTTTCGGCAGTTAAATTACTTTGTCGAAGCCCGGCGGGCTCGGCTCGCCTGGGTCAGTGTAGGGATTCCGGCCGTTTTGTGGTGGGTGGTCGTTCTCGGCTCGATCCTGACTATACTTCTGCTCGCGATGCTCGACATGGAGATGCATGTCCATCTGATTCTCGGCAGCGCCGTATCTATTTTCCTTGGCCTCACAATCTTCGTCATAGCGGCGATGGACCATCCGTTCCGCGGCCAAGTCAGCATCGGGCCGGACGCGTTCGAGCTGGTCTACGAGAGAGTCATGAAAGCCTCTGATACGGTCAGCAAATCCATGGCTGCTCTGATCGCCGAGGCGCTGAAATTGGGAGAGCCAAAGCTCGAAGGGAGAGAGCCCGTCGCGGGCAAGGATATCCCTGGCCTTTATTTTGGCGCGATGAAGATGAACAACTACTTCGACGTGGTCGACGAGTTCGTGAAAGAAAACGGCGGGACCGCCTCCCTCTTCGTGAAAGCTGGTAACGAGTACGTCTGCGTCGCGACTAGCCTTAAGAAGGATGACGGTTCGCGCGCGATAGGAACAACCCTGGACCCCAAAGGCCCGGCGATCGACTTGATTAATAAGGACGAAGCGTTCTTCGGAGAGGCGAGCATACTTGGCAAGCCTTACATCACAGGCTACGTGCCCATCAAGGACGCATCAGATAACGTCATCGGCATCTACTATGTCGGCTATATGAAGTAAGAGGGATTCCCGTCGGACTCGACCGGTATTTCATCGCCCAAGAAGCTTCCCCGGACGTCGACGAATTCGGCGAAACCTCAAACCTGAAACATCAAAGCCGTTAGCCGAAAGAGACAAACGTGAAACAGCCACTCCAAGATCCAAAACCGGCCGCCGCCGACGCAAACGCAGAAAGAGCGCGCCTGCGGGAATGCCACCAGTCCTCGGTGCCGTGGAAGAAGTGGGGGCCCTACCTGAGCGAGCGCCAGTGGGGAACCGTGCGCGAGGATTACAGCGAGAACGGAGACGCCTGGAACTTCTTCACCCACGATCATGCCCGCTCGCGCGCCTACCGCTGGGGCGAGGACGGGATCGCCGGGATTTCCGACGACAAACAGCACCTGTGCTTCGCGCTCGCGCTGTGGAACGGTAAGGATCCGATTCTCAAGGAGCGGCTCTTTGGATTGACCAATAGCGAAGGCAACCACGGCGAGGACGTGAAAGAGTACTACTTCTATCTGGACAGCACACCGACCCACTCGTACATGAAGTATCTCTACAAGTACCCGCAGGCGGCCTATCCCTACGCCGACCTGGTGGAGACGAACCGCCGGCGCAACCGCAACGACATGGAGTATGAGCTCGTCGACACCGGCGTCTTCAATGACGACCGCTACTTCGATGTCTTCGTGGAGTACGCCAAAGGCGCTGCTGACGACATACTGGTACGGATCACCGCGGCCAACCGGGGACCGGACGCGGCAGAACTGCATCTCTTGCCGACGCTGTGGTTCCGCAACGACTGGGCGTCGTGGATTGCCGAATCTAGCCGAGCTGCTAAAAGACCAAACCTCAAGCAGATCGAGGCGGCGTCGGGCACGAGAGAGGTCGCGGCAACGCATCCGCTGCTGGGTGAATTCATCCTTTCCTGCGAAGGCGAGGTGCCTCTGCTCTTTACCGAAAATGAAACGAACAACGCTCGGCTTTTCCCTGAACACCCAAACGCCAGTCCATACGTCAAAGACGGCATCAACAACTGCGTAGTACAAGGCAATCAGGGGGCAGTGAACCCCGAAAAGCAGGGCACCAAGCTGGCGGCGCACTATAAGCTGGTGGTGGGTGCCGGCCAGTCGGCGACTGTGCGGCTGCGCCTTATAGACAAGGGACGTGCCGAGCAGTGTATCAAAGCCGAAGCCGGCGACTTCCCTTTCGGGCGGGGTTTTGACGAGACGCTGCTGGCACGTTCGCGCGAGGCGGACGCATTTTATCGCTCGATAACGCCTCCCTCCGCCAGCGAGGATGAAGCGCGCATTATGCGTCAAGCCTTGGCCGGCATGCTGTGGAGCAAGCAGTATTATTACTTCGACGTGGACCACTGGCTGTATGAGCACCAAGCGAACTACCTTCGCGGCGGCAGAAAGCTCATGCGAAACCGTGGCTGGATCCACATGACGAACGACAGCATCATCTCCATGCCCGACAAGTGGGAGTACCCCTGGTACGCCGCCTGGGACCTGGCATTTCACACCATTGCCCTGAGTCTGGTGGACCACACCTTTGCTCGGGAGCAGCTCGACCTACTGCTGAGCGAGATGTATCTACACCCGAGCGGCCAGCTACCAGCCTATGAGTGGAACTTCAACGATGTAAACCCGCCGGTCCACGCCTTCGCTACCCTCTACTGCTACATGGAGGAGGAAGAATTGGGAGCGACGGACGTGGGGTGGCTTAAGGATATGTTCAGAAAGCTGATGCTGAATTTCACTTGGTGGGTAAACCGGAAGACCCGGAAGGCAAGAACGTTTTCGAGGGTGGCTTCCTGGGCCTGGACAACATAGGCATCTTCGACCGCAGCGCGCCGTTGCCTACCGGTGGCTTTCTGGAGCAGGCGGACGGCACCGCCTGGATGTGCTTTTTCTGCAAGACCATGATGGAGATCGCCCTGGAGCTTGCGAAGCACGATCCGGGTTACCAGGACATTGCATCGAAGTTCATGGAACACTTCTTCTGGATTAGCGCCTCTATGAACAAGGTGGGTATTCATGGCGATGATATGTGGGACGAGGAGGATGGCTTCTTCTACGACTTGCTTGTCTTGCCTGACGGTTCAGCACGACGCATCAAGACTCGCTCCCTGGTTGGACTGTTGCCGTTATGCACACCAACGGTCATCGCGCCAGGCTTGATGGAAAAGTTCCCGGTGTTCGCCGACCACATAAAGAAGTTCCTGGCTCGCTACGGAACCATTCTGTCGAACATCCACCCGCCGGATTTGGCTGGTGCCGAAGGTCGGTATCTCCTCAGCGTCTGTAATGAGACGAAGCTGCGTCGCATCCTTACGCGGATGCTCGATGAGGAACGCTTTCTCTCTCCCTTTGGCATCCGATCCCTGTCCAAGTGGCACGAACAGCATCCGTATGCCTTTGACGTTCAGGGCAAGCGCTACGAGGTCAAGTACCTCCCGGCCGAGTCCGACACGGGAATGTTCGGCGGTAATTCCAACTGGCGCGGACCGATCTGGCTCCCAATAAACTACATGCTCCTGCGGGGACTGATGCAATTCTACCTCTACTATGGCGACACTTTCAAAATCGAGTGCCCGACGGGTTCTGGTCGGATGATGAACCTTTTTGAGGTGACCATGGATATTGCCAGGCGACTTACCCGGATCTTTCTGCGGGACGAAAAGGGCCGGCGACCCGTCTACGGTGGCACCGGGAAATTCCAGACCGATCCGAACTGGCGCGACCATGTCCTGTTCTATGAGTATTTCCATGGCGATAATGGTGCCGGTCTCGGTGCCAGCCACCAGACGGGCTGGACCGGGCTTGTGGCAAAACTGATCCAAGAGTTGCAGGTCCTCGATCCTGAATCGGTACTGAAGAGTGGAACTCACCCGTTCATGCATGTCTACAAGCGTTCGGATTCGGCGCAATGACGCGCAGCGCAGTCCATGATTCCGTCCGCGATAGGGTAGCGCCAGACATTGTTGCGGTTGCGGCCGTACAGGCTGAGTTGGATATTTATTGCGGTGCGCGCCGCGGCCTGATTGAAAACGAACACCGACTGATGGCGGCTGCGAAAGAGCGAGCACTTCCCGCCGCTTTTTGCGGCAAGTTGCTGAGAACGCTGACAAAGATTAACCATTTTAGAATTGTCCCGCGCCGAAAGGTGAGAGCATGACTCTGCGAACCTTGCTGGTGATCACGATCGCTTTGTGGCTGCTACTGGTGGGTTTTCTTGGATATTGGAGAATGTTCTTCGCCTGGCACTGGGGAAACTCCTGGACTTTCCTCTTCCACTCGTTACCACTAGCGACTCTTTGCCTCATCGTGATCGTAACTCTTGAGGTTCTGTTCTTTCGCCCACGTCGCTGATTTGCGGATGAGTCATCAACACGCTCGCACTCACCCCTTGGTGCCTGACACCAAGGCGCGGCCTTTCTTCGTCAGACCACGCCGGACCAAGTCTGTTCACCCGCCTGGCGGACTACCTTCGCAGCTCATTTAGTGTGTGTGAGGGAAGAGGAACGTTACGCTCACTCGCATTAACCATTGCGGTGCGCCATCAGGACGCTTCAGAAGGTCGTAGGCGCCAACCTGCAGACTCAAATTCTGGGAGCCTATATTGAAAGCCTTGCCGATATCCGCGCCCATCGGAATGGTCCACGCGTTGGCGGCGTCGGCCGTCCAGTCGAACGTGATGGCGGGATCGCAGTCGACGGACCAGCCACTATCGGAGCTGTAGCTGATTTCAGGCTCGATGTAGGTCTGATTCACGCTGCCGCGCTCGCGATTTCCCGCAAACGACATGAGTTGGTCGGCGAGGATATAGTTCAACCACGGACCCTCTGAGTAAACGAGCGCTGCGGTTGGTCCCGCCGACCAGCGGCCTGTTCCTAGTTCCGAACTGCTGGCAGTGGGGAAGTCAAAGATCGGACCCACGGCCCAGATCCAGGTGTTCGCTTTGGCTGGCGCGAGAGCAAAGGAAATTTCCAGGTCTTCTAGCCCGGATTGTTCATGCGGAGTGGGTGCATAAGTGAAGGTGAGGCTCGGCCGTGCGAACAGATCCCAATTCTCATTCAGCGAGAACGGCAGTAACGGCTCGATGTTCACGCTATCGCCAACTTTATGATGCGGACCGAGTTGAAATCCGGTCGTGGACTGAATGGGAATTTTGACGAAATCTTCAAGCGGATTGTGGACGCTGATTGCCAGCTCCTGAGCCGTCATGCCGCTCGTCGGCGACGGTGCAGGCGTCGCCGCTTGTTGAGCTTGAGCAGATGCCGTTAGCACGGCGCTCAGCAGCAAGCACAATAGCGTGGCGGAGGACAGGAGTTGCGACCGCAGCCACTTCAAGTTGGCTCTTCCTATGGTGCGCCGAACCATTTGTCGTAAAGCTGCCGATAGGTGCCGTTCTCGCGTAGCTTCATCATCGCGACGTCGATTTGCCTGCGTAGGGGGCTGTCCAACTGCACCATGATAGCGACGGGTGCTCTGTTAAATTCGGGACCGACTACCTTTACCCGTCCCTTTCCTTCGTGCGCCGCATAGTAAAGCAGGACCGGTGCGCCTGTCACCACAGCATCCACCTTCTTGTCCAGGAGGGCCTGAAACATTTGATCGATCGTTGGAAACTCGTGCACTTGCGCTTTCCGCTCCCGAAGATAATCAACGGCGAGGGTGTTCGTTACCGTGCCGACCTGCTTACCCGGCAAATCGCTTGGTCCCTCGATGGCACCGCGAATCTGCTCAACGGTCAAAGTCGTCGTCAACTGAGCGGTGTAGAACGCAACGAAAACCACCCCGGCGAACATCCAGAAGGCTGAAAGCATGCGCGCCAGCCATTGACGCGGCATCGTCTCTGCCTGCGTCGCCAGCGTCGATACCGCCCAAAAGATAGCCTCGAAGATGCCCGGGAAGTAGTTCAGGTTCGAAATGATGCCGTCCGGGTGCCGTCGTTCAAGCAGCCAGACCAGATGAGCCGGGATGAGGACGAGCAGCAGGGCCATGCCCAGCCACAATATCGTCGTTTGCGAAAATAGCAGACGGAGCACGTCCCATATGGGGCTTTCGGTACGCACCTTCTGGCCGGTGTCCAGCACCATAATTTGCAGGCCTGCGTCCAGTATCGGATAGGAAAAATCGAACACCTCGTCACGTGCCGAGGTAATAAATATTGAAACGGTGAGGTCCGCCCGTTTGGACTGCATCGCCTCTAGCACAGCGCTCACGTCAGGCACGATCTGATAGCTCGTCTTCAGCTTCAGTTGCGCGGCAATCGCGTCCCACAGGTCAATGCTGAATCCGGTTAGAGAGCCGTTTTCCTCCAAAACTAGCGGCGGAGCCACCAGCGTGACCGCACGAACCTCCGGGGTTTCGCCTTGCGCCACCGCGGCCGGCGAACCGGCAGTTTGCGAATAAGCGGGAGCGGCGATGGCAGCGACGATCGTCGCGACCGTTAGCATAAAAAGGACTTTCTTCAATGAACGCTCCTGTTTGCTTTCTGCTAAGGCTTTAAACTCGGAGACTCGGCCGCGATGTGATCGAAACAAACGGCTCGATCGCGCGGTTGGAGTGGTCGTTTGGGCCCTAGCTGGTGCTCAGGGCTTGTGGTACTCCGCCGTCGGCTCCCCGGCACCGCGGGAGCCAAACTCCGCGAACAAAATCTGCGCGCTAACCAACAGCATCCAGATCGGGAAGACCATCGCGATCCACTTCTAGTTCCGATCACCAACAAAAGCACCAAGGCGCAAGCGTAGCCAACAACTGCCACCCAGCGCGGGAGAATCGCGGTACGCAATCCGATGGTGCAGGTTGAGAAAATGAAGACCGCTGCTATTTTTCATGGCGAGCAGCCGGATCGGCCGCCACTGCGTAGCGAGCAAGGCCTACACCCACGATCAGAAGGACCGAGAAAATTACACCGGCGATGGCGGCTCCCTTCGGCGGTGCAGGGACCTGCAGGCGAGCAGGTTTCGCAGAGCTGATCACGCTATCTCGTTCTCGGCTGTTTTGCCGCGACAAAAAATCCCATTGTGGTTGGTCTCCCCTGATGTACCAGTGCACTCTCGAGGGTTTGGTTGGCCTAATGACTGCGGGTTACACCCAGCCCTTGTCGGTCTTCGACCGCGGCCTCCAGTTGCTCCTCCGGATCGGCGAAGGACCGCGCGATGGTCGAATCCAGCCGTTTCTGGTGGCGTCTCAACGCTTCGTGGCGCTCCTCTGGGAGCGCATGAATCAGATCACTGACCAAGGCTTTCATGCGACGCATAGTCTGCACGCTGGTCGCGCCGCAGAAACGAATCTCATCGAATGACAGTCTTAGAAAATCCTCCCACGTCGGGTGTGAGATGATCAGTTTGAGGGTCCCTCCGCTATCTCGAACCGCGCCGATTTCGAGGCGCCGACTGCCGATCCGCAACAGCAGGTCCTGAATTTGGTCGAGCGCCTGAACCGCGGTGGTGGGATCATTTATTGCCGGAGAGAGGGCCCGGATCGCAATATCCACCAACAGGCGGATAGCGTATTTTGGATCTTGCTCAAAAGTTCGCTCGCTGCCTGTCACGAAGGTCTTCTTCCAAGCGTCTTCCTCGACCAGTCGTCGCCCGCCCCAGACCTGGAGCAGAAGTGTTCCCTCGACCAACGTGTCTCCGACGGACGACACTACTTCGACGACCCCTCTTGATTCCGACCCCAGCATGAGCAGTGCCTGCTGGTCGAGCGCCTGAAGCGCTTGTGGCCGCCCAGCGTGAAACACCGTCTGGGTTACGGGAAGCTTTTGAAACTCCTCGGGTTGACTCAGAGCGACTGCCGTATCTAGGCGCGGATACATCGCCTCTATTACCTGTCTGCCCTGCTCGCCGGTGAAGCTCAACATGCGGTTTATCTGCAATAGCCCAATTCGTTGTATGAGAGCCACGAACATGCCTACGCTGGCCAACAGAAGCGCGAATATGATCCAAGTGCTGAGAAAAGGAACCTTCCCTGACCCGTTCCGATCAACCCAGCCAATGGCTCCGATCGCATAGAGAAAGGTGGCGGTGAAAACTCCGATCGCATGCCATATCACCGGATCACGCGAGATCCACAATACGAGCCGCGGCGAGTATGCCGTCGCGCTGAACTGCACCATCACGAACGCAAGCGAAAAGACGATGCCGGTCAGCGCGAGCATTCCAGACCCCACGGCCGAATAAATCGCCATCGCGGCTGGGGCACTGATCTCAGCCATGAATCCGGGCAGGAATCTGTGCTCAAATCTAGGCAGAGCAAAAATCGCAACGACAGTGGGAACGGCGTAGCACAATGGTATGGCCCAATCGGGCAATCGTGATCGTCGGCGACGGAACATGGCTCCGATGCTTCAACCGATCGCGCAGAAGAGCAGTGGCTGCATCCAGGAAATGCTGCGTTTCAACGAATATGTACCCGAATTTTGTTGACTGACCCGCGGCCCCAGACACAATCCACCTCCTCCAGACACGATCCTCCTCCTATAGAACGTATTCGATCGCGCGAATCGCGTTGCGACCAAAACGATGACTGGCGATCTTGACTTGACCAGCACCCGCCGTTTGCGAGATCCTCTTGTCACAGTTGCTCTACTAGCTGTTGTCGATTAGCCATTGTCGACAATTGCACAAGAAACACGCATTAGGAAACTGGACCTTAGTCCAGCTGTCCGGCTGGTGCTCAAGATCCAGTTTCGTCGCTAGACCGAAGTCTAGTTTCTGTACGCAAAGGAATCGGACATCCTCGATTCGCGGCACTTACCGTAGCGCGTGGCGTGTGGGCTTGGTTTCACAGCACTGGCGCTTTCAGGCTTCTACAGAGTCACCAGCGCTGGATAGCGCGCTGCGGTTGAGGCCGCTGTTGCCGACCTAGTTGGTCTTATGGCCGGTGTGCATTGAGGACAAAGAAGAGAGTGCTCCGCAGGTCATTATGTGATCGACAGCTTGGCTGCGGTCGCCGAAGTGACTCGGTCGCTCACGGTCCGGATATGATCCGAGCCTTTCAAGTTACTATTTCTCTGAGATGCTTAAACCGGAACGTGGTCCCAGCGCGCAATTCGTAGATGCGAGCATGAGCAGATCGCTAGAGAAATGTGAGACGCGATGAAGCTGGACCAATTTCGGTGACGATATCCCAACCCAGCCGGGTTTAAGTGGGGCCAAAGGAGCCAATGTATCTGTAGCGAAAGGGAGCAGCGACAAAAGCAATCCGGCGCGATCCGACAGTCCAGATTTGGGAGGTGGAGATTTTCAGAGCGGCCTGGAGTTTGCTCCGGTGGAACATGAGGCGTATGGCGCTACGGATGCGCTCGAAAAGAAGGCAAGGGAAGAAATGAATCTTCAGGAAGCCAGGGAACGGAAGAGAAATCGCGAAACCGCTCGACAGAGGAATAACAAAACCGCTGTGCCCGAAGACCAATATCGCACCGCGGCGGAGCGCCGCGCTGAGGGAAAGGCTCTGCGCGACACGGTCCCGCGCGAGGATCACGGCGGCTGGAAAGCGCCCAAGGACCGGCGTGATCCGGTCGAATTGGTGCTTGAATCAAATTAAGGCAGGATGCCGGATCTCGTTCCGATTCGCCACGGGCGGATGTTGCAATCGCCGTTCGCCTTTTATCGTGGCACAGCCGCGATTATGGCGGCTGACCTGGCCCATACGCCGGTCTCCGGTCCCAGAGTGCAGGCCTGCGACGACGCCCATTTGATGAACTTTGGCGCCTTCGCTACGCCCGAGCGCAACGTTATTTTCGACATCAACGATCTCGATGAGACGCTCCCCGCACCGTGGGAATGGGACCTAAAGCGCCTTGCCGTAAGTGTGGTCGTCGCCGGGCGTCACCTCCGACTGCGTGAGAACGATTCGGTACGGGCAGCCCGCGCAACCGTGCAGGCCTACCGGGAGCAGATGGCCGACTATGCCTTCATGAAGGTACTCGACCCGTACGCGCCCGGAAAGTCAAACGGCGCCATGTGCAAAAGTCCCGAGACGCCTCTCTTGTCACTGAACGCCGCACCCGTAGCGATCAAAACCGATCGTTGCGCGGCAAAGGCCAAAAATTATCTTTTCGTGAAGCCGTTGAACGCTGCATAGACGTTTAGTTACCGTCAGGCGAGATCCATTTTCGCATCAGGCAGCAATGAAAAACGAAGTGACCCTGACCGAAGTAAGTTCGAAACAGACGATTGAAGATCCAAAGCCGACCGCGGCCGAAGCCAACGCGGAGAACGCGCGCCTGCGGGAATGCCACCAGTCCTCGGTGCCGTGGAAGAAGTGGGGACCCTATCTCAGCGAGCGACAATGGGGCACCGTGCGCGAGGACTATAGCGAAGGGGGTGACGCTTGGAATTTCTTCACCCACGATCATGCGCGTTCACGGGCCTATCGGTGGGGGGAAGACGGGTTGGCTGGATTCTCGGACGACAAGCAGCGGCTGTGTTTAGCGCTCGCCCTCTGGAACGGCAAGGATCCGATTCTCAAAGAACGGCTCTTCGGTCTTACCAACTCGGAGGGCAACCACGGCGAGGACGTCAAGGAATACTACTTCTATCTCGACTCGACGCCGACGCACTCCTACATGAAGTGGCTCTACAAGTATCCGCAGCGGCCGTACCCATACGCGGATCTAGTAGAAACCAACCGCCGCCGTTCGCGGAACGAGATGGAGTATGAACTCCTCGACACTGGCGCCTTCAATGAGGACCGATACTTCGACGTCTTCCTCGAGTATGCCAAAGCCGCTCCAGAAGACATCCTGGTGCGGATCACGGCAGTCAATCGGGGAGCCGACCCGGCAGAACTGCATCTCCTGCCAACGCTGTGGTTTCGGAACGACTGGGCGTCGTGGATTGCCGAATCCAACCGAGCGGCCGAGAAACCAAACCTGAGGCAGATTGAGGCAGCGGCAGGCACGAGCGCGGTTGCGGCAACCCATTCGCTGCTGGGTGAGTTCGTCCTTTCCTGCGAAGGCGAGGTGCCGCTGCTCTTCACCGATAACACAACGAACCACGAGCGGCTTTTTCCCGGGCAAAAGAACGAGAGCCCGTACGTCAAGGACGGCATCAACGATTGCGTGGTACAGGGCAATCAGGGCGCAGTGAACCCCGCAAAGCAGGGCACCAAGGCGGCGGCGCACTATCGGCTCGTAGTGGCCCCAGGCCAGTCGGCGACCGTGCGCCTGCGTCTGACCGGTCAGGCCGCTGCCGGCAATAGTGGGAGAGCCAGAACCAACCCATCCAGCTTCGGCGCGGAGTTTGACCAGACCCTGGCCCAACGGTTAAAGGAGGCGGATGAATTCTACCGCTCTGTGACCCCGCCTTCGATCTCCGCGGACGCGGCCAACGTGATGCGCCAGGCCATCGCCGGCATGCTCTGGAGCAAGCAGTTCTTTTTCTTCGACGGTAACAACTGGCTGAACGAGCACAACTCCAACCCTCTGCATACCGGATATCGAAATTCTAGGAACTCGGAGTGGTTCCACATGCTCAACGAGGACATCATCTCGATGCCCGACAAGTGGGAGTATCCGTGGTACGCCGCGTGGGACCTCGCGTTTCACACACTCCCACTCTCGATCGTGGACCCGGACTTCGCCAAGCAGCAGATGCAACTCATGCTCAGTGGAGTCTACCAGCACCCCAGCGGTGCAATACCGGCCTATGAGTGGAACTTCAGCGATGTAAACCCCCCAGTCCACGCTTGGGCGACCATGTTCCTCAATCGCACCGAGCAGGCCCGTCGCGGCGAGGCGGACTTTGATTTCCTCAGGACGGCATTCAACAAACTGTTGCTGAACTTTACGTGGTGGGTGAACCGCAAGGACCGGTTCGGCAAAAACGTCTTCGAGGGCGGGTTTCTGGGGCTGGACAATATCGGCATCTTCGACCGCAGCGCACCGCTCCCCACCGGCGGCCACCTTGAGCAGGCGGACGGCACGGCCTGGATGGCTCTATTCAGCCAGAATATGCTGGAGCTTGCGACTGAGATCGCCGTCCACGACCCCACCTACGAAGACATGGTCGTGAAATTTGCAGAGCACTTCGTCTATATCGCCAACGCCATCAACCGTCTCGGTCAGGACGGCCTGTGGGACGAAGAGGACGGCTTCTACTACGACCTACTGCGGCTGCCCGACGGCAGCGCCAGGCGGCTTAAGGTGCGCTCGATGGTGGGGCTGCTGCCCCTGTGCGCAACCACGATCTTCGAAGCTTGGCAGCGAGAGCGCATTCCGCGGGCGATGGCTCAGCTTCTCCAACATCTGCGGCGGATGCCCGAACTGATCGAGTGCATCCACCCCACAGGCCCGGGACACCAGGGCGTCGCGGAGCGCGGCATCTTCGCGCTGCTTAACCCCGACAGGTTGCGCCGGGTCTTGAGCCGGATGCTCGACGAAAACGAGTTCCTCAGCCCCTACGGCATTCGTTCACTCTCCAAATTCCACGAGCAGCACCCGTACGTCTTCCAGGTGCAAGGTCAGGAGTACCGGGTGGACTACTTGCCGGGAGAGTCGAACACTGGCATGTTCGGCGGCAACTCCAACTGGCGGGGACCGATATGGATGCCGGTGAACATGCTCATCCTCCGGGCGCTCCTGAGCTTCTACCTGTACTACGGCGATAACTTCAAAATTGAATGCCCCACCGGCTCCGGCAAGATGATGAACCTCTTCGAGGTGTCAAAGGAGATCGCCGATCGGCTGAGCCGGATCTTCCTCCGCGACGAGGGCGGCAGGCGCCCGGTGTACGGAGGCACGGAAAAGTTCCAGTCCGATCCCCATTGGCGCGACCACATCCTCTTCTACGAATACTTCCACGGTGACAATGGGGCCGGCTTAGGCGCCAGCCATCAGACCGGCTGGACGGGTCTCGTGGCGACAATCATCCAGATTTACGGCATTCTGGATCCCAAACGGGCCCTGCAAGGGGGCCTACGGGTCGCGTTCAAGGACCGGGCTCAAGGTTAGACTGCACACGCCTACACGGCGCACCGCCGCCCCGTTCTTCTGCTCGACCCAGGCCTGATCATTCTTGTGATCGCGGCTGCGCTTCCGGTAGACGTCGGATCGGGAAAGCGGCCCCAGAACGGTTATATGGCGCTCTCTTGGGCCGCCGGACAGGGTGGCGGCGCGAAGCGTCACCCCGCGATCGTGTGTTGGCTGCCTGCTTCTTGCAGGCATGTAGCGTGATACGGTCGCCTGCGAGACCGTGAAACCGAGCATAAGAAGCTCGCCATGGTTCCGGGGTGCACCCCAGAGAAAATTCTCACGGGCCATCGTGCGATCAGATCGCGGACTTCATTGGAAACCCTCGGGCGCCCACCGCGCCAGCGACCCAGGGATCGATATCGCCAAAGCGCTGACCAGCCGTCACGGCGCCAGCGCAAGACCGTCTCGGCCTGAATAATGATCAGCATTGCGGCCACCAGCGCGAGAACAAGATCCAAAACAGCCGATCCCAAGGGCGAAAGCGTGGCCGACAAGCTCGGCTGCGCTCGAGCATGGCGATTTGATGTCGCAGCGCGATCGCTTCCAACAGTAGCGCGGTGCGGGTTCGGGGTTCGGCGCTTCGGGCGACCGCGAGCGCTTCGCTGGTCGGCTTCGCCATGAACGCAGGCTATCGCCAGCGCATCGAAACCACCAATGAATTCGTGCGGATTAAGTTTTGAGCTGGTACGCGACGAAGGTCGCGGCACATCATGCCGGAAAATAGACCGCGTTCAGGCTCATCGATGAAGTATCCGCTCGCCACTGCGAGGCGAACACAGAGCGAAGGGCGAATCTATTTTTTTAGGAGAAGACACAGGACATCTTTAGTTGTTTATCAGACGGACATCTAAATTGTTCGCGACATTCCTCTCCGCCGAGGCATCTGTTACGTTGCGTGCAATGTCAACCCAGCAACCAAGCGAGCGAGCTGAACGAGCATTGAATCGAGCCGCGCGCGAAGCCCTTATTTATGGGCTGTTGCTCGGCGCATCAGTGCTTATCTATTTACTCATCCGCGCGTACGGTGAGCGGCTGCCGATGCCTACACGCGCGGCCGCGCAACTTGGAGTCGTAGGCGGACCCCCGGGCGGGCACGACGCCGACGTGATGCTTCACATCTTGCTGGCGCTGTCGGTTGTGATCGCGGTTGCGCGCGCGGGCGGTATGCTCTTTCGGCTTCTGCAGCAGCCCGCGGTGGTGGGCGAGATCGTGGCGGGCATAATGCTCGGTCCGTCGCTGTTGGGACGTGTCTGGCCGGGTGCCTTCGCATATCTGCTGCCGCCGACAGTGGCGCCGTTTCTGGATGTGCTCGCGCAGCTAGGGATCATCCTGTACATGTTTTTGGTTGGCCTCGAACTCGACCCCCGGTTGGTGGCGCGGCGCGGGCAAGCCGCGGTTGCGATTTCGCACGCCAGCATCGTGGTGCCGTTCTTGCTCGGGGCCCTACTTGCATTGGTGCTCTATCCTGAGGTTGCCGCGGCCGGCGTACCGTTTACGGGCTTTTCGCTGTTCGTGGGCGTCTCGATGTCGGTGACCGCGTTCCCCGTGTTGTCACGGATTTTGACCGACCTAGGCATCCATAAGACCCCACTGGGGATAATGGCGCTAACGTGCGCTGCGGTCGATGACGTGACCGCGTGGTGCCTGCTGGCGGTGGTGGTCGGCGTGGTGGAGGCGCATGGGACGGGCAGCCTGATCACGGCGGCAATGGCGGTCGCCTACATCGTGTTTATGGTTGTGCTGGTAAGGCCCACCGCAGTTCGACTGACGCTACGTCAGGAAAACACCGGCCACCTCACGCAGGGAATGATGGCAATCGTCTTTGTCCTGTTAATGCTCTCGGCGCTGGCCACGGATCTTATCGGCATTCACGCGATGTTCGGCGCATTCGCGCTCGGGGCGGTCATTCCGTCGGACAGCAAGCTGGCGCACGATATGACGGAGCGGCTCGAAGATGTACTGGTGGTGTTGCTGCTGCCCACGTTTTTCGCCTTGACCGGCCTTCGCACTCGAATCGGCCTCGTGAGCGGGCTGCACGCATGGCTGCTGTGTGGACTCACCATCGCGGTTGCGTCGGTCGGCAAGTTCGGCGGCAGTTTCGTGGCAGCGCGGCTGACGGGGCTCGGCTGGCGCGACGCATCGTCGCTGGGCGTACTGATGAACACTCGCGGGCTAGCGGAGTTGATCGTGCTTAACATCGGCCTCCAGCTGAGAGTCATAAACCCGAGGGTGTTCGCGATGCTGGTGGTTATGTCGCTGGCTACGACGCTCGCGACCACTCCCATACTTCGCTTAATCAGGGGCGACGAGGTAGGTGCCGCGCGGTCCGAACGGAGCATCTTGCGGCTCGCGTGGCTGCGGACGGAGCTGTACAAGCACGTGGAGTTGCATAGGCGCTCGCTTGGCGACTCCGGGCAATAGCTGGTAACCCATGACTCTGTGACGCCATCTCGGGCCTTGGCGCCTGATAGAATTTTTCGCAGCCGCTTGGAGGCGGGTTTCGTTGCAACGCCAGGGTTGCCTTGCGAAAGAGCCGTTTGCACCATGGGATGTTGCTGTAAAGACCCGTTATGAAGAAGGACATGGTGCCGTCCTAATGTAAGGAGGAACGCCCGGAACGCCCTAAGTCGCGCAGGCCGGTCAAGGAATGGAACCTAGCAGCAAGCTCCATTAGCTGCCACGGGTTTTGCAGACCGCGGAGAACACCAGTTCTCTGTACCGGCTCAGCAAACCAAGGCGAGCGCAGCGCATGTCGGGTTGCTCAAGAAAAATAGCACTTCCCGCCAGGGTCGCGCGGTTAATCGCGGTCTTTAGTCTCATTGCAACGCCGTGCCGCGCGCAAAGTAGCTCGTCGTTTGCAACTGCGGTAGACGACTACTTCATGAACTGGTTTCCGCGTGTCACAAAAATCCAGAGTGAGCAGCCACACTGGGCTAATCCGCTGGTGACTACTTCACCGCGTTTGGAAGAGCAAGTTCGATACGACCAGTTCTGGCAAGCCAATCCCCATGGTATCGCGACCGACAACTTCGGCGGTGGCAAGGGACTTGAGCTGATTCCGCTCCAGAATACTGAAGTCAAACTCGGGATCCCGGCTTGGATCGCGTACAACGGGCACATCGTCCATTCGACCACGAAAAAGGAGGTCGCTACCGACGGCTGGGTGGACGAGACATTTCTGATCAAATACCGGCTGCTTTCAGCTAACGAGGAAGCAGGTAACTATATCCTGACAGCTTTCATGGGTTTCAGCGCTCCGACCGGGATTCATCGGAACTCTTCCGGACACGCGCTCTTCACGCCAACCCTCGCGGCTGGTAAGGGCTTCGGCGACTTTGACGTCCAATCGACGCTAGGTATCACGTTTCCAAATGGAGGAGAGGATCGCCTAGGATGGCCGCTAGCCTGGAACACCGCCTTCCAGTATCACATCTTCAAATATCTCTGGCCTGAGGTTGAAACCAACTACACCTGGTTCGCGCAGGGCACTCGAACAGGACAGAGCCAGCTGTTTCTGACGCCCGGCCTACTATTGGGGCGATTTCCCATTCACGGCCGCGTCGGACTGACTATAGGCGCAGGTTATCAGGTGGCGGTAACGCATCATCCCTCATACAACAACGCCGTCATTTTGAGCGCGCGCATAACGTTCTGATTGCGAGGACCATGTGCAATAAAACGCGAGCGCCTTCCGCCCCATTCCGCAGCAGGAATGGCAATCGGTCGCGGGCCAGGCTGCGCAAGCGATGATTTCAGAGAGACCGGAAGTGACAACCGCGATGGCGTCAGTCGGCGGGAGGTGAGAAGATTCGGGAATCATGTATGACTACAACAATAACTACACCGTCGAGAACCCCATCCACCGTTACTCGCTGGGCAGTGACGATCCTCTAATCAAGAACGCCGATGGCACAGTGACGCTATATTTCCAGAGCGAAAGCCCGGGCCCGGAAAAGGAAGCCAACTGGCTGCCGACGCCGAAGTCGGGACGCTGGTACATGAATCTTCGTGCCTATGCGCCGGCCCCTCGAACGATTCAGTGGGCGTTCGACTACAACGTCTACGCGCCCGCGCCAATCGAGGAAGTGAAATAGCTCTGAGTGAGTTCCGTGGGAGAGCCGCGCGGGCGTTGCTCCGACGCGCTCGTAGACGCTCCCCAAGGAGAGAGGTCGCGTAGCTTCGTTTGAAACATCAAGACGCGAGGGTGATTGCCCTGAATCCATGGCGCGCGAGGTGGGGTGGCCGCCTCAACTTGCGACGGCTGTAAGGAGCACAAATGAATCCGACCGGTGTGGGCACTTGGATCGGCGACTGGGCTTGGAGCCTGCCCCTGATTGTGCTGACTGTGGTGATTCACGTAAGTGGACTCGGCCTAATCGACGG
>Ga0074044_10002148_pt1 | contig 17357 bp, 15 predicted proteins | sample BogForMeECP23OM1_FD_94443 | JGI IMG/M metagenome (GOLD analysis project Ga0074044, IMG submission 94443) | Bog forest soil microbial communities from Calvert Island, British Columbia, Canada - Bog Forest MetaG ECP23OM1 | ecosystem: Environmental > Terrestrial > Soil > Wetlands ...
AGTGAAGGCTGTTCATAGGGTTCTCCAAGTGCGCTTTCTGAGCTGGCGCTTTCCTCGCCAGTCTCAGCATCGTAGCCGCTTCGAGAGCCCTTCTTCATTTCACTTATGCATTCATACAGACGGGACGTACCCCGATTATCCTCCCGACATGGGAATTGTGGACAAATCCCACTCATCATGAAGTACGCGATGAGTGGGGCACCCGCGAGAGCCGCTCTTCCACCAATTCCCCGATTCGGTTGACGACTTCGTCCTCACTCATATGGGTCGAGTCGAGCACCACCGCATCCTCAGCGGCCACCAGCGGAGAGGCCGCGCGGGTGCGGTCCCGCAGGTCGCGCTCACGAAGTTCCGCCGCGATTGCCAGTGCTGGCGCGCCTTTCACCTTCTGCTGGTCGAGCCGCCGCTGCTCGCGAACCACGGGATCGGCGTCCAGAAAGATCTTCAAATCGGCATCGGGAAACACTTTGGTCCCAATATCGCGCCCCTCCATGACCACGCCGCCGCCGATGCCCATTTCACGTTGCCGCTCGACCATCCACTCTCGCACTTTGGGATGCACCGAGACCCGCGATGCCCCTTGCGATACATCGCGCTCGCGGATGCGCTCGGAAACATCTTTCCCGTTGAGCAGGACACGATTGCCGCCGATGCTGCGATCCAGCGTGATGCGCGAATCCTGCGCCATCTTCAGCAGCGCATCCTCGTCATCGAATGACGCGTCCCATTCGATCGCCCGCAACGCCAACGCGCGGTACATCGCCCCGCTCTCCAGGTTCACGTAGCCAAGTTTGCGCGCCAGCCGGGAGGCGACGGTGCTCTTGCCCGCTCCGGCCGGACCGTCTATGGCAATGATGAGTTTGCGTGGGGAAGAATCGGTCATCGTAGCGCGATCATCAAGCGAAGAAGCATTGTACACGGAGCGCCAGAGAGCTTCATCACAGGGGCGCAGAGGGCTCCGTATCAGGGTGCCACAGAGGGGTTCGTATCAGGGGGGCACGGTTTCGTATCAGGGGGGCACGGTTTCGTATCAGGAGGGCACGGTTTCGTATCAGGGCATCGCTTTAGCGATGCCGCAATGCTTCGGAACCAGTTGCCCCTTTAGGGGCTGGACGCTCGGCCCGCGGCTTGGGCACGTAGGCTTGTTTCTCTGGAGTGACCTGCAGCAGCGACTTGCTCCCAACATGCACAAAGCTCAATTCGCGCGCCGCGAGCAAGGCATGGATGGCTTCTTTCACCCGCGTTCGCGGCACGAAGTTCGCGAGAAAGTTCTCGACCTCTCCCTCCTCCACGGCAATAACGCAGCCCAGATATTTCGAGACCAGCGCGGAAAGCGCTTCGGGCACCGAAATTCCGACGCCTTCCCGCACGACATCGGGCGCCCAGCGTGACAATTCATCCCACACCGAGCCTTCCTCCGCCGTGTAATCGACGCGCGTGATGCGCAGTTTGGCCCACAGTTCGCCAAGCGCGCGATCGAGGCCGGCGTTCGAAACCGCGCCGCCCAGCATCTCGCCGAGTTTCAATTTCGAAATCGGTCCGCGGCGCCGGATGATTTCGAAAGCGTCGCAGGCCAGCGGAGAATAAGGAGACCGCGGTCCGCTAGCGGGCGCCTGCTTCGGATTGCGCTCGCCCACCAGCGAATAAAAATAAGGAAACACCGACGCCGCCAGCAGGAAGGCGTTGTTCTCGTCAATCAGCAGAGCCTCGTAGGCCGCTCGATCGCGCAGCGCGCGCACCATCAGCTCCGTAGCTTCTTGCGCCCGCGGATCGTTATAAGCGTGCTGCCGCATCGGCAGCTTGTCATCGGCTCCCACCCATGCTCCCACAAAAGTCGGCAGCAGCAGCGCAGGCCGCATCGGATACATAAGACAAAATCCCACCGACTCCAGGAAGGCGCGCGCCTCATCCAGAGTGCGCACCGGCTGGCCGTCGAGCCGCCACTTTTGTGCGCGAGCCTGCAGCAGTTCCGTGTCGGTCATGATTTCGATTAGAACACAGGCCAGCTCTCAGCTGTCAGCTATCAGCTATCAGCTATCAGTTCTGAACTCACTCCGCGCTGGTGAGGTTTTACTGAGAGCTGACAGCTGAGAGCTAGATCCTCTTGAACGCCTTCTGAATATCCTGCATGGAATAGCGCAGCACCACCGGCCGGCCATGAGGGCATGTCATAGGATGCTCGGTTTTCGCCAGCTCCGCGAGCAGCCACTCCATCTTGTGCTGCTCCAGTGGCATATTGACTTTGATGGCGGCGTGACAAGCAATCGACGCTGCGATGCGCGTCCGCACCGCTTCCAGATTGATGGCCTGGTCTTCGCGCGTGAGTTGCTCGAAGATTTCGTTCAGCATGTGTTCGATCCGCGCCGCGTCCACACCCGCCGGCGCCATCTTTACAGCCACGCTGCGTGTACCAAAAGGTTCCGCTTCAAAACCGTTGTGCGCAAGTTCTTCGGCAATATCGCTGAAGATCGCTTGCTGTGCCGGAGTCAGTTCGATGACCAGAGGCATAAGCAAACGCTGGCTCTCCACCTGCTGCGCCGAGCGTTGCCGCAGAACTCGCTCGAACAGCACGCGCTCGTGGGCCACATGTTGATCGATGATCCACAGTCCGTCTTCGTTGACCGCAAGAATGAATGAATTTCGAATCTGGCCTAACGGTCGCAGGGTGCGCAACGACTCGAGAGTCGGCGCGGCTTGCGGCTCTTGCGCAATCGGCGGCGCGCAGCCGTGATCGGGAACGGGCTGAGGATCGATCATGGGCTGGGGAATTGTTGCCTCGCGTGCCAGCGATACTGCCGCGTTGGCCTCGACCGCAATGCCTCCCTCAAATTCCAGGCGCGCTGTCGCCGCCGGAACTGCCGGAGCCTGCAGCGCGAAGCCGCCCACCGCTGCCGGGTCGTACAAGTCGCGCCACGGTGCGCGTTTCAAACCGTCGCTGCCTGTGCCCTGGGGAGGCAGAGGGCTGGTCAGGCCGGGACCCGCCGTTGGCTGCGCGCGAATCTCCGTCAAGAATTGCGGCACCGGCCGCGCCTTCATCAGTGCCGCCCGCACCGACTCGCACACGAAATCGTGAATCACCGTCTGCTGCCGGAAACGCACTTCGGTTTTCGACGGATGCACATTCACATCCACTTCGGCGGTAGGCATCTCGATAAAGAGCAGAACCACCGGAAACACCGTCGGCGGCAAAATGTTGCGATAAGCCTCGGTGATCGCGTGTTGAATGAGACGGTCGCGAATCAGCCGTCCATTCACGAAAATGAAAATCGAATTGCGATTGAGCTTCTGAATTTCAGGCTTGGAGACAAAACCATGCAGCCGCACCTCGCCAAAATCGTGTGGCGCGGACATTCCTGTCCGCGTGTCGGCAGCATCCGCACCCGTTGCGGGATCACCCGGTCCGCTTGCAGCAGCCTCGCGTCCAGCCGTTTCCACACCACGTCGCCAAGGCGGAGGTTGCGGCAACCCGATACGCTCCAGCGGTTGCACCGCCGCCAGCGGAATCAACTGGTCGAGGGTCTCGCGTCCAAACACCTGGTAAACGCGCTCGCGATGCCCGGCCACGGGCGGCGCCACCAGCAAGGCATTCGTCGCCGAGTGTAACTCGAAATGCTTCTCCGGATGCGCCAGCGCATAGTGGGTTACGAGCGAAGCGATGTGGGACAGCTCAGTCGATTCCGATCTTAGAAATTTCTTGCGCGCAGGCGTGTTGAAGAAAAGATCGCGAATCGTAATCGAAGTCCCCAGCGGCAGCCCCGCCTCTTCCACGCGAATGATCTTGCCGCCGTTGATTTCGAGCACCGTCCCAGCCGCTTCTTCTTCCGCGCGGGTTTCCAGATGCAGCCGGGCAACCGAGGCAATCGAGGGCAGCGCCTCGCCGCGAAATCCCAGCGTCGAAATGCTCAGTAGGTCTTCTGTGTTTTTGATCTTCGAGGTGGCGTGGCGTTCGAAGGCAAGCATGGCGTCGTCGCGCACCATGCCGCAGCCGTTGTCGGTGATCTGGATGAGCTTCTTCCCTCCCGCCTCAACCTGAATGCGGATGCGCGTGGAACCCGCGTCCAGCGCGTTCTCCAGCAACTCCTTCACTACCGATGCGGGACGCTCGACCACTTCGCCGGCGGCGATCTGGTTGGCGACTCTTTCGGGAAGGACGTGGATTTTGCCCATGGAATTCAGCGGCCAGTGGCAAGGGGCCAGTGGTCAGTGTGACAGAATCGACGGCGCAGCGTAAAGGCGGGTCGAGGTAAGGTAGTGCGCAAGGAGTGGGCATCACTGAGGCATGCTGCTTGACTCCGCAACACTATGTCTCTACAGTGGTCTTCAGCCCGGTAAGTCGGGCGACTCCTTCCGTCACGTCGAAGCATCTAAATCTGTGGTAGCATCTGGAGTTTATGGTCAATAGAATACAGTCCGATTTCCTCGTGGCGGCTCCCTCGTTCGCATCCGGCGCTGGCCGTCTGCTCGACTGGTATGGCCTGTACGATCTCTACAATGTGAGCGCGAATGGAAAGCAAGCGGACGCAAAAGCCATGTTTGCCGATTGGCGTCTCGTGGGCGAAGATATTAACGACGCGATGCTGGAATTCGAGTCCGGCCAGCCCCTAAAATAGCCTAGAACACCGTGAGCCGCAAGAACCGTGATCGCGGGACAGCTTCAGGCCAGAAGTCAGAGGTGCTGCGCATCCAAGCAGCGGCTTCTTTCTCGGGTCCCCTTCCGCCACCAGAAGCGCTGGAGCGCTATAACCAAACCCTCCCAGGCCTTGCTGAACGCATCATTGTAATGGCTGAGAGTCAGCACGCTCACCGCCTCGAACTCGAAAAGCACGTCATTCATTCCAATGTTTCGGCCCAGAAGCTAGGCACTATTCTGGGTTTCGTCGTGGCTATGACTACGGTCCTCGGCGGCATATGGCTCGTTCATGAGGGGAAAAGCGGTGAAGGGCTGGCTGCTATTCTCACGGCTTTGGCGTCTCTTGTGGGCGTGTTTCTTTACTCAAAACGAGAGCAGCAAAAAGACCTTGCCAAGAAGACGGAAGCAATCACGCTCGCTGCTGAACACCGCTAGAAATCAACGCACTCTCAGCCCGCTGCCCAATTTGATCGAGAATTAGGGTGTCGTATTCTTTTTCCAGGACTACTGACATGAAACATGCAATTTTGGGTGCGGGAGCAATCGGAGGGTTGGTCGGCACGGTGCTGTCATCGCTCGGCGAAGACGTCACCGTGGTGGTTCGACCGGAGAAATTGTCGAGCTATCCTGCGAACTTGGTGCTGGAACGTCCGTCGGGCGCGCTGACGGCGCCGGCTAAGGCGGTCTCCGCGCTCACCGAATCGGTGGACCTGCTCTGGATCGCAACCAAGACTTATCAACTGCAAGCTGCGCTGGAAGCGGTGCAACTGGCGCCGGGCTGCGTGGTTCCCCTGCTGAACGGAGTGGACCATGTCGCGGTGCTGCGGACGCAATTTGGGCGCGAGCGCGTGGTTCCAGGCACGATTGCGGTGGAAGCGGAGCGGACTGCTCCGGGGCGATTCATCCAGCGATCTCCGTTCGTTCTCCTCAACCTCGCCTCCAGCGGAGAGTCGCTCTTGGGAGCCATCATTGGACAGTTGGGCAATCACGGATTCAATTGCCAGTTCATTCCGAACGAGCAGACTCTGCTGTGGTGGAAGCTTAGCTTCCTTGCCCCGTTTGCGTTGACAACGTCGGCGTCGGGGATGAATCTTGGCGAGATTCTGGCGAACACGGATTGGAAAGCGAAATTACATTCTGCGATTGCCGAGACTTGCTCCGTCGGGAACGCAAGCGGTGCGGAGCTGGACGCGCAGCGGGTCCGGGCAGGTTTTGACAGCGCGCCGCCGGCTATGCGCAGCTCCATGCAAAAGGATCTTGCGGCCGGTCGGCAGCTAGAGCTGGATGACATTGGCGGTCCCATTGTGCGCGGTGGCGAGCGTAACCGCATCGATGTGTCGACCACGCGGGACCTGATGGCGACGATTCGCGCGAAGTAAATTGTAGCGCCGGCATCTTGCCGGCTGTCCCGAGGGCGTCTCGCCCTCGGCACGGCGGGCGGGACGGCGTGCGACGCTTGCCCCATTTCACTTCGCCGCTTTTGGCTCGGGGCTGGAGTTCCACTGGCCGCCTTTCTGCTTTTTCCAGATCGAAGTGTACTTGCCGTAATTGGCAACGAGCTTACCCTCTTTATTCTTGGCGGTGTAGACGTAATTGCCGTAGGTGTAGCCAAGATCGCCCGAAGCCGCCATTTCGGCTTTGACCGGCGTCCATGTGAGGGACGTGCCTTCGGGCCAAGGAGGCTGCCTGCGGATAGCGTCTTTAGTGTCGAAGCCGCCGCCGTCCACAACTTCTACGCCATCTTCGGCGAAGTGGGTAACAAAAGCAGCGTGGCCATGCTGGGCGACATCTGCAACGAATTCGGCTTCCAGTTGGATGAGGAGGTCGGGACCAGTTAGGGGTTTCTGTTTCGTGGCAAAAGAAACGGCAGCGAAGAAAAGCAGAAGTGCTATGGCGACTTTGTTCATCAAATGTTCTCGGGCCGCAGCGGCGGCGGGTTTCTGAGGTATGTCAGACGACAAAGTTATCACGCGCAGAGTTCGGGTCAGAGGGACGCGGGCCGGAATCGCCGGAGTTGCTCTTCAGCCGCCCGATGAAGGAGAACTTGTCTCACTTTCGCGGAGAAGTTGGTCTTTGATTTTGCCCGGGAGACGCGAACTGGCGAGTAATTCTTGCAGCAGCGGGGCGGGAATTTCCTGGCTGAATTCCAGGGCGCGCGCCAGCGAGAGATGCTCGGTTCGCAGCAGGGCAGCACGGATTTCTCTGCGCAGGGACCACTTCGCGTGCCGCGCGACCGCATGCACCAGGGCCGCGCTGGCGGCGGCACGGAGCACCGAGTTGATGACCAGGGATTCGGTAAGGCGCGGATTTTCGAGCGCCGCCTGCATGACTCGGGTTTCGCGAGCTACGGTCTTGGCATCGATGATCTCGCTGCCGGTCACTTCCACGTCGAGCAGGAGCGCAGCCGCTACTCTGCCTGAGGCGCGGCGGGCCAGCGTAAGACGTTCTCCGGTGGTAACAGTCTTGAGGCGCGAGATGAGGACATCGTCGACGGCAACTTTTACGTCGGCGGGGACGCCGGGCGAGAGCGCAACTCTCATCAGATCGAAAGTGTAGAACTGGCGCGCCAGTGGCACCGACACATGGCGCGGCGTCTTCGGATGGCTGGCCAGCGCGATTCTTACCTTGCGGCTCTTGCGGGCGGTGGCGTGCTTGGCAAGTTGCTCGAGAACTTCAGGCGACAAGTCGGCGCGTTTGAGGAGGGCCAGCGCCAAGTCCTCAGTGAGGGCGGGGTCGGCGACGGTGCGCAGCAGATCGTCGGACACAGGCGCGGTTGGGCTCGCCGATGCCGCCGCGGGCGGAGCATTTTCGCCTTCGAGAATCTTGTCTTCGGACATTTCGTTGCCGGACATCTCGCATCCGCTTGTGTAAGGCGGGACAGGCCCCGTCTCTACATTCGTCTTGCTCTGGCCAGAGCGCCTTCGACCGGATCGGCCAGTTCTTGCCGGACGTTGATGCCGGGAAAGGCTGTCTGCAAGGTATTGCAGAAAACCTGGCGCACCTCGGCAGACTGACGAAAGACACTGCCCGTCATAGCTACCGGAAGTACACCGGTTGCAGTCCTTTCCATCGAAGGATGAGGCGCAAGCCGGCGAACGACGGCGGTCGCGAGGTCAGCCAACTCAGCTCCGGCCTCGGCCAGGAGGTCGCGGGCAAGGCCGTCGCCCTCCTCGGCGGCGTGAAGGACGATGGGAAACAGGTGCGGGAAATCGGGCGGCGGCGTGGAGTTGGCTTGCTGCACCAGTTCGTCGATCGTGGCCAGTTTCCAGGCGTGGAGGACCATGGCGGCGAGCGCGGTTTCAAGACCTTGATCGCGCGCCCGAAGAATAGCGGAGATGGCGCGGCGGCCGATCCAGTGGCCGGATCCTTCGTCCGAGATGGCAAACCCCCAGCCGCCGGCGCGCGCAGTGCGGCCCGCGGCATCGCGTCCGTAAACCAGCGAACCGGTGCCGGCAATCGCGATCACGCCGGGGCCCGCGCCAAAGGCCGCTTCCAGCGCAATTACGTTGTCGCCGGCGACTTCAATGTGGGTGAGATTGATTTGGGGCATTAGCTCGATGAGAGTGCCGCGAATCTTCGCGGCGATCTCGGGTATGGAAGCGCCGGCAACGCCGATACAAATGGCGTGGATCTGATCGGGAGAAATCCCGGCAGTCGCACACACGTGGTGGACGACGGCGTGCAGAGCTTCTCTTGCCTGCTTCTCGCCCAGGCGAATTATGTTGCTGCCGCCAGTCGTCGTCGTAGCCAGCACCGTCGTTTCGTCGCCGAGCACGCAGCGAGTTTTGGTGCCGCCTCCGTCGATCCCAAGATAGTAGGCCATCGCGTTAGTTCTAACACAGGTTCTGCGGCGGGTTCGGGACGCGAACATGCTTGTACAATTCAGCGAGCCTGTTGCTGGTGCCGTGACCGCATGATGATTGCGTGGAAAACGAGTAGCGCCGGCATCTTGCCGGCTGTCCCGAGGGCGTCTCGCCCTCGGCGCGTCGGGCGAAGACGCCCGCCGGACAACCGCCGGGACGGCGGCGCTACTCTCGGTGGTGAAACGGTACAAATCACGCAGTCACGCTGCTAGCGGCTTGAGACGCGGCGAGACGTGTCGGTTACGTGAATTGGAAGGGATCGCGCTTGGGATTGAATCGGATCGACCTGCTGATTGTTGCCGCCTACCTGGCGGGAATCACGCTCTTCGGACTGCGGTTTCGCAAGCGGCAGCGCACGATGCGAGACTACTTTCTCGCCGACCGCAACATTCCTTGGTGGGCAATTTCGTTGTCGATTGTGGCGGCGGAGACCAGTACGCTGACCATCATCAGTATTCCCGGCCTGGCCTACGATTCGAATCTTACTTTCTTGCAAGTGGTGATGGGATACGTCATCGGGCGCGTCATCATCAGTTTCGTGCTGCTGCCGCAGTATTTTCGCGGCGAACTCTATACCGCGTATCAGCTGATTGAACGGCGGTTTGGTCCGGAGCTGCGCACGGTGACGGCCGGCCTGTTTCTGCTGACCAGGGCGGCGGCGGAGGGCGTGCGCGTCTACGCCGTGTCCATCGTGGTCTCGATTGCTCTGGGCACAGGCGAGGTCGCTTCGATCGCCATCATCACCCTGCTGACTTTGATCTATACCTTTGAGGGCGGCCTGGCGGCGGTGATCTGGACCGATGTGGTGCAGACGTTCATCTATGTCGGCGGGACGCTGGTCGGCCTGGTTACGATTCTGCACCTCGTGCCGGGGGGATGGGGGTCGGTGCAGGCGATTGCGGCGGGCTTGCACAAGTTTCAGGTGTTCGATGCTTCCGTCTTGACCCACTCGCCTTATCTTAATTTTGCGACGCCATACACGCTGTGGGCGGGGATCATCGGCGGCGCGTTCTTGACCACGGCCAGCCATGGCACCGACCAACTCATCGTGCAGCGCTTGCTGGCGGCGCGGAATCAACGGCAGTCGGTGCTGGCATTGCTGTCGAGCGGAGTGGCTGTCTTTTTTCAGTTTGGGCTGTTTCTTCTCGTAGGCGTGATGCTGTTTGCCTACTACCGGGTTCCCTCGTCTGTGTTTGGGCGGGCGGATAGAATTTATCCGACGTTTATCGTGAGCCGGATGCCGCACGGGATTTCAGGGCTGTTGATCGCGGCCATTCTGGCAGCGGCGATGTCGAACTTGAGTGCGGCGCTGAACTCGCTGTCCTCGAGTTCGATTATGGATTTCTATGTTCGTTTTCGGCCGGCGGTAAGCGAAGCGGGGCGATTGCGGCTGGCGCGGCTGGCGACCGTCGGGTGGGCGCTGGTGCTCTTCGGATTGGCAGTGCTGGCGCTGCATCGGGTGGGACGGGTCGTGGAAGTCGGGTTGCAAATCGCGTCGGTTGCTTATGGAGCGCTGCTCGGAGTGTTCTTGCTGGGAGTGCTGACCAAGCGCGCCAATCAACGTGGGGCAATGGTGGGCATGTTGTGCGGATTCGCGATGGAACTGTATTTGTGGGGATGGTCGCAGGTGGCTTTCACCTGGTGGGTAGCAATCGGAACGTGCGTGACGTTTGCAGTCGGGTACGCAGCCAGCGTCTTCTGGCGTACGCCGACAAAAACATGAACCGCAGAGAGCGCAGAGCACGCAAAGAATTGGCATGGATGTTTTGCCTCGTGTTCTCTGCGTTCTCTGCGAACTCTGCGGTTAGAATTCCTTCGAAGCTATGAAAATGCGCGAGAACAATCATCCCCGTCCCGAACTGGCCCGCGACTTGGGGTTGTCACACGCAGGCGCGATCGTGGTAGGCACAATCATCGGCAGCGGAATCTTTCTGGTCCCATCCGAGATGATGCAAGCGGTGGGGTCGGCACGGCTTGTATATCTCGCCTGGATGGTCGGGGGCCTGCTCTCTTTTTTCGGCGCGCTTACTTATGCCGAACTGGGCGCCATGAAGCCGCAGGCGGGCGGCGAGTATGTGTATGTACGCGACGCCTACGGGCCGCTCGCGGCATTTCTCTATTCATGGACCTGGTTTCTGATCGCCAAGCCGGCTTCGATTGCGACCGTCACTACCGGCTTGGTGCGGATCCTGGAAACCTTCCCGGTCTTTTCGTTCTTCTCTCATGCCTGGCTTTCCCGTCCATTGACCATTACCTACGGGCAACTGGTGGCGATCACCGCCTCAATTCTGGTTTCGTGGCTGAACTACATTGGGGTGCGGCGCGCGGGAGAGTTTCAGTTTCTCTTCACCCTGCTGAAGGTTGCCATCATCCTCGGAATTGTCGCGGTGGGCTTTTCCTACAGTGGGGGAACCTGGGCAAACTTCGCGACCGAGTTTACGGGAGCGAAAGGCGGCGTGACCGGATTTTTCGCCGCGCTGGTGGCGGCGCTGTGGGCTTACGACGGCTGGAACGATCTGACCATGGTGGCAGGCGAGATACGAAATCCACAGCGCAACATTCCGCTGGCGTTGATTTGGGGCGTGGCGACGGTCGGAGCGCTCTACATTCTGGTGAACGCGGCGGTGCAGTACGTGCTGCCGGCGGCGGCCGTGGCTGGGTCGGAGCGTCCGGCGTCAGACGCGGTGGCTCTGGTGCTGGGGCACGCGGGCGCTAGTATGGTGTCGGCAGGCATGGCGATTTCGATGCTGGTGACTTTGAATGGCACCATCATGAGCGGAGCGCGCGTGCCGTTTGCCACCGCGCGTGACGGATATTTTTTCAAGGCGATTGCCGAAGTTCATCCCCGCTTCCGCACGCCGTCGGTGTCCATTGTGGTGCAGTGTGGGCTGGCCGTCGTCCTGCTACTGCTGGGAGGCAGTTTCCGGCAATTTTTCTCGCTGGCCATTTTCGCCGAATGGCTCTTTTACATGACCGCGGGCAGCACCGTGTTCGTTTTTCGCCGCCGCCAACCGAACGCCGACCGCCCCTATCGCGTCTGGGGATATCCGGTAGTTCCGGCACTGTTCGTGCTGGCGTCGGCCGCACTTCTCTACTACACGTTTACAGACAATCTGAAGAGTTCGGTCGCCGGATGCATGGCCATACTGGCGGGCGTTCCAGTGTTCTATTTCTTTGCGCGGCGGCGGGCGGCACTGAAGTAAGTACCCAAAGTAATCGACCATAGAATTGCGCCGAAATACCTAGAGTGTTACCAAAGGACACGCGCAAGGGACACGTTTACCCCCTGTCCAATCTCCCCTAAGGTTAAGACTCCAACGCCTGAGCGTTCTCCCCAGCTTCGGTTCACTTTTGGAGTCATTGGATGCCTACGTACGACCGCAGTTTCAAACTCGGCTTGCTGCCTGAAAGAAAGTGGAACTGGCGGACTTTCGCAGCCAGCTACGGGATGCTCGTCGCCCTGATCCTACTCATGATTGTCGTCGGGATCATGACGTCCGATACGCTAATCCCGATCGTGAGTTATCACGTCACGGAACTGGTCCCGATGCCCGCGCTGCGGCCGGAGCCACCGCCCCCGCCGAAACCGCTGCCGGTGCATGCCAAGTTGCTGCCGCCGGAGCCGGTGTTTCAGACGCCAAGACTGATTGTCCCGCGCGAAATGCGCGCGCCCAAGCCGCAGCCGCAGGAAATTGAGCCGCCCAAGGTGGCGCTGAATAACTTCGCCCCCGCGGTGCTAAAGCAGACCAGCGGAGCCCGTCCGGTGCTGATTCATACCGGGGACTTCCAGGGTAGCTCGGCGAAGCCAACGGTGAATGCTCCGATCGAGAACGTACAGACGGGCGGGTTCGGCGATCCGAATGGGCTGAAACCGAGCGCCAACAGCAAACCGAACGGCAAGCTGATCGCAGCCGTGGCCGGTGGGTTCGACATGCCGGTGGGACAGGGACAAGGGAATGGCTCGGGCGGCGCCAAAGGTATTAAAGGAACCGTGGCCAGCGCCGATTTTGGTAATGGGGTTGCCACTGGAGGGCAAGGCGACGGGCGCAGAAGCGGCCGCGGCAGTGTGCAGACCTCAGGCTTTGGCTCGCAGGAGATCGCGCAGAACACGCCCCACATCCAGCGCGTGGATAGCGGTCCGCCGGCGACGTCGGTCGAGATCACATACAAGCCAAACCCGGTTTATACCGACGAAGCAAGAAGTCTGAAACTGGAAGGCGAGGTTCTGCTCGAAGTGGCGTTCCTGGCGAACGGGCAGTTACACGTGAATCGCGTGATTCGCGGTCTGGGCCATGGACTGGATGAAGCGGCCATTGCCGCCGCCAACAAGATACGCTTCAAGCCGGCCATGCAAAACGGGCAGGCCATGGATTCGACAGCAATTGTGCACGTGGTCTTTCAACTGGCGTACTGAGTACTTTGGAGATGAGAGTCATGCGAAATATGAAGTGGATGGTATTGGCACTGCTGGCGGTTACGACCACGGCAGTGGCCCAGCAGCCGGCGTCCGCGCCGCAGAACCAATCAGCGGTCTCGACGACGCAACCGGGACCAGCGCAGTCCGCTCCGGCTCCGGCTAATCTGGCGCCGCCGACCACGATGGATCAGGTCGTCGACCGTGTAGTCCTGCGGGAGAAAGAACTGATCAAGTTTTTGTCACCGCGCACTCCCATCGTGGAGACTTATCTGCAGAACCTCACGCAGGATCCGCAGCTGGGGCCGATTCCGCAGGACGATCATTACTTCCTGGGACGCATGGACTTGAGCGACTCCATCGACCGGAGCGACTACCTTGAGGGCAAAGGTAAAGATAAAGACGAGGGCATGGAAAAGCGCCTTCTGGGCGGGCTCACGAAGAAGTTCAAGTTCCAGTACCAGCCGCTGGGTTTTTCCTGGATGATCTTCGCCGACCGCAACGACTTTGACCGACAGCACTACGATTTTCACTACGCGCGGCGCGAGTTCCTGGGCGACGTACGCTGCCTGGTGTTCGATCTGACCCCGAAAAAAGACGCGGGACGCGGCCGCTTCCTCGGCCGCATCTGGGTTGAGGACCAGGACTTCAACATCGTGCGGCTGAACGGCACTTATGCGCGTCCGTCGCGCAACACGTATTACTTCCACATGGACAGCTGGCGGTTGAATCTGATCCCTGGTTACTGGGTGCCGGCTTACATCTACAGCGAGGAAGGCGACTTCACCGCGGGAGCCAAGAACAAGATCGCGTTCAAAGCGCAGACTCGCATGTGGGGATACAACCTGAAGACCTCAGCCGTGAACGACGAACTTACCAACATCCGCGTGGACAGTGTAAAGGACGACACGCCCACCGCCCAGGATGCTTCGCCGCTGGCGGCCGAGCGGGAATGGCAACAGCAGGCGGAAGACAACGTCCTCGAACGGCTGGAACGCGCCGGGCTGTTGGCGCCCGAAGGCGACGTGGACAAGATTCTGCAAACCGTGGTCAACAACCTGGAGATCACCAACAACATCGAATTGCCGCGGCCCGTCCGGACACGCGTGCTGACCACGTCTCCGCTGGAGACGTTCAGCGTCGGCAATACGATTGTCGTAAGCCGAGGGTTGATCGACGTGCTTCCCGACGAGGGCAGTCTGGCCATGGTGCTCTCACACGAACTGGCGCACATTGTTCTGGGACACAACCTGGGCAGCCAGTATGCGTTCAACGACCGCATGCTGTTCTCAGACGAAGGGACTTACCAGAATCTCGGATTCAAACACATTCCCGAAGAGGAAGCGGCAGCCGACAAGAAAGCCATCGAAATGCTGAAGGGCTCGCCCTACGCGCAGAAATTGGAAACTGCCGGACTCTTCATCAAGGCTCTGCAGGCGCGCGCTCCCCAATTGAGCGCTCTGCTGCAAGCCCACCTCGGCAACAACATCGCCGAGAACGGCACCGTAACCCGGATGGCGCAATTGGGCCAGTCGGCTCCGGCGCTCGATTGGAACAAGCTGGACCAGATCGCCGCCTTGCCTCTCGGTGGCCGGGTCAAGTTGAACCCATGGGATGACAAAGTGGAGATCGTAAAAGCGCAACCGGTCGCGATCACTTCAGCGCGCGACAAAATGCCGTTCGAAGTGACGCCGTTCTACCCGCGGCTTTCGCGCTACGGCACAGCGAACGCGCCTGCGCCCACAACCGCGGCAGCGCGCACAACCACAGCAACCACTGCAACCGCCGACGCCATGCCCGCTCCGACCAACTGAGCCGGGTTTCCAAGTTGATAGAAGCGCGGGCCGGGACCGGAAGAAATTCCGGGCTCCCGGCCTGTGTCTATTTGGGGAAACCCGCAATCTAGAAGTGCTTCCTCAGATCGCCGAACCGCTGCAATACCAGCAATTGCCGCTTTGGCGGAGCCGGCGCGACTTCTTCGTGCTCGAGAATCCAGGTGTTGTCATGAGGTATGAAGACGGCGTGCAGCCCGGCGGCGAGGGCGGGGTTGATATCGGACTTGGGACTATTGCCGACCATCCAGGTGGTGTCCGTCGGCAGGGCATACTTGGCGATGGCGGAGCGGTAGGTCGATTCGTCTTTCTCGGCGACGATTTCAACGGCGGAAAAATATTCTTTCAATCCCGAACGCTCGACTTTGCCGGACTGCTCGGCGGGGTTTCCCTTGGTCATCATGATGAGGTGGTGGCGCTCGCCGAGATATCGCAGGGTTTCGGGCACGCCGGAGATCACTTCGATGGGATGATCGGCAATCTGGTGGGCAAAGCTGCGAATGCGTTCGTGCAATTCGGGTGTGACCGGATCGACGGAAAGTTTCTCAAAGGTTTCCACCAGCGCATGTGCGAAGCTGTGCAGGCCGTAGCCGTGCTTGAGGATGGAATCTCGCTCCACGTCGTTCAGCACCAGTCGCACCGCCTCCGGAGAATGCTCGCGATGGTCGAGGAACGAAATGAACTTCGCAATCGCCCGTTCGAAATAGATATTGTTTTCCCAGAGTGTGTCATCGGCGTCGATGAGCAAAGTCTGGGCCCCGTTCTCTCCCCGCATGTATTCATGATAACGGCTCCGAACCGGATTCGCGGCTTTGATAGACTTGTATGCGTATGAAGAAAGCTTGTTCGAAGAACCATGGGCCCGTTGTATTTCTCATTCTCCTGCTAGCAGTTTTCAGCGCGGCGCAAGCAAAGAAAAAGGGGATGACGGGTTCGGCGGCGAGGGGCGGCGCGCCGGCAGATTTGAAAGTCACGGCTGACCTGGGACAGCGCCTGGCGAGATTCCAGCGCGTCCGAATGCCCTTCCGGACGGCGGGCTTGACCGTTCGCGAGCAGCAACTCGTTCGCAAGCTGGTGGAGGCCTGCGGCTACCTCGAAAGCATTTACTGGCGGCAGAGCGATCCCGAAGCGCTGACGCTGTACCAGTCGCTGGCCTCGCGCCGGAATCGGCGCGATATCGAGCTGCGAACTTACCTCCGGATTAACGCTTCGCGCTTCGATCTCCTTAACCAGAATGAGCCGTTTGTCGGAACCGAGCCCATGCCGCCGGGTGCAGGGTTCTACCCCGCGAATCTGACGCGCGAGCGGCTGGAGCAACATGTCAAGGAACATCCGGACCAGAAAGCGGCGATCTACGATCAGTTCACGATCGTGCGGTGGGATCAGGGAAAACTCGTAGCCGTCCCTTACCACATCGCCTTTCGCGCTTTTCTGGAGCCGGCGGCAAAATCCCTGCGGGCAGCCGCCGAGCTCAGCGATGATCCAGCGTTCGCGAAGTTTCTTCAACTGCGCGCCGACGCGCTGCTCAGCGACGATTATTTCCCCAGCGACCTGGCATGGCTGGAGTTGAAGAACCCGAAATTCGACATCATTTTTGCGCCCTATGAAACCTATCTGGACGGACTGCTGGGCGTAAAAGGTTCGTACGGCGCGGCGGTGCTGGTGCGCAACCAACGGCAGAGCGAGAAGCTGGAACTGTTCCAGAAATATGTGCCGGAAATTCAGGATGCGCTGCCCCTGGCGGAAGAGGATCGGCCGTCAAAACATGGCCTGGAGACGCCGATGGAAGTGATGGATAATCCGTTTCGCGCCGGAGACATGGTTCACGGGTACCAGGCCGTGGCTGACAATCTGCCGAACGATCCGCGAGTGCACGAGCAAAAAGGCAGCAAGAAACTTTTCTTCAAGAATTTCATGGACGCGCGGGTGACCTACATTATTTTGCCGGTGGCACGCAAGCTGATGGAACCGAAGCAGGCGGCAAAAGTTTCAGGCGAAGGTTATCTGCTGGGCACGATCATGCACGAGATCTGTCACGGACTCGGCCCGTCGTTTGCGCGCACGCCCGCGGGCAAAGTCAGTATTCGGGAAGCGATCGGTCCGGGCTACAGCGGCCTGGAAGAAGCAAAGGCCGATGTGACCGGAATGTTCGCGTTGAAATGGCTGGTAGATCATGACGCGCTCCCGAAGAACAAGCTGGAAGAGTATTACGCGTCGTATGTAGGTGACCTGTTTCGCGCGGCACGCTTCGGGACGGCTGAGGCGCACGGTCAAGCGGAGATGATGGAGTTCAACTATCTCTCAGAGCGCGGCGCGTTGAGCCGCAACGCCCACGGCAAGTACGCAATTGATTTCGGGAAGATGCCGGGGGCAGTGGCGGATCTAGCCAAGGAACTGCTGGAGATCGAAGCCACCGGGGATCGCTCGCGCGCGGAAAACTGGTTCAAGAAGTACGGCACGATGCCAGAGGAATTGAAGGCGTCGCTGAAGACGGTCTCAAATGTTCCGGTGGATATTGATCCGGTGTTTTCGTTTGAGGAGAAGGTGCGGTAGGGAAAAGCCGCCTTTAGCTCTTAGCTTTTGGCTCTTAGCTGGTTTGCCTAAACACATCAGTCTAG
>Ga0074044_10002149_pt1 | contig 17356 bp, 14 predicted proteins | sample BogForMeECP23OM1_FD_94443 | JGI IMG/M metagenome (GOLD analysis project Ga0074044, IMG submission 94443) | Bog forest soil microbial communities from Calvert Island, British Columbia, Canada - Bog Forest MetaG ECP23OM1 | ecosystem: Environmental > Terrestrial > Soil > Wetlands ...
CTTACCATCGCCTACGACGGCACCGATTTCCATGGCTGGCAGATCCAGCCCAACCGGCCCACGGTGCAGGGGGCGCTGGTGGAGGTCGCCGCGCGCCTGACGGGCGAGCGGGTGTTTCTCTTCGGCGCCGGGCGAACGGACGCCGGGGTGCACGCGCTCGGCCAGACCGCCACCTTCAAGACCCGCTCCCCGCTCGCTCCCGGCGAGTTTCTCCGCGCCTTCAACGCCCTGCTCCCGCCTGCCATCCGCGTGCTCCGCTGCGAGGAGGAAAGCCCCGACTTCCATCCTCGCTGGCAGGCACTGGAAAAAACCTATCAGTACAGAATCCACCGAGGACGCATCGTTCCGCCCTTCGAGCATCGCTACGTCCTGCATTATCCCTTCCCGCTGGACGAACCCGCGATGGCGCTCGCCGCCCCGCTCTTCGAGGGCCTGCACGACTTTACCGCTTTCGCCGGCTCCGACGGCGATGAGGAGGAAGGGCATCATCGCACGCCGGAGCGGGAAATTCTGAGCGCCAGAATCGCCCGGATCCGGCGGACGAATATTTGGACCGAGGCCTTCGCGGCCGCCTCGGAATCCGCGTCCGGCAGCGTGCCCGCCGCTGGTGCAGGCGTTTCTCCGGCGCAGCACCCGGAATGCGGCGACGAACTCGCGTTCACCGTGCGCGGCCGCTCCTTCCTGCGATTCATGGTCCGGAAGATGGTAGGCACGCTGCTCGAGATCGGCCGCGGCCGGCTGAAGGGGGAGGACATCCTGCGTCAGTTCGTCGAGCGCGACCGCTCCGCCGTCGGGCCCACCGCGCCTCCCCAGGGGCTTTTCCTGGTTTCCGTGGAATACCCCGACCGCTGGAGCGTCAAACGTGGCGAGTGACCCTTGATGAGCAAGGCCGAAGTTCGGTTAGAATCACACGCGATGCAGGCCGCACTCCCCACCGTTCCCATTGTCTCTCGCACCGACACTGTGGAATCGGCCAACCCGGCCACCGGGGAAGTTTGCGCGCGATTTCCCGTCACGGCGCCGGAGGAATTGTCGGCCGTCGTAGAGCGTGCGCGCCAGGCGCAAGGGGAGTGGGCCGTGCAGCCCATTCGCCGCCGTTCGAGCGTGCTCCAGCGGCTCGGTGAACTTCTGTTCGCGCGCCGGGAGGAAGCCGCGGCCCTGGTCACTCGCGAATCCGGCAAGCCGCGCGTGGAAGCGCTGTTCGCCGATGTCCTCACGTCCCTTGATTCCGCTTTCTACTACGCGAAGCGCGCGCCTCGCCTGTTGCGTCCGGAGCGCGTTCCCCACCACAACCCTGCCCTGAAAGCCAAGCGCGGCTGGTTGCACCATGAGCCCATGGGCGTCATTGGGATGATCTCTCCCTGGAATTATCCGTTGGCGATACCGATGGGTACGCTGATCCCCGCGCTCGCGGCCGGCAACGCCGTCGTGCTCAAGCCTTCGGAATTCGTTCCCGGTTGCGGCGCGCTCATCGGGGAATTGGCCGCTGAGGCCGGAGTCCCGGCGGGCCTCGTGCAGGTGGTGCAGGGGCGCGGAGACGTGGGAGCCGCGCTGGTTGCCGCGGCCCCGGACAAAATCATCTTTACCGGCAGCGTGGCCACCGGAAAGCGCGTGGCCGAAGCCTGCGCCGCGCGATTGCTTCCCTCCGTGCTCGAACTCGGCGGGAAGGACGCCATGCTCGTTCTCTCCGACGCCGATCTGGACATCGCATCGAGCGCTGCCGTGTGGGGCGGATTCACCAATTGCGGGCAGGCCTGCCTCTCCGTCGAGCGGCTCTTCGTCGAGCGCCCGGTTGCGGAGCGTTTTCTCGCCTTGTGCGTCGAGAAGACAAGAAAATTGCGAGTCGGCCGCCCCGACGATCCCGCCACCGACGTGGGGCCGATGATCCGTGCCGTGCAGCTCGATCGCGTACTCCGCCAGCTCGACGAAGCGGTGGCTCGCGGCGCCAAGCTGTTGGCGGGCGGCGCGCGGCGGCCGGACCTGGGTCCAAACTACATGGACCCCGCCGTGATTGTGGACGCGACGCCGCAGATGTCCCTCATGCGCGAGGAGACCTTTGGGCCCGTTCTCGCCGTCGCTGTCGTCGAAGACGTGGAACAAGCCGTGCGCCTGGCCAATGACTCCCCCTTTACGCTCGGGGCCAGCGTCTGGACGCGTGACGCCTCCCGCGGGCGCCGCGTGGCGGAAAAGCTGCGCGCCGGCAGCGTGATGGTCAATGACGTGGTCAGCTATTTCGGCATCTGCGAAGCCCCGCACGGCGGCTCGCGCGACTCCGGATGGGGGCGCACCCACTCACGGGCCGGATTGCTCGAGCTCGTCCATCTGAAGTATGTGGACGTGGACGCCCTCCCTGGCATCCCCAAAGCTTGGTGGTACGGGTACAATCAGGACCTGCTGGACTCAGCACGGAGCATCCTGGACGCCATGTTCGCGCCTCGCTGGACGCGAAAGTTGCGCGCCGCGGCACAGAGTGCCCGAGTCCTCTGGCGAAAGGGACGCATCTGACAGGGTGCTGAAAGAGCTTCTGCACGGTCATCCCGAACCCGCTCCTGCGGGTAAGGAATCTACTTGTCGGCGGATGTCGGTGCGGATAAAAGGATCCGCGGTGGCGCAAAGCGCAAAGAGAGTACGGAGGTGAGGAAGAGATGACAGAGACCGGTGCACCAGCAGCCGCTCAGGACCAAGCTCCAAAGGCCCCGCCCAAAATTAAAGTCCGCAAGCCGCAGCAGCGCGCCTGCGACGAAAAGGACGAAAAGGGTAAAGTCTGCTGCGGCCACCTCAAGCGCTGGTACGAATACCCCGCGGAGGTCGAGGCCCTGGTCGGCAAGAACGCGGAAATCTACCGCTGCGAGAACTGTAAGGTGCTCTATCGCCCGAATCCTAAGGAAATGCCGCGAAGTTACACGCAAAGATACTGACCGGTGCCGGGCGGGAAGGGCGGGGTTTTAACCCCGATGCAACTCCGGCCTTGTCGGTGGGGTTTTAGCCCCTGGGGCCGCGTAGTTTGTTTTGCGGCGTGAATTTTGCATGACTGTGCCACGGATCGAGCGCCCGGCGGTCGGCGGCTAGCGCGGATGAACTTCAACGACTACATCTACGACTGGAACACGGTGGCCGGACCCGAAATCCCTCCCGGCCGTAAAGTTACCCTCGCGGACGAAACCCTCCGCGACGGCCTCCAGAATCCCTCCGTCAAAGATCCCTCGATCGAAGACAAGCTGAAAATACTTCACCTCATGGAGGAACTGGGCATCGAGGCAGTGGACATCGGGCTGCCCGGTGCCGGGCCGCGGGCGCTGGCGGACACGCTGCGCTTGGCGCAGGAAATCGCCAATTGCCGGCTGAAGATCCGGCCCTACGCGGCGGCCCGCACGCATGAGAACGACATCCGCCCGGTCGCGAAGATTTCCCAGAGCGCGGGATTCGCCGTGGAAGTCGCCATGTTTCTCGGCACGAGCCCCATCCGGCGGCTGGCGGAAGATTGGACCGTGGATCATCTTCTGGGGTTGACGGAACGGGCTGTGGATTTTGCTGTGCACGAAGAGCTGCCGGTCGCGTACGTGACCGAGGACACCATCCGCACCGATCCCGATACCGTCAAGCGGCTCTACGGCACGGCCATTGCTCACGGCGCTTCGGCCATCGTCCTGTGCGACACGGTTGGTCACGCCACCCCGCGCGGGGCCTACAACTTGGTCCAGTTTGCGATGAACGAGATTGTGAAGCCGGCCGGCCGCCCCATCCGTGTCGAGTGGCACGGCCATTGTGACCGCGGATTGGCGGTGGCGAATTCGCTCGCCGCCATTATGGGGGGCGCGGACCGGGTGCACGGCGTCGCGAACTCACTCGGCGAGCGCGTCGGCAACACCCCCATCGAACTGATGCTCGTGAACCTGCGCTTGATGGGCGTAATTGACCGCGACCTCTCACGCTTGAAGGAATACTGCGAGACCGTGGCTCGCGCCACCGGCACCACCATTCCCCCGAACTACCCGGTGGTTGGCCGCGACGCCTTCCGCACCGCCACCGGCGTGCACGCCGCGGCCATCATCAAAGCCTTCAGGAAACACGATACCCTGCTCGCGAATTCCGTTTACAGCGGCGTGCCTTCACACCTGTTTGGCCTCGAGCAGGTCATCGAGATCGGACCAATGAGCGGGCGCTCCAACGTCACCTATTGGCTCGAGAAGCGCGGTCTGCCCGCCACCGACGCGGTGGTGGACCGCATATTGAGCGCCGCCAAAGAGTCCACCAGAGTGCTGACGGAAGAACAAGTGCGCGCGCTCCTCAATGCCTAGCCGCCCAAAGCGCGACCTGCTCCTTCTCCCCCTCGTGCAACTTTTTTCCGCGTACTGTATCCTCGTCGGCATGGCCCTCGGTCTTCGCTCTCCGCGCCTGGTTGTCGCCGGCAACGGCGAACTCACTTCGGTCGAGTCGCTGGTCGCCAACCGGCGCGTCTCTCAGGCGCTCGCCGCGATAGACAAGCTGGCCTCCTGGACCACCGAGCAGCAGATCCTGTTAACGGAGATCCCGGCGCCCACTTTTCAGGAATCCGCGCGTGCTGAAGCCGTGCGGAAGCTCTTTGCGGCCAGCGGCCTGCGCACCCGCCTGGATGGCTCCGGAAACGTGGTCGGCGAGCGGCCCGGTGCCTCGCGCAAAGACGTTGTCCTCATCTCTGCGCATCTGGATACCGTGTTCCCCCACGGCACGCACGTTAAAGTACAGCGCGAAGGCCGGCGCCTGGCCGCACCCGGCATTTCCGATAACGGGGCCGGCCTCGCCGCCATCGTCTGTCTGGCCCGCGCTCTTCACGAAGGCAAGGTGCGCTCGCAGCACACGCTCGTGTTTGCCGCGAATACCGGAGAGGAAGGCGAGGGCAACCTGCGCGGCATGCGCAAGCTGGTGGAAACCTATCGTGGTCGTCTGCGCGCGGTGATTGCTGTGGACGGCGCGGCCACCGACCACATCACCACCATGGCGCTGGCCTCGCGGCGCCTGGAAGTGTCGCTGGCCGGCCCGGGCGGCCACAGTTGGGCCGATTTCGGTATGCCCAATCCCATCCACGCCCTCGCCAGGGGCGTCACAAAATTTCTCACCACCCGCGTTCCCGCCAGTCCCCGCACCACCTACAGCGTCGGCGTAATCGAAGGCGGCACTTCCGTGAATACCATTGCTGACCATGCGCTCGTGAAGGTGGATCTGCGCTCGGAGTCCGATACGGAACTCGACCGTCTGGAAGCCGCCCTGCGGAAAGCCATCGAAGCCGGTGTGGCCGAGGAAATGGCCGCGGCAAAAGAAGCCGGCCATGCCGACGACGTGGGCATCGAGATTCGCTACCGTTCCTTGGGCGAACGGCCCGGCGGCCAGCTTCCGGACGACGCGCCGTTGCTCGAGGCCGTGCGGCAGGCTGACCGGCACCTCGAAAACCAGTCCCGCCTGGAGCGCTCTTCCACAGACGCGAACATCCCACTCTCTCTCGGGATTCCCGCAATCGCCGTGGGCGGAGGCGGGCGGTCGGGAGGCGCGCACTCCCCGGGAGAATGGTACGACCCCACGGGCCGCGAATTGGGCGTCAAGCGCATCCTGCTGACGGTCCTGGCGGTGGCAGGCATCGAACCGTAATGCGTAAGTGGGCCGCGGCTCCACATGACTGCTCCGTAAGACAGGCATTCTTGCCTGTCTACTTCGTCGTGGGCCAGGCATTCCTGCCTCTCCTCTTAGACTTTCATCCCTTCGCCCTCCGAATCTCCTCGCCGTCGCAACGTCCCGTCATGCCCGGTGCGAACATTGACGCACTCCCGCGATGACTGACCGCCTGAAAGCCGACATCGGCCTGGCATTCGCCACGCTCGTCTGGGGCAGCACCTTTGTCGCCTCCAAGGCCGGGCTGTCTTACATCTCGCCCATGGCCTTCGTCGCGGCACGCTCGGCCCTAGGCGGCTCTGTGCTTCTCCTGTTTTTCCGCTCCGTGCTCCCGCGGATAGGTCCTCGTGAGCTGAAAGCCGGCGCGCTCATCGGCCTCTTTCTGTTCCTCGGCTATGCCTGTCTCACTGCGGGCATGACCTACACCACCGCGTCGAAGGCCGCCTTCATCAACAGCTTCGAGGCCGTGCTTCCGGCCGTTCTTCTTGCCGTGGTGTGGCGAAAACCAGGCACGCCCCTGCTTTGGCTCGGCGCCTTTGCCGCCATCTGCGGGCTTTACCTGATCAGTGTGCCTGCCGGAGGACTATCCCAGCTGAACCGCGGCGACGTTCTGGTGTTCTGCGGCGCCGTGCTTTTTTCCTTCCATACCATCACCGTGGGATTCCTGACTTCGCGGCACGAAGTCGGCGTGCTGGCGCTTCTCCAGGTGGGCACGACCGCGGCGCTCGCCTTCGTTTCGCTGCCGTTGTTTGCCTGGATCGGCGTGGAACGCCCCCGCGTTGAATTCACGCCCGTCCTGGCTCTCGCGCTTCTCCTCAGCGGCGTCGGCTCGCTCGCCATCGGCCTCACCATCCAGACTTGGGCCCAGCGGCACACCCCCGCCTCTCATGCGGCCCTCTACTTCAGCCTGATTCCGGTCTTCGCCACCCTGGCCTCTTATTTCTTTCTGGGAGAACGCATGGGGAGAAGGGAATTGGCAGGCTGCTCGTGCATTTTCGCCGGAGTTCTCATGGCCAGTCTCTCCCGCCCCGGCTCCAGCCAGCCCCAAGGCCCCACCGCCGATGCCGTGGAGTATGGCGTAGGTGGCGGTCTGTGACCGATGCGCTCGGCTGTCGGCGGATGCGACACAGTGAACGGGCGAGAGACGGTCGGCAAGGGCTCGGCAGCGCGTAGTTTGCGTCCCTACGTTCTTTGTCGGGAAGCCGTGCCCTCTTCCCTCAGGAACGCGCAGGTATTTCGGCAGAAATGAGCACGTCAACCGTCGCATCTTCCGCCAGTCGGGCGAAAGGTCGGACGCGCTCCTCGTAGCTCGCGATTTCCTTCTCGCGCAGCAGCGAAACTCCGATGTCGTCCAGCCCCTGGAGCAGCACCTCGCGACGGAAGGGGTCGAGGTCGAACCGGATCTCCAGGCCGGCCGCGTCCCTCACCGTTTTCTCTTCCAGGTCCACGCTTAACTCGTAGCCCGGATGCGCTTCCGTGCGGCGGAACAGGTCGTCCACCTGCGCCTCGCTCAGCGTCACCGGCAGGATCCCGTTTTTGAAGCAGTTGCTGTAGAAAATGTCCGCAAAGCTCGGCGCAATGATCGTGCGAATCCCGTAATCCAGCACTGCCCAGGGCGCATGCTCCCGGCTCGATCCGCACCCAAAATTCGCGCGCGCCAGCAGCACGCTCGCTCCCCGATACCGCGGCAGGTTCAGCACGAACTCCGGGTTCGGGCGTTCCCCATCCAGGTATCGCCAATCGTAAAACAGCACGCGCCCGTATCCCTCGCGTGTCACCCACGTCAGAAATTGTTTCGGCACCATCTGGTCCGTGTCCACGTTCACTCGATCCAGTGGAACCACCAGCCCCGTATGTTTTCGAAATGGTTTCATCCAGGCCCTCTGTCGTCGCCCAAACTCACTGCCTGTCATTCCGAACCCCGGCGCCTCTCGCCGGGGTGAGGAATCTGCTTTTCCCTTCTCCTACCCCTTCAATATCGCCCGCACGTCCACAAAATGGCCCGCGAGCGCTGCGGCCGCGGCCATGAGCGGGCTCACCAGATGCGTCCGCCCGCCCTTGCCCTGCCGCCCTTCAAAATTGCGGTTCGACGTGCTCGCGCATCGCTCCCCGCTCGGCAGCCGGTCTTCATTCATGCCGATGCACATGCTGCACCCGGAATCGCGCCACTCGAACCCCGCATCGCGAAAGATTTTGTCCAGCCCTTCCGCTTCGCCCTCGGCGCGCACCCGCCGCGAGCCCGGAACCACCAGCGCCTGCTTCAGCGTGGGCGCCACGTGTTTTCCGGCCACCATGCGCGCAGCCATGCGCAGGTCCTCGATCCTCGAATTCGTGCACGAGCCGATGAACACACGGTCCAGCGCAATGTCCACCATCCGCGTGCCCGGCGCCAGCCCCATGTACCGCAGCGCCATTTCCGCGGCCTTCTGGTCGTTCGGGTCGCGGAAGCTCGCCGGATCCGGGACCCGCCCGGTCACGCTCGTCACCATCCCCGGATTCGTCCCCCAAGTCACCTGTGGCGCAATCTCCTCCGCGCTGAACTCCTCCACCCGATCGAACCGCGCCCCGGGGTCGCTGGCCAGCCGCATCCAATACTCCGTAGCCACCTGAAAATCCTTGCCCCTCGGCACGTAGGGCCGGCCTTCGAGGTACTTCACCGTGGCCTCATCCGGCGCCACCATCCCCGCGCGCGCTCCTCCCTCAATACTCATATTGCACAGCGTCATTCGTGCTTCCATCGAAAGCCCGCGGATCGCCTCGCCCGCATATTCAAATACGCTGCCCGTCCCTCCGGCGATCCCCAGCCTGCCGATGATGGTCAGGATGATGTCTTTCGCCAGCACGCCCGGTTGCAAGCGCCCGTTCACGCGGATCAGCATTGTTTTGGAAGGGAACTGTTGCAGGCATTGCGTGGCCAGAACGTGCTCCACTTCGCTCGTCCCGATTCCGAAGGCTAGCGCGCCAAAAGCTCCGTGCGTCGAGGTGTGGCTGTCGCCGCACACGATCGTCTGGCCCGGCTGGGTGATTCCGAGTTCCGGTCCGATTACGTGCACGATCCCCTGGTTGCTGCTGTTCATGTCGAACAGCCGCACGCCCGTCTCGCGGCAATTCTTTGCCAGCGCGTCGAACTGCGCCGCCACCGCCACATCCAGGATCGGCAGCTCGCGATGTTGGGTGGGCACTGAGTGATCCATCACCGCAAACGTCAGGTCGGGACGCCGGACCTTGCGGCCGGCCGCCTTCAGGCCCGAAAAGGCTTGCGGCGATGTGCCTTCGTGCACCAGATGCCGGTCGATGTACAGGAGTGCGGGCTGCCCAGGGGCTTCGTAAACGAGGTGTGCGTCCCAGATCTTCTGGTAAAGCGTGCGTGGCGCCATAGGACGGCTGGGATTGTAGCAAGACTGCATAGCAGAGCCAAGGCGTGGGACAGACATTCCTGCCAGCCCTGAGGCACGAAGGGTCTGTCCTCGCTCTGGTTTTTCCTTCAGATGGTTTGGAACTGTGGGCCCGTTTCTCACATCTAAGCTTACAGGAGCAACTCGCACGGATGCCTCGGGTTCAAGAATGCGAGGGTTACGCTCACGTGTTCCGCTCGCAAGCGTCTAATCTAGGGGGATTGGGCCAGGTGCTATAATAACAGCCTTCGCGTGCCGCGCATCTGCGGGCGCAGATCGGCAGGGAGAAAATTCATGGGCAAGCAGATGGGCGAGATTTTCGGTTGGGCACGGCAGCGCAAAATGCTTTTCACGCTGCTGGTCATGGCGACGCTGGGGATCGGCGTGCTGATCGGCAGCATCGGCAGCGGCCGCGTGGCCGCCATGCGCGACCAGGGCGCCGTTGCGCCTCTGGCGGTCCCCAATCCTGTGCAGCTTTCGGGCAGCTTTGCGGCCATTGTGAAGCAGGATTCACCCGCCGTGGTCAACATTGCCACCACTCAGGTGATTGACCGCCGCGCACGCCAGCGCGTTCATCCCGGTCCCGACCAACCCGGCCAGAACGATCCCGGCGACTTCTTCAATTACTTCTTCCAATTTCCCGACCAGGGCCCCGTGGCCGAGCGCAGCCTCGGTTCCGGCGTGATCGTGGACGAGAAGGGTTTCATTCTCACCAACCAGCACGTCATCAAAGATGCCACCAAGATCCAGGTCAAGCTGCCCGGCGACACCACAATTTACTCCGCCAAGGTCATCGGCTCGGACGACGAGACCGACCTCGCCGTCATCAAAATTGACGCGCAGAAGCATCTGCCCACCGCGCGAATGGGCAATTCCGAAGCTGTCCAGGTGGGCGACTGGGCCCTCGCTTTCGGCAGCCCGTTCGGTCTCGAAGCCACGGTGACTGCCGGCATCATCAGCGCCAAGGAGCGTTCTCTGCCCGGCTCGCAGCAGTTCCAGCGCTTCATCCAGACTGACGCGGCCATCAATCCGGGCAACTCCGGCGGCCCGCTGGTGAACCTGGCCGGGGAAGTGATCGGTATTAACACGGCGATTTACACCTCCAGCCGCGGATACGAGGGCGTTGGCTTTGCCCTGCCTTCCAATACCGCCATCAAGACTTACAACCAACTCGTCACCCATGGAAAAGTCACCCGCGGCTCCATCGGCATCACCTTCAACGAGGACCGCAGCAACAATCCCGTGCTGCTCAAGGAACTTGGCGTTGAACACGGCATCGTGATCGAACGCGTCGAGCCGGGCAGCCCGGCCGACAAGGCGGGGCTGAAGACCGGCGACGTGGTCACCTCGGTCAACGGCAAGCCGGTGCTCACGGGCAACGATCTCGTGAATCCCATTGTCGACACGCCCATCGGCGATAGCGTCCAGATCACCTACATGCGCGAGAAGCAAAATCACCAGGCCACCGTCGGCGTCGCGGATCGCACCAAGCTGTTCCCACGAACCGCGCAGGCCAATGTTGACCAGTCCGAGGAAGAGGGTGCCACCGACTTCGGCCTGCACGTGGAAGACATCACCCCCGAACTCCAGCAGCGGCTGGGGCTCGATGGGGCCAGCGGCGTCATCGTCACGCAGATCGAGCCGGCCAGCTTCGGCGAGGACGTGGGCTTCCTGCGCGGCGACGTCATCCAGGAAGTGAATCACCAGCCCGTCCAGAATCTGCGCGATTGGCGCCGCCTCTCCGGCCGTCTCAAGCCGGGCGAAAACGTCATCTTCAAGGTGCGTCGCGGCGGGCCGGGTTCGGCCGGGCCGCTCACTGTGCCTCTCGCAGGCGTCGTGCCCCAGCCGGATAAATAAGCGCCGGTGGTGGCAGCACGAATGCATCCAACTTCGCCGGGCCGTCTCCTCGCAGGCGGCCCGGCCGTTTTTTTTGCCCCCAGTAAGACAGACATTCTTGTCTGTCTTTTACGGCCTATCCTGGGCAACCATTTTACAATCCTCCCTGCCTGCCCTGAGGAGCGAAGGGCCTGTCTTCCTCGACCGCTGCGAACCGCGGCTGCCCCTTTCCTCGTTGCGATGTTGCTGCTGGCGGGCGCGGCTCCTGCATGGGCCTCTCAAACACAAGCTGCCTCGTCGCAAACTCTTCCGCCCAGCGCTTCCGCAAGATCTGCAACCTCCTCCTCGGCGCCGAAGCCTCCGTCCACCGCCCAGCCCACCGCAAAAAAGAAGAAAAAATCCGCGTCCGCCGCGCGCAAGCAGCTCGCCCCCGATCCCGCCCGCATCCGCGAAATTCAGCAAGCCCTGGCGCGCGAGGGCTACTACACCGGCGACCCCTCCGGAAAGTGGGACGAGCAGACCGTTACGGCAATGAAGGGATTTCAGCAAACCAGGGGGCTCGCCCCTACCGGGAAGATTGAAGCCCTCTCGCTCCAGAAACTCGGTTTAGGCTCTGCAACCTCCGGTGTGGCGCCCCCGGAGCCAAAGTCGCCGACTGAGCCTCGCACGCCCGCCTCCGCAACTCCTTCCGCTGCCTCTCCCTCCCGACCCTAACTGGCACAAGCATTGCTCTCGAAGTTCCTGAGGGACGAAGGGCCACTCTCCGCCCCCACCGTGCGCGTTTGACTGCGGCGGCGTTCGGCTGTAGGTTTCATCTTGTCTTCTGGAGGCGGCATGAAACTTCTACTTTCTTCTGCGATTCTGCTCCTGGCGCTCTCCCTGCGCGCGCAGACCCCGGCCGCCGTGGCCATCAAAGACGAGCCGCATCATCATCTGGTCCTCGAGAATGCCTACGTGCGGGCCTGGCACTTCGACATCGCGGGACACGACACCACCCTGCTCCATTCCCACGACCTGCCGTATCTCGCCGTGGCGCTCATGCCGGGAGATTACGTGAATGGAGTGGCCGGAAAGCCGGAAGCCCACGCGACCGCCGATGACGGCCAGCTCAACTACTCCAAGGGAGGTTTTGCCCACATCGTCCGCACGGACGCCGGCACGCCATTCCAGAATTTCACCATCGAGTTGCTCAAACCCCAGGGCGCGCCCCGGAACCGCTGCGTCAAGGTGATTGACGCCCCGCTCGATTGCCCCGTCGAAGCCGCGGGTAAGCCTGTAGTGGAGACTCCCGCTTTTGAGACCGATGAAGTGCTCGTTGAGGCCGGCGCGCTTCCCCTCGGCAGGTTCTACAACGCGGGAAGCTCTTTGTTCCCGCGCCTGTTTGTGATTCTTTCTGACTCCCAGGTGAGCGTCGAGGTCGCAGGATCGAAAGCGAAGAAGCTGCATGGCGGTGAGATCTACTGGCTTCCCGCCGGAGCCGGCGCCACCGTCACCGATGTCACGCCGGAAAAGAAGAAAGGGAAGGACAGTAAGGACGAAATGAAACTCAGCCGGTTCTACATTGTAGTATTCAAGGATGCCGGCGACGCCAAGTAGCACAGGCTTCCAGCCTGTGAGCCCGATCGGTAGCGAGACTTCAACCGGCCGGCGTCCTCGGTAATCGCGGAATGCATTCCGCAAGGTTTGCTCCACGGGAGAGAAATCATGGCCACCGCTGTCGCACCCAAAGCCTACAAGAACTACATTGACGGGGAATGGGCCGAGTCCGGCAGCACCACCGCCATCGAGAACCGCAACCCCGCGAATACCGACGACCTGGTCGGCATGTTCCCCGCGTCGAACGATGAAGACGTAGCACGCGCGGTCGAAGCTGCAACAGAAGCCTACAAAAAATGGCGCCAGGTCCCCGCCCCCAAACGCGCCGAGATTCTCTTCCGCGCAGGCGAATTGCTCGTCCGGCGCAAGGAAGATTTCGCCCGCGACATGACCCGCGAGATGGGTAAAGTCCTGGCCGAGACCCGCGGCGACGTCCAGGAAGCGATTGACATGACCTACTACATGGCCGGAGAGGGGCGCCGCCAATTCGGCAAAACCACGCCCTCCGAGCTCCCTGACAAAGTCGCCATGTGCGTCCGCCAGCCCATCGGTGTCTGCGGGCTCATCACTCCCTGGAATTTTCCCATGGCCATACCCTAGTGGAAGCTGATGCCCGCCCTCGTTCTCGGCAATACTGCCGTTATCAAGCCCGCGCACGAGACCCCGCTCTCCGTCTATAACCTGTTTGAAGTGCTCCACGAGGCCGGAGTGCCCCGCGGCGTCGTCAACCTCGTCTCCGGTGCGGGAAGCGTGTGCGGCAAGGCCATGCTCAAGCATCCGGGCGTCAAGCTCGTCAGTTTCACCGGCTCGACCGAGGTGGGCATTCAGGTGAACGAGGCCTGCGCCCCTTTCCTCCGCCCCTGCCATCTCGAACTCGGCGGGAAAAACATCATCCTCGTGATGGACGACGCCAATCTCGACCTCGCCGTGGACGGATGCATCTGGGGCGGCTTCGGCACCACCGGACAGCGCTGCACGGCAACAAGTCGCGTCGGCGTTCACAAAAAGATCTACCGCGAGTTTCTGGACCGCTTCACCGCGCGTGCCAAATCGCTCAAGGTCGGCGACGGATTGGACCCCGGCTCCGACATGGGCCCGGCCATAAGTCAGAAGCAGCTCCAGACCGTGATGGAGTACGTCGAGATCGGCAAGACCGAAGGCGCGAAGTTGGTAGCCGGCGGCCACCGGATCGAGGGCGGGCGCTACTCCAAGGGCTGGTTTCACGAGCCCACGATTTTCGCCGACGTCACCCCCGGCATGCGCATCGCCCAGGAAGAAATTTTCGGCCCCGTCGTTTCCGTGATTCCCGTGGACAGTCTCTCGCACGGCATCGAGGTGGCCAATGGCGTCAACTACGGCCTCAGCTCCGCCATCTACACCCGCAACGTCAACGCCGCCTTCGCCGCCATGCGCGATCTCCACACCGGAATCGTCTACGTGAATGCTCCCACCATCGGGGCGGAGACGCACCTGCCCTTCGGCGGCACCAAGCAGACCGGCAACGGCCATCGCGAGTCCGGCGACGCCGCCCTGGATTTTTATTCCGAATGGAAAACCATCTACGTGGATTATTCCGATCGTTTGCAGCGCGCGCAAATCGACACCGGCGCATTCGCCGGCGGGGAGTGAGCCTGTAGAGCCGGCCTTTAGGCCGGCATCTTGACACCATGCGGAGTCACGGCGCTTAAAAGCCCCTGAAGGATGTTAGGCTGGTGCCGCATCCTGTGACTCCGAAGCGCGGCGAATGGCCGGACCACAACTCATGCTCGACGAACTCGATCTCGATAAAAAGCTGTCGAAGGCCGCCGCCACCGTGCGCGTCAAGGCTCTGCAGAGCCGCCTGCGTCTGCTGCAGTACGCCGTTCAGGAAGCCAACGTCCCCATCATTGTGTGTCTCGAAGGGTGGAACGCCTGCGGCCGCGGCGAAGTCATCAAGAAGCTCTCCGAGTTGCTCGATCCGCGCCTCTATCAGGTGAATCGTGGCCGGCCCCCTTCCGCCATCGAGTTGCGCTACCACTTTCTCTGGCGCTACCAACTCGCCCTTCCGGGCAAGGGAGATATGGTCGTCTTCGACCACTCCTGGTACTCCCGTGTGCTCGAAGACCGTTGCGACCACTTGATCCCGAAGAAGCTCTGGCGCCAGGCCTATTCCCAGATCAACGAGTTCGAGCGCTGGCTGGTGGACGACGGCGCTATCCTGGTCAAATTCTGGCTGCACATCTCCCGGGGAGAGCAGCGGCGCCGCTATCGCGCCTATCGCAAAGATCATCTGCTGCGCTGGAAAGTCACCAAGGAGTATTGGCGCCAGCACAAACATTACCGCCGCTGGCTGAAGGCGGCAGAGGAGATGCTGGCGCGCACCTCGACTGCCTATGCCCCCTGGACGGTAGTCGAGGCCGAGGATCTCCACTGGGCGCGCGTCCGCGCCCTCGAAACGGTGGTCACTCGCATGGAAGACGCTCTGCATTTTCCGCTGCCGGCCTTGAAACCTGGCCCTGCGCAGCTCACGGAATCCAGCCCGGACCAACCCCGCCGCCGAGCGAAATCTGCCCGGGCAAAGCCCGCCGCGGATTCCGCGGGGGAGGCGGTGGCCGGTGTCTAAGAAGCACTCGAATCGCCGGGGGAAGCCTCCGGAGCACGGGGTCGCAGCCGAGCCCACGCCGGCCGGAATCGCCATGGCCATCAACAGCCTCACCGCGGGCGGCCGCCTGGACGCCGTCAAGCTCTCGCAGAAACTTTCTCCTCGCGACTACAAGACCCACATGGTGGATCTCCAGGTTCGCCTGCTCAAAGCCGAATACGACATTTTTCGCCGGCAGGTGCCCGTCCTGTGCGTCATGGAGGGGTGGGACGCCGCCGGGAAGGGCGGGGCCATCAAACGCATTGCCGCCCCGCTCGACCCCCGTGGCTTCTCCGTCGTCAGTTTCGCTGCCCCGCACGACGAAGAGAAGGCTCACCACTACCTCTGGCGCTTCTGGCGCAATCTCCCCCGCGCCGGCCATCTCACTATTTTCGACCGCAGCCATTACGGCCGCGTCCTGGTGGAGCGTGTCGAGGGGTTTGCGCAGGAAAGGGAGTGGCGCCGCGCCTACCAGGAAATCTGCGAATTCGAGGCCCAGCAGATTTCGTTCGGCATGGTCATCGTCAAATTCTGGATGCAGATTTCTCCCAAGGAGCAATTGAACCGCTTCCGCGGCCGCGAGCTCGATCCTTACCGCTCCTACAAGCTCACCGAAGAAGACTGGCGCAACCGCCAGAAGTGGGACGCCTACACCGCGGCCGCCGAGGAAATGTTCGCCCGCACCAGCACCACCCGCGCCCCCTGGACCATCGTCCCCGCAAACGACAAATACTTCGCCCGCATCGCCGTTCTCAAAACCCTGGTCGAAGCCATGGAGCGCCAGTAGCACAGACAATCGTGTCTGTGCCCGCCGAAGCCAGCCATCCACCGAATGAGTTGCGCACCCCGCCCATCCGTGCTCCCCTCGTCGCGTCTCCGTGTCTGCCGAGTTGACGCTCCCTCCGTACACCCCTAAAATGATTTTGTGATGTTTCGAACCCCTGCCGCGCTTCCTGCGAGTGCGCAACCGGGAACCGCCTGGCGCGGACTGGTCCGTGACGCTGTGCGATATCCCAAATGATAGACCGGCGACATTCCGAGATCCTGACCGACGTCGTGCGCGCCTTTATTGAGACCGGCGAGCCCGTCTCCTCCCGCTCAATTTCGCGCAGCCATGCCGAGCAGTTGAGCGCGGCCACCGTGCGCAACGTCATGGCCGACCTCGAGGAGGAAGGCTATCTCTGCCAGCCCCACACCTCCGCGGGCCGCGTCCCCACCACTGCCGGATTCCAGTTCTTCGTCCAGCAAGTCTCCGATCAGCCCGCCCAGCTCTCGCAGAAGGACCGCGAGTGGATTCACCGCGAGCTTTCTTCCGCGAGCACGCCGGAGGAAGTAATGGAGCGCGCCAGCCACGTCCTCGCCTCCGTCACCCAGGGACTCGGCATCGTGATTTCTCCTTCCGTTTCCAATATGGCCATCGAGCACGTCCGTTTTATTCCCCTGCCCGACGGCCGAATTGTCGTTGTGCTCGTGAGCGCAGGTGGCATGACCCGTGACAAAGTCGTGCGCCCGCCCCGCACCTTTTCGGCCGGCGAACTCGACCGCACCGCGGCCATGGTCAACGCGGAATTCCGCGGCTGGACCCTTCAGGCCATCCGCGCCGACCTCAAGGCGCGTCTGGCCCGCGACCGCGAGCGCTACGATCAGCTTTCCTCCAACGCCCTGCTCCTCTGCGACCCCAAACTCCTGGGCGAAGATTCTCCCCGCGAACTCTACCTCGAAGGCGCCGCGCAGATCGCCACCGCTCCCTGGCCCGCCGCTCCCGAGGATGTGCGGGAACTGCTGGAAGCCATCGAAGAGCGCACCCATCTGGTGGAATTGCTCACGAGCTGCATCGAAGCCCCCGAGCCCGTGCATGTCGAAGTCGGTGTGCGCGCCATGGACCGCGCCGGTCAGCGCCTCGCTCTCGTCACCGCTCCCTACGCCTGGAGCGAGCCCATGCAGGGCTCTCTCGGCATTCTCGGGCCCATGCGCATGCACTACGAACGCGCCATCACCACCGTGGCCTGCGTCGCGCAGTACTTCAACAGCTACCTCTCCGGGAGCCGCTCCTCATGAGCGATCCGGCTGAAAACGCGCGCCACGGTGTTCCGGCAGCGGACGCGACAGCCACGGTTGCCCCTGCCGCCGCTCGGACCGACGATCCGCCCTCCGCTGTCTCCTCCTCCGCGCCTGCCTCGGTTCCGCGGGAAGATTTCGACGCCATCCGCTCCGAGCGCGACGACCTGCTGAAGTCCCTGGTGCGCCTCCAGGCCGATTTTGAGAA